>SERZ01002053.1_pt1 | contig 10408 bp, 12 predicted proteins | sample 3171461 | NCBI WGS metagenome assembly SERZ01 (sample SAMN06051861, study PRJNA518727) | freshwater metagenome | biome: subpolar coniferous forest; feature: holomictic lake; material: water; isolation source: holomictic Lake 227, 6 m depth | place: Canada: near Kenora, Ontario | collected... | reverse complement strand
TTTTTAGCCCCTGTAGTTTGATTGTTCACGTGTATTCCTTCGTCGAATCGGTATTGACCATGTGGTTGGCCATTTGGGAAAAAGTTTCTATCAAGTGGGCTAAAAACGCCGCATCGCTGACCTGTTCGCTCAGTGCCTGGCGCATGCAGAGCATCCATTCGTCGCGCTCAACCGGCCCCACCGCGTAGGGGGCGTGGCGCATGCGCAGCCGAGGGTGCCCTTTTTTGGCGATGTACAAAGCCGGACCACCAAACCAGCCCGAGAGAAACTCAAACAGCATTTCTTCGCTGCCGGTGAGGCTTTCCGGGTGCATCCGGCGCACGGTATAGGCCTCGGGCAACTCGTCCATCAGTTCGTAAAAGCGGTGGACCAGGCATCGAATGCCAGCCTCGCCGCCCAGTTCATCGTAAGGTGTTATGGGAATTGGGTTCGTCATGGGTTGATTCTCCATCAGTGTGCCTGCAAGGGTTTGGAGGTCAAGGCAGCGATGCGCGCCAAGTATTCGTCACGAGAGACGCCGGCAAACAAGGGGTGCCAGCGTCGTTGCTCCAGCACAGTGCTGACAGCGCGGGCACGGCGCTCGTGACTGGAAAATAACAAGGTTTCATCGGGCAAGGTAAACAGTCGCTGCGTCACGCTGTCCCACAGCTCTTCAGGATCGGCTGGTGTGGGTTGGTGCGGGCATGCCTCAATGGCCAGCAGACCACCACAGAAAAAGCGGTCCCGCCAGGCAAAACTCAAGCATGACTCGGTATGGCCTGGCGTCGAAATCACCCGAATAAGTTCGTGACCAAACGCCAGAATGTCACCCTCAGCGGTGAAGTGCGATCCGGCCTGTAATGTCCCTTGTGCCAGCGGCGCCCCCAAGCCAGCGAGTAACTGCGGCTCTTTCGGTTGCAGGTGGTCGTGTTGGTGGGTGCGTAGCACCCAACGTAGCCGTAACTCTCGCTCTGCCAGCAAGGCCAGCAAAAGTGGCACATCGCGTCCATGGGGGTCGATCAACACCGCCTCGCGGGCGCCTGTGTCGGCCAGCAAGTAGGTGAGCTCACCGTTTGTTTCGTTGTGAATGATTCGAAAGTACATTTAAATTTTCCTTGTGCCTCAGGCGGCGCCGTCCTCGCCAATCAGCAACCGGCCATCGCTGAGGTATTTGTGGGGTGGAACTTCGAGGTTGGTCGGGGCTGGTTTGTTTTTGTAGACGCGGCCAGCCAGGTCAAACGTGGAGCCGTGGCAGGGACAAAAAAAGCCGCCTTTCCAGTCGCTGCCAACGCTCGGGTTGCCCGAGTTGACGGGGACGGCAGTAGGCGAGCAGCCCAGGTGGGTGCAAATGCCGATGGCGACTAAAAACTCCGGCTTGATGGAGCGGTGCGCGTTGCGTGCGTACTCGGGTTGCTGGTTTTTGGTGGAGGCGGGGTCGACCAGTTCGGCGTCCAGTGCGGGCAGGCTGCCCAGCATCTCGGGCGTGCGGCGCATCACCCAGACCGGCTTGCCGCGCCACTCCACGGTCTTCATGCCCCCGGGCGCGATGTCTGAAATATCGGCCTCCACGCTGGCGCCCATCGCTTTGGCGCGCTCGCTGGGCGCAAAGCTCGACACAAAGGGTACGGCCGTCGCGAAGGCTGCCACCCCGGCTGTGGCGGCTGTGATCAGCACCATTTTTCTGCGCTCGGCATCATGTTCGTGGGCGTTGCCAGAAAGGGCATCAAAGGCGGGGCTAAGTGAGGTCATGTCAATTTATTGAGTTGAAGTTGGCAGCTTTCAGGGGTCTTGAATGACTGCGCTGATCTCAATAGATCAAGAAGCGTGCCATCCGGAGGGTTTTAAAAACTCATTTGAAATCAATGGGTTAAGAGGTATCTCTTGCGTCGGCGTTAGTTGCATGCAGGCTGAGTTATGCCTAATTTGGCAGATGCTGCCAAATTAGGCATAAACTGACAGTCGCTTGAAAGGAGCCCGCGTGAAGCCTTTGCCCGAACTGATGTCGTACCTTGAAGGCTTGCCCGAGCCGCATATTTTGTTTGACACGCAGTACCGCATCCTGGCGGCCAATGCGGCGTACCGGCGCCAGTTCAGCCCCGAGCGCAGCGTGGTGGGGCGCACTTGCTACGAGGTGTCGCATCACTTTAGCGTGCCGTGCGACCAGGCGGGCGAATCGTGTCCCTTGGTCAAGGCCCGCGAATCGGGGCAGCGCGAGCGGGTGCTGCACCTGCACCACACGCCCAAGGGTGAGGAGTACGTCAACATTGAACTGGCGCCCTTGCTCAATGCCAGTGGCGAGCAGGCGTTTTTTATCGAAAAAATGGAGCCGCTGCGCGTGGCCCAGAGCCAGTCGGCAGCCCAAGGCTTGATTGGTCGCTCGCCTGCCTTCCAGCAGATGCTGGGCTTGGTGGCGCGGGTGGCGCCTTCCATGGCCACGGTGTTGCTGCTGGGTGAGTCTGGAACCGGCAAGGAACTGGTAGCCCGGGCCGTGCACGAGGCCAGTCCGCGTGCCCACCGCCCCTTGGTGGCGGTGGATTGCGCCAGCCTGCCGGAAAATCTGTTTGAGTCCGAGTTGTTTGGCCATGAGCGCGGGGCCTTTACCGGGGCCAACACTGCCCGCGGCGGCTTGGTCGAAGCAGCCAGTGGCGGCACGCTGTTTCTGGACGAGGTGGGCGACATTCCGCTGGCGATGCAGGTCAAACTGCTGCGTTTGCTGGAGACCGGAACCTACCGACGCGTCGGCAGCACCGAGCAACGTCACGCCGATATCCGTGTGGTCTCCGCCACCCACCGCGACCTCGACCAGATGGTCACGCAAGCCCGGTTTCGGGAGGATTTGTATTACCGTTTGAGTACGTTCCCCATCCACCTGCCGGCCTTGCGTGAAAGACGCGATGACATTGCGCTGCTGGCCACATCCCTGCTTGCGCGCGTGGCGCCGAACCGAAAACTGAGCCTCAGCGCCCCCGCCTTGGTCTTGCTGCAGGCACAGGATTACCCCGGCAATGTGCGCGAGTTGCGCAACCTGCTGGAGCGCACGACGCTGTTGTGCGATGGCGACATGATCGAGGAGACGCATGTGCTGCAGGCGCTGTTGTCAGGGCGGCGCCCGTCGGTCGATCCGGTTGTTGCACCCCAGACCAGCCCCGGCACGGCAAGTCTCACGCCGACGCCGGGCGCGCTGAAGGCGGTTGAACACGCCGCTTTGCAGCAATTAGCGGCGGCACATCCCGGCAGCCGTGCCGAGTTGGCCGCCCGCCTGGGCATCAGCGAGCGCTCGCTGTACCGCAAGCTCAAGGCGGCCGATGGTGGGTCAAACGCCTAAGATGCCCGCATGATTTTTCTGTTGCTGTTTTTGGCTGGCGTGGCCTTGGTGTTTTATGTCTTTCCGGATTGGCCACTGCTCGCGGTGTTGCTGGCGCCATTGGGTTTGCTACTGTTGGGGTGGTTGGCCAAACAGGTGCAGCGTCGTGTCAAGTCTGTAGCCCGGCGCAAGCCCTGAAGATTGACTCAGGCGTTGCCTGCGTTGTCAGGTCTTCGGCAACGCCAACACTTGCTGCGCAAACGCCGCCACCTGTTGCCAGTCGGTGAACTCGATCACCGCTTTGGGGTCGGTCGGGCCATGCGTGGCGCGCATGATCAGGCGGATCATGAGGCGGTCAAAAAAGCGGTAACTGGGGTAGTCGAGTTTGCCGGCAAACACGGCGGTGAGGGTCGGCTTCCAGCTGATTTGCCGCAAGAACTTGAGCAGGTAAGGGTTGGTCGACGGCTGGCTTTTTTCGGGCTTGCGAGCCACGATGTTGACTGAAAAAAAGGCGCTCGGCAGGCGTTCCAGCAGCGCCTGATGGCGGGCAATGAATTGCGCCACTTCGGGCTGGTGATGACCGTAGCGGATGCTGGCGCCGATGACGATCTTGTCGAACTCGCTCAGGCTCAGTGCCTCGGCCTGCGCGAGCGGCGCTACCGTGACGCGCTGACCTTGCTCGGTCAGCAGCGCCTGCAAGCGTTCACAAATGTGGCGCGTGTGGCTGTCCGTGGTCGAGTAGGCCACCAGAATGTGGGGCATGGGAAGCGTGTTAGTGCTCATTTAATAATAGCTGCTTGCGCAATAGATACGGGGGCTAGAGGTCTATTTGGCTTAAATAATTTTGCTCAATGGTCGGCATGCAATTTGGCGTGGATGCGCCGGGTGGTCCACCAAACGGCCCACAGCACCAGCGGCACCAGTGCACCGGCGGCCATTTCCGGGTTCACCGGCACCCCGACGGCTTTCAGTGCCTTGCCGCCGTACAGCAGCAGGCTGATGACGTAGTAGGAGATGGCCGCAATCGACAACCCTTCAACCGTGCTTTGCAAGCGCAGTTGCAGCTCTTGTCCGCGCGTGAGCTTCTCTAATAGTTGCTGGTTTTGAACCTCGGTGGCAATGTCCACCCGCGTACGCAGCAGGGCGCTGGTGCGCGACACCCGTTCCGACAAGGAGGCCAGGCGTTGCCCCGTGGCCGCCACTGTCGCCATGGCGGGCGACAGACGCCGTTGCATGAACTCGCCGATGGTTTGCGTGCCCGAAATGGCTTTTTCGCGCAACTCCGAGATGCGCTGGCCGACCAGCGTGTCGTAGGCGCGGGTCGCTGAAAAACGGTAAACATGCTCGGCTGTGGCGCGCTCCACGCGGGCCGCCAATGACACCAGGGTGTCGAGCAAATCCTGGTCGCTCGCCGACTTGTTTTCTAGGCGCGCCGTGATGTCGGCCAAGGCACTCTCGGCCTCGGCCAGCATCGGTCCGAGAAGCTTGGCCACCGGCAGACCTCGCAACGCCATCAGGCGGTAGGTTTCCAGTTCCAGCAGTCGCTGCGAGATGCGCCCGGCGCGGGTTTCGGAGGTGCCCACAGGCGCAATCACCAGCATGCGCTCAAAGCCGTCGGCGCCAATGCGAAACTTGGTCAGCGCCCAGGAGTGGCCGGTTGGCTGGCTCGGGTTGCCCGGTGCGCTGGGCACAAAGCCCAGTTGCGAGGCCACCAGCGAGCCACCACCAAGCCAAGTCTGCGCTTGCCCCATCAAAGCCACCGGGTCCGTCAGGTCGCCGCTCACCATGGCCATCTGGATGGCGACCACGGTGCGCCCGGGAATGCTGCGCAACCAGTCGTGGGTGACCGCCAAGGTGCCCAGCAAATCCGGCTCGCTGGCGCCCAGTGCAGCGTTCTCCGGCAGCGGTTGCACAAGGGAATAACGCGTGAACTCGGTGTGGCGCTCCCATTTGACGGTGTAGCCGCCCAGCCGCAGGCGTAAAAAGCTGCTGTGAAGGTTGTCGAGTGGCAGGTCTTGTTGCCCGGGCAGGGCGCACAGGTGCGTCCATTCCTGCTCCCGGCTGATGCCTGCATTGAGCACCGCCACGTAGGTCACGAGGGCCGGTAGACGAATGCGGGCCGATGGACGCGCATGCACTTCGTTGTGTAGTGCGGAGCGCTGCGGATCGTCAGGCGGCAGCAGGCTTTGAGTCGCGGTGGTAGGTGCGGATAAATTCATAGCGGCTATTGTGCTTGCAAGTTGTACGTTCCTTGTCCCCGTCCTGACTCGTCAAAAACCAACACATTGTTTTGAGAGCGAGTCGAAGGCCATGCATTGCGCTCATTAAGTTTGATCTGGCGCAATTAATGAATATGCACGAGGGTTTACCCGCTCGAGGAAAGTATTAGGCGATATATATCATTGATTGCTTATTTAAAGAATTTATGCAAAAGGACTTCTCCATGCTCAAAATTTTCAGTGGCTTTATGGCGGGCCTGGTCTTGGTTGCCGTGTTGGTTTACAACCTTTTCGGTAATCTGATGTTCAAGGAAACACTCAGTCCGTTTGGTGTCGAAGAAACCGTGGCGCGCGTTCAGCAAAATATCCAGAAGGTTGGCAACGGTTGGGCCTTGGTGGGCCTGCGTGAGCCAGCCAAAGCAGTGCAGGCCGATGGCGGTAATGTCTTGCCGGTGATGCTGATCGAGGCTTGCAGCACCAAATACTCCGGCCCGATTCTCAAAAATGACGACGTCCGGTTCCTCTCGCTGCTGATCCCGTGCAAGGTGTCGGTCTATAAAAAGAACGATGGCAAGACTTACATCGGCACCATGAATGCCGGTCTGGTGGGTCGCATGTTTGGCACGGAGGTCGGTGAAATCATGAGCCATGTGTCGGCCGATCAGGCCAAGTTTTTGATCTTTGATGCGAGCAAACCGGCGCCCGCCATCGTCCGCCCTGCACCCCCCGGCGCCAGTGGCGGTGCCGGTGGTGCTCCGGCCGGTGGTTGTTAATTCGATCAAGGACCATCATGATCACAACAACCAAACCCACGCTGTCAGTGCTGCTCGCAGGCGCCCTGCTGGCAACCCTGAGCGTGTTCGCCGCGCCTGCGCCCACGCCGCTCGCATCGGCGCCTGTAGCGCAAGCGGGTCCGCCCGTAGCTGTCGCCTCGGCCCCCAAAGCCAACTTGCCATTGAAGAAAAAAAGCAAGTCCACGGCGGATCACAATAAATTCAAGGAACTCGACAAGCCGTTTAAAACGGTCTCGGACGTGACCACCGCCTGTTTGAGTTGCCACACCGAAGCGGCCAGCCAGGTGCAGCACACCAAGCACTGGACCTGGGAGTCAGCCGACCCCAAAACCGGCCAGATTCGCGGCAAGAAAAACATCATCAACAACTACTGCACCTCGCCTATCTCCAACGAGAAAGACTGCATGGCCTGCCACGCGGGTGCGGGTTGGGGCGATAGCAGTTTTGACTTCAAGGCCGAAAAAAATGTGGACTGCCTGGTCTGCCACGACAGCACCGGCACCTACCGCAAGCTGCCGGGCGACTCGGGTCATCCTATTTATGAGCGCAAGGAATTTCCGGCCGGTTTAGGCAAATTTGTGGAAGCGGTGGACCTGAAAAAAGTGGCGCAAAGCATCGCCATGCCGAGCCGCACCAACTGCGGTTCGTGCCACTTCTTCGGTGCCGGTGGCAACGGGGCCAAGCATGGCGATCTGGATACCTCGCTGCAACATCCCGGCAAATACCTCGATGTGCACATGGATGAGAAGGGCCTCAACTTCAGCTGTGCCGACTGCCATTCCACCTCTAGCCACGAGGTGTCAGGCAGCCGTTACAACGTGGCCGCCGCCGTGAAAGGCAAGGCGCACATTCGCGGTAAGTTGGACGAGTCGCCCGCGGCCTGCCAGTCGTGCCACAGCAACAAGCCGCACTCGGCCAACATGGACAAGCTCAACGACCACACCGACAAGATCGCCTGCCAGACCTGCCACATTCCGGAGTACGCCCGCAATGACATTGGCACCGAGATGAGCTGGGACTGGTCGCAGGCCACCGTCATGGGGCCCAACGGCAAACCCACCGCGCGCAAAGACAGCGCCGGGCGCCGCGCCTTTGATTCCAAAAAAGGCGCCTGGGTCTGGGAGGCTTACGTCATCCCTGAATACCGCTGGTACAACGGCGTCTCCACCTACAAGGTCATCGGCGACAAGATCGACCCGACCAAAGTGGTGCAGATCAACGATGTGGGCGGCAGCCCCAATGCGCCTGACTCGCGCATTTGGCCCACCAAAGTGCACCGTGGCAAACAACCCTATGACACCGTCAACAACGTGCTCACGGTGCAGCACACCGCGGGAGAGGACGACACCGCCCTGTGGCACAACTACGACTGGGGCAAAGCCATCACCACCGGCATGAAAGCGGCGGGCCTGCCCTTCAGCGGCAAGTATGGTTTTGTCAGCACCGAGATGACCTGGCCCATCACCCACATGGTGGCGCCCAAGGGCGATGCGCTGACCTGCGCCCAGTGCCACAGCACGCACGGACGCTTGAAAGACATCCAGGGCGTTTACATGCCGTCCCGCGACAGCAACCCGTGGATTGACTGGCTGGGCTGGCTGGCGGTTGCTGCCGCCACCGCAGGCGTCACGCTTCATGCCCTGCTTCGCGTGTGGGCTCACAAACGTCATCTCAAGGAACAAAAAAATGCATAACGCCCCACCCATGACGCAGGAAGGCGCGAGCGCCCCTGGTCGCATTTATTTGTACAAACGGTATGAGCGGTTTTGGCACTGGTCGCAGGCGGTACTGGTCATGACCATGATGTTCAGCGGCTTTGAGGTGCATGGCACCTACCGCGTTCTGGGGTTCGAGGCGGCGGTGAACCTGCACACCTTGACGACGTGGCTGCTGCTGAGTCTGTGGGCCTTCACTATCTTCTGGCAGTTCACCACCGGCGAGTGGCGCCAGTACCTGCCCACGCTCAAAAGGGTCGATGCCATGGTGCGCTACTACGCTTGGGGCATCTTTCGCGATGCGCCCAATCCGTTCCACAAAACCTTGCAGCACAAGCACAACCCCTTGCAGCGCCTGGCCTATCTGGCGTTGCTGGCGATGGTGTCGCCGCTGATCTGGGGTTCGGGTTTGCTGTACCTGTTCCGCGGCTACTGGCCTCAAATGCACTTGGATAGCTGGCTGCAACTGGAGTGGGTGGCGTGGGCCCACACGGCGGGCGCCTTCATGATGCTGGTGTTTTTTATTGTGCACGTTTACCTGACCACCACGGGTCACACACCCACCGCCCACATCAAGGCCATGATCACGGGCTGGGAAGACGTGGACTGAGCGCAGCCTTCTATGCCGTCGGTATTTTGGAGACTGCTAGCAGCTTGTCTGGCAGTACTTTGTTGGGCTCAACCCGTTGGGGCTACGAGCCTCAGCGATGCCAGCGCGGTGCCGCACCTTGATACGGCCGGTCAGGACGGTTACCGGGATTTTCTTGAAGCTGGGGCGCACCGGGCTTTTGTGATTGCACCCGGCGGTTCCTGGGCCTGGAAGGCCGACAGCGACACGGCGCAGGACGCCCGCCGTGAGGCGCTTCAGGCCTGTCAGAACCGATCAGGGCAAACCTGCTGGCCTTATGCCGTTGACGACCGGGTTGAGTTTGATGCCCAAAAATGGCCAACTTTGTGGGGCCCCTATCTCAACCGGGCGCAAGCGGGCAAGGCCCGGCTGGGCAAGGAGCGGGGCGATCGATTCTTTGACCTCTCCTTCAAAAGTCCTGCGGGCAAGACCATGAAGGTGTCTGACCTGCGCGGAAAAGTGCTGGTGCTGCATTTCTGGGCGTCATGGTGCCCGCCTTGCCGGCGAGAGATGCCGGAACTGCAAAAATTGGCTCAAGCACTGGGCACCGCCTCGGGTATCCAATTGGTGCTGTTGCAGGTGCGTGAAAACTTTGCCACGTCGAGTCAATGGGCCCAACAACAGCACCTGAGCTTGCCGTTGTATGACGCCGGCATGTTGGACCGCAGCACCGATTACCTGGTGTTAGCCAACGGCAAGACGCTGCCGGATCGAATGCTGGCGAGCGCCTTTCCTACCACCTATATTTTGGACAAGCACGGCCTCGTGGTGTTTTCGCACGCCGGACCGATTGAAGGCTGGCTGCAATACGCCCCCTTTTTGCGTGACGTGGCGGCCAAGTCGGGCAAGTAACATGGCGGGGTGCTGCGCTAGCCAATAGGTCCGAGGAAAACCCCATTGTCGAAAACCAAGAACTGTTTAACCACCGCCTGGACTGCCCACGTGCCCGAGCTGCGCGGCTGGTTGCGCCGTCGCCTGGCCAACCCGGCCGAGGTGGACGACTTACTGCAAGATGTTTTTCTCAAGTCCCTGCGCCAGGGCGAGCGTTTCTGTGAGGTGCTCAACGCCCGGGCCTGGCTGTTTGAGGTGGCCCGCAACACGCTGGCAGATCACCTGCGCGTGGCCCGCCACACCGTGGAATTGCCCGAAGACCTGCCAGCAACGGTGGAGGAGCCCGACACGGTGGACACGCTCACCGCCTGCCTGCCGCGCGTGCTCAGTGAGTTGAGCGAGCGGGACCGCGAGGCCATCACGCTGTGTGATCTGCAAGGCATGGCGCAAGCTGACTTTGCGCTGGCCAAAGGCTTGACGCTGAGCGCCGCCAAGTCGCGTCTGCAGCGCGCTCGCCAGCGTTTGCGGGAGCGCATGACGCTGGGCTGCCAGGTGCAGTTGAATGAGGCTGGTCGCGTGCGTGACTTTGTGCCACGGTAGCGGAGTTATTTGCTATATTTTAAATAGCTGCTTGCGCAGGTGATACGGGGGCTATAGACCGATTTGGTATAAATTTTATGGGGCAATGCATCTTTTGCCCTTGGCCTTCGTCTTCATGAGCATGAATTCCCTCACCATAACTTTCAAACGCTGGCCGCTGCGTCAGCCGCTGGCCTTCCTGATCCTGGCCACCTTGGTCTGGTTTGGCTTGTACCAAGCGCTCAACCCCACCGCCGAGGCGCTGGTCGCCGCCCTGCCGGTGGACCGGGCCAGCCACTTGGGCGGCGCGTTGCAGTTTTTCTTGTACGACACGCCCAAGGTGCTGATGTTGCTCACCG
>SERZ01002046.1_pt1 | contig 10449 bp, 11 predicted proteins | sample 3171461 | NCBI WGS metagenome assembly SERZ01 (sample SAMN06051861, study PRJNA518727) | freshwater metagenome | biome: subpolar coniferous forest; feature: holomictic lake; material: water; isolation source: holomictic Lake 227, 6 m depth | place: Canada: near Kenora, Ontario | collected... | reverse complement strand
GCCGATAGGCTTCGCATGCGTATGCGAAGGTTTCCCTCATGCGGTAATCGACATTGAGGAGGTGTTCACGGCGCCGGGTTTCAGCGAACCCGAAAGTTGACCGCCTGCAATTGTGAAAGACGTGGGCCGCCTCATGAACGATGAAGTCCTCGAGAGGACCTGAGCTGCTCCAGTACGACTGCCCGACGTAGCCGGTGGTCTCCTCGCTGAAGCCCACCAGACGAGGCGCGTCTGCACTCAGCAACTCGGCGCCGACGCCATCGAGGTAGAGGTTGGCCAACGTCCACGCCGTCGACAGCCACCGGGTTTCCCTGACGAGGGTCTCGATGTTCCCGGCATCGACAAACACGAAGGACCGTACCAACGCGTCGAGGACGATGTCCTGCTCCTGCGAGGGGAACAGGCCGCGAACCATCGGTTCGACCCGCTGCCGCACCAATACCCGCCGGTCGCCATCGTCGCCGTGCGCGGGACGGATGTTCATGCCTCCGGTGAGGCGACGAATTTCGTCAATCAGGGCCGATCTAAGGGCTGCTGAGCCCGCCCGCTCATTTTCTACAAACGTGTTCGCCCAGCGCCCGGCATACAGGTCGGACGCGCCGGTCCGCAGATACCGGGCAATGATGTCGGTTTGAGCGTCCGCCGTCATCGCCGGCCCTCCAGCCGCAGGCACCGGGACAGCTTGGCCGCCACCTCGTCGTAGATCGCTCTCAGAGCGGCCGGATAGGTGAGCTGGAATGTGGCCAGCCTCTCATCCGCCGCAATGGTTCTGCGGTAGAATATCCCCTGGCTGTCGGTGCCGGAAATGACGAACCACGTGCCTTTGAGGGCTTCGTAGGTCACCGACCCGGACAGGCGGACAATCTCGGCCTTCTCGGAGTTCATCCGGTCCGCCAGCTACCTCGGGTCCGAGCCGTCGACGCAGGAGGTCGGGTCGAGTCCCAACTGCAGGGTCAATTCTCTGGCTCCCGTTTCGGTCAGGAACAGTGACCGTCCCGTGTCCGGTCGCCGCACCCAGCCGCGTTCAATCATGCGCTCCAGTATTACCACCCCCAGCGGCCCGCCCAAATGAAATCGGCGTTCGGTGCCATCCAGGCAGCAACGAGCGATGGGGCGACGGGACGGCCTGAGGTTGTCGATGTCGATGTCGATGTCGATGCCGAGCAAGCGGAACCACTCACGGCCCCTGTCGGTGACATCGAACGTGCCCTCCGGGGTCTGGCACAGGAAGGCGCGGGCAACCATCGCTTCGGTCACCGTCACGCCGAGCCTTCCGGCGAGATGGCCGTAATACCAGCGAGCCTTGATATTGACACATCAAGGCTCCCCTCAAACGCCGGGCGGGCGCATCCGCGCCCTTGGCTTCGCGCCCATGAGGGCGCGGGGCCGCAGTCGCGGCCCGATACCGCCGATGAGTCATTCATTTTGCTCGGCGGTATAACAGCTACGCGCGAAGCGGGGAATGCGGCGGTTGGTCATCACATCCGGCATCGCAAAAACCGGCGGAAAAGTAACGCGCGTGTTCGCCGGTGTCCACGCGGCATCATTTCAGCAAAGTGGCCGTGACGGCTGCTGTAGCCAGGGCTATGGTCTTCCAGGTTCCCTGTGATCGGTCCCGACCATGGCTGACGACCAACCCGGGCTGGCCTATGCGCTGACGAGGCTGCGCGGCATCCTCAAGCCCCCGGTCCGCATCCTGCCGCCGCCTGACGGCGTGGTGTTCGAGCGCGACGTCGCCGTGCCGATGGCGGACGGCACCCTCCTGCGGGTAAACGTCTTCCGCCCGGAAGCCGAGGAACGTTTCCCTGTCCTGCTGTGCGCCCATCCCTACGGCAAGGACCGCCTGCCGGCGCGGGGGCTGTTCGGCTATCGTATCCCGTTCCAGTACCGGGTCATCCGCCAGCCGGCGCCGGTGGCGTTCTCGGCCTGGACGTCGTGGGAGGCGCCCGACCCGGCCTTCTGGGTGCCGCGCGGCTATGTCCTGGTCAACTGCGACCTTCGGGGGTTCAACAAGTCGGAGGGCATCGGCGATCCGTTTTCCGACGCCGAGGCCCGTGACATCGCCGACATTATCGCTTGGTGCGCCGTACAGCCCTGGTCCACCGGCCGCGTCGGCATGAACGGCGTCTCCTACCTTGCGATTTCCCAATGGAAGGTGGCGGCGCTGGGTCCGCCGGCGCTCAAGGCGATCTGCCCGTGGGAGGGCTTCACCGACCTTTACCGCGATCTCGCCTATCCGGGCGGCGTGCGTGAGGACGGCTTCGTGCCGTTCTGGGCCAAAGGCATCGCGCGCTGCGGGCGCGCCGCCTTCGACATCAGGGCGGTGCAACTTGAGCGCCCTCTGCTCGACGCGTTCTGGCGGAGCCGAACCCCGGACCTGGAGGCGATCCGGGTTCCGGCGCTGATTTGCGCCAGTTTCTCCGACCAGGGACTGCACAGCCGCGGCAGCTTCGCCGCCTTCCGGCGGCTGGGGTCGGAGCTGAAGTGGCTCTACACCCATCGCGGTGGCAAGTGGGCGACCTACTATTCGGCCGAGGCGCTGGCGGTGCAGGCCCGCTTCTTCGACACCTTCCTCAAGGACATCGACACCGGCTTCCTGGCCGAGCCGCCGGTGCGGCTGGAAATCAGCGAGTCCGGGGGCCGTGTCGCCGAAGTCCGGCCGGCCTCGAACTGGCCGCCTGCCGAGGCCGCGTTCACCGACTGGTTCCTCACCGCCGGGGGCGCGCTGGCCGAAGCGGGTGAAAGCGCCGAGGCCGCCATTCCGTTCCGGACTGACGGTCCGGGCCTGCGCTTCGAGCGGCGCATCGCCGAGGAAGTGGACATCTGCGGGCCGATGGAGCTGACCCTCGACCTCGTGACCGATGACCTCGACGACGTCAACCTGTTCGCGGGCGTGCGCCTGATCCGGAACGGGCGTTCTGTCGGCTTCGAGGGCGCCTTCGGCTTCGGCATGGACTTGGTGGCGCGCGGCTGCCTGAAAGCCTCGATGCGCGCTCTGGATGTGGAGCGTTCGGCGCCCGGCCAGCCGGCCTACCGCTTCACCGGCCTGGAGCCGCTGACTCCAGGCGTGCCGGTTACCCTGACCATCGAATTGCTGCCTTCGGCAACCCGATTCCGGGCTGGAGATATCTTCCGTTTTGAGCTGCGCGGCACGCCATTCTTCCGCCGTCACCCGCTGCTGGGCCAGTTCCCCTTCGGCTACGAGCCATCGCGGCCGGGAACAGTTCGGGTCCTGGTCGGCGGACGGCACCAGGCCAGATTGACGGTTCCGGTCCTTGCCCGCAGGATGGCGGACTGAACGGGTGGCTTGTGAATGCGAGGGGGCGTCATGTTGGGAAAAGCAGTCATCGCGGTCGGCGCGATCCTCGGGCTTTTGAACTCCGGACCCGCGGCCGCGGCGGAGGCGCTGACCACCATCGCCCGGCTCGACGCGCCGCGCTACATGGGGACTTGGTACGAAATCACCAAATATCCCAACTGGTTCCAGAAAAAGTGCGTGTCGGACACCAGCGCCGACTACAGCCTCCAGCCCGATGGAACCGTAAAGGTCGTCAACCGCTGCAAGATGGCCGACGGCGCCTGGGCCGAGGCCATCGGTCAGGCGGTGCAGACCGGCGGGCCGGACTCGCCGAAGCTCCAGGTGCGGTTCGCGCCGTGGTGGCTGTCATTCCTGCCCATGGTCTGGGGCGACTACTGGGTGGTGGACCTGGACCCCGACTACCGTCTCGTGGCGGTCAGCGAGCCATCCAGGCAATTCCTCTGGGTCCTGTCGCGGACACCGACCGTCGACGCCGCCGCCTATCGCGACATCCTGAAGCGCCTGGAAGCCAAGGGCTTCGACCTGACGAAACTGGAACCGCCGGTCGGTTTGCGGTGACTATCAGCAAGACTGCTGTGGACATGGGCGGCATACCTGAAGGGTTCGCCTCGGCCTGATGAATAGCCGGACAGGCGCCCGAGACCATCTCGTTGGGGTGTCTCGCCCCAAGGAGATGGTCTCGGCACCGCACAATCTCACCAGCGATAATGACGAGCACCGCCGCTGCTGAAGGTGTTCCTTGGAGATTCGACATCCTCACCGTCGAACTCCTCGTCTTCTTCGTCCCGGAGGTCGGGGTCATACTCGTTGAAATCAGATCCCGTGACGTCGCATGCGAACTTGATGGCGTCCCTGGAGCCGAACTCCATCGCGACCTCGGTGGTAACTTGGCCGTCCTGAAGCACATACTGGCCGCAGTTGTGGCCGATGTCCTCGTCGGCATACTTGATCACCAGAACGGCATCGGGGCCAAGCTGACGGCTGATTTCTTCGAGGATGGGCTCCGGGCATGACCAAGCGGTCTGGAAACTGATTGTGTCCCCGCTGAAGGAGCACTCGGACGAATTCCATTTCGTCCCCCAGTTTTCAGGGCACCAGTCGTACCAAGTCCTCACGGGGCATCCGATGGCATCCAGGTCAAGCTTGTGCTGGGATGCAACCTTCAAGACGGCCTGAAGGTGAGCCTGAGGGTCGCCCCCGTCGGTAAGGGCACTCTCGGCCAAACCATACAGCTTACTGATGGTCGAGACGGCAGCCCGTTGGACGTCGGTTTCTGGCACCTTCACAGTCGGGTTCCATGAGGGGATGTCGCCTTGGACGACGTCTGGAGGTGTCGGAATGACCTTCTCGAAATCCAGGAAATCTCCATACTTCCCCTTGGATGAGAAGCGCTCCTTGATCGCCGCGATCGTTTCCGGCTTCGCTGCGATGATTGTCGTAACCCAGTTTGGCATGACGCCCTCCACTGCTTGGCATGCACCAAGCTTAAGGGCGTCGTATGCAAGGGACGACTAACCAGTCTGGCCTCTTCGATGTCGACGATGACGTCGTCGCCATAGCTCTGCCAATCCCCGGTCCATGGACGCCCTGCTGACCGCGGCGGCCGGCGTGCCTTCGGTGCCCTTGTCTGTGGGGCCGGGACTGCCGCGGTCCACGTGCTAACACAGTTGCTCAGGGCCGCGGAAAACGTGATTGGGCAGGCGACGGACACGGCTTAAAAAACATCCGATATCCTTGCCCGGTTGCAACCGACGATCGCATGCTGATGTCATGGCATCATCAGGAGGGCATCGCCATGAGCAATGACCGTGAGGACACGACAAGCGACAACACTTTCCGATGATATCCTCCGCGATCCAGGCATGGCGTGAGAGTACGTCCGAGCAGCGTGCGATTCTGCACGTCCGTGCCGCCTACACCGTGGCCGACCTAGTCGTCATGCGTTACGGCGCCTTCGCTTACATCCACGACGGAGGGGACGTCGGGGGGCTGGTTCAGGCCGCCCTGCTCCTATCCGTCGCCATCGCCATCGGCTATTCGGGTGGCGCCCTGTTCTACCGCCACATCGGACTGACGACGACGCGGGCTGTGCTGGCAGCGTCGTTCCTGGCTAACGTAATGGCGTCCGCCGCCTTCCTACTTTTCTCTCCGGGAACAGCGGCCTGGATATTCGCGGCGATCCACGGCATGGGTCATGGCACCTTCTATCTGGGCTATTTCGCCCACATGTTGAGGCACAGTAGTGATGCCGGCCGGGACAAGCTTCTCGCTCTGACGTCGGCTCAGGGCCAGCTCCTGACCCTTGTGGTTCCAGTGATCATGGCTGGCGCCTTTCTGGGCCTGGAAGCCATCGGCCTGGCGACGTCCCCCTTCCTGCTCGCCTCACTCTGCCTGGTGGCGGCCGTCGGCGTCTGCCTGTCCTGGCGCATTGGAACCGATGCCATGCCCCAGGCATCGCTCACCAGGGCGGTGGCGATGGCGACAGACCGCGCCATGCGTCCGATGATCTGGTGGGCGGCGGCGCTGCGGGTGACCATGGCCGAGGACACCGTCCTGTTCGCCGCGCTCAGTTCCACCCTGGTGGACGCTTCCTCTGAGTTCGGGCTTGTCCAGTTGCTCATCAGCTATATCGGTTTCGCGGCATCCTGCCGCTGGACGGCATCGGCCTCAAGGAGCGGCCGAGCCGGCGACATGGCATGTGCGGCCTGCTGGATGGCCGTCACGGCATGGCTGACGCCGTTGGGAGCAACATTGGGCACCGCATGCTTCGTGCTTGCCCAGGCGGCCAGGAACGCCGCAAAGCCGATGTGGAGCAGCGTCTCGACGAGCTACGAGATGCATCTCGGCGGTGACGGCAGTGAAATGACCACCATGGTGGTCCGTGACACCGCCGTCGGCCTGGGGCGCGTCGCCTTTCTCTTCGTGCTCGCAGTCATCGCCTCCGTCGTCAGCGACCCCTTCGCATTGGCTGTCATCGGCTTCCTGCTACTCGGACTCGCCCACGCATTTGTCGGCATACTGACGCCCGTGACATTCACCGATAAAAGCATCAGTGCAGACGTCGAATGCTGAGTTCATGCCATTACGGCCCTGGAGGCCGATGTCGAGACAAGGATCGAGTTCCACATGCAGGCGGCCAACATGCTCAACGGCGTGGCCGAATACGGAAAACCGATGATGCCATGACGCCGGTAGGCGTTGCCTTGTCGAGTTCCTCATCGTCAAGGGCGCCGACGTCAATGCCGTGAACAAAGACGGCATCACCCCTCTGGATCGAGCGGCCCAGTTCGATCATGCGACCATCGTCGAGTTGCTGGCCCCCGACCAAATCTACGAAACGAACGGGCTTCGGATGTAGGAGATGGTGACGCGAATCAAAATATTAGAACTGTTCGCCCAGATGAAATGGTGGCCTCATTCCTGCTGAGCTTGCCCAAGTAACTGGATGGCCTTATCAATGCTCTTCCGAGGGGTCCGCTGGATTTTGGCGAGCGCTCGGTGAGGCGGAGTGATGCCGCATCGGGCCGAAATTTCGGACTGAAGTCTGACTAGGAGTTCGGCAGTCACCATGGCGTCGGCCAAGGCCCTGTGGAGATTGCCATCGCACGGCAGACATAAATGCTTGACGAGGGTGCCCAGTTTGTAATTGGGGGCATCACAAAAGATGCGTCGCGACAAGAGCATTGTACAAATGAAGCTCAAAGGTTGAGAAATGCCAAGTCGCCGATGTTCTGCTTCGAGGAAGCGGCTGTCGAACGATGCATTGTGGGCGACCAGTCCGGCTTTGCCGATGAACTTCGTCGCCTCCCGGATAACGGTCTGCGCCGCGGGAGCGCTCTTGACCATTTTGGTCGTGATGCCGGTGTAGGCGGTAATCTCGGCAGGGACGCTGATTCCCGGATTCATCAGGCTTGCATAGCTGTCGACAATCCGGCCCGCAGAGACGAGGACGACGGCGATCTCGATGGCGCGCGATCCGACATTGGGAGACAGGCCGGTGGTCTCGAAATCCACCACGGCCATCACCTCGGCCGTCATGCCCCGGTTGACCTTTCAAGCGGGGCGTCGCTCCGCATCCCAACGGCCAGTCTTGCCAGGGCCACCGCACCCTCCCGGCTCCGCGCTCCGGCGACGAAGCGGGCGGGATGGCAGAAGGTGGCGTCAGGAACGCCGGTCGTCTTTGCAAAGGCGGCATCGCGCAGTCCGGCCCAGGCATCCGGCAACGGCAGCTTTTGCGCGAAAGAGCCACGCGAGGGGGGAACGGCGCTACAGGTCCAGGTGTCGCCGGCCGGACGGACGACGTAGAGGGCGTCATCCAATTTCAGGTCGACTACGGCATCCTCCCAGGGCACCCGAACATCGAGGATGATAATTCGAGGGTCATCGGCCGCGCGCGCTGCCTCGGCGACGGTCTGCTCGGCCAGAATGGCGGCATGGGCTTGGATGCAGACGCGCTTCAGAACGGCGGTGGCGAGGTCGACCGCTTCAAGGAAGGCCGCATCTTCCTCGCGGCCGTCTTCAGCGAAAGTGGCGTTGAACGCTTCAACCACCGTCGAAAAATGGCCGGGGGTAGGAGGCATGGCGCCGTTGTCCATCAGGTCCACATCCCGGACCAAGCCCAGGTCGACCTTCTCGACGATTGTCCGAACGGCTTCGGGCGTCGCGGCGGGAACAAACTCTCGAACCACGGCCTCTCCGTAGTCACGCCAGATCAATCCGGCGGAACTGAAGGGTTCGCCAGACGGCCGCTTTGGACCGTTGCGCATGTGGTGGTCGTAGCGGCCGGCGGCGGTGTCGAGACTGCCGCCGACGTCGAAGACCACATCGGCGCCGGCAAGCAGGCTGGCATCCCTGGTGCGGGTCAACTGAAGACGTCCGTGGGTAGCCGCCCGCAGCATCGTGAATGCGAACACATCGTCCGCGTGGAACGTTCCGCTATGGGTGGCAACCTTCAGCATGATGACATCTCCTGGCCAGCCGTTCGGTTGGCGGCCTCTGCCTGAGCCGTCTCGGCCAGCATCAGCGCCGTGTTGCCTTCGGTGTCGCGGGCTTCGAAGTCTGCGCCGCTTTCGAGCAGCAGGTCTACAACCTCGAGATTGAGGGTGGCGGCGGCAAGGTGGAGCGCCGTCCTGCCGCGGATGTCGACGATACCGACGTCGGCTCCGGCCTGCAGCAACTCCCGCACACAGGATGCGTAACCGCGGGAGCAACTGAGGTGCAGCGCGGTCATGCCCAGGGAATTCCGCGCATCCAAGTCTGCGCCAGCGTCAATTAGGGTCGAGATGAGTGCCGGCTGTCCGGAAAGCGCGGCGGCCTGGATCGGCGTGCCGCCGTCGGCGTTTTCGGCACCCGGGTGAGCGCCGAACTCCAGCAGGATGGCGACGGTGGCCGGTTGGCCGCCCAGGCACGCATAGTGAAGCGGGGTATTGCCCAGAGCATCCTGGACGTCGGGGTTGGCACCCTCGTCGAGCAATTCTCGGAGGAGGCCCGTGTCACCCCTGGCGGCAGCCTGGTGCGCTGCCGTCGACTGCGCCGCGGGGCCATCGCTTTCGTCTGCGTTTTCAATGCTCAAAACATTCTTCCAGTTCTATGATGGTATCTAATAATAAATTACTCTGTCGGTGCGCCGTCCATATCTCTACCTGCCGTCCGAAGCGTATTGCCATCGTGGACTGACATCAGCACCTGTAGCATACGGCTCTGTTCCTCGACCCGCCCTTCAAGCCAGGCGACCCGTTGCTTCAGTGTATCAACTTCGGCCTGTTGAGACGGTATTGTTGGTGAGTGTGACCTCTCCTCACTTATTAACCGCTTGATTGACGCAAGAACCTCACCCATGTTCGGCTCGGGTTTACCGCTCGCAATAGGCTTGGCCGCCTCCACTTCCTGGTCATCGCTTTCAACGATTTTCCGGATGCTTGCGGTGATCTGTTCGATGCTCGGCTCCCCGTCTACGCGAAATGGCAGCGGCGGAGGAGGTGGCGGGGGTGGGGGTGTAGGTCTGGGCGGGAACATGGCTTGAGAAGCCCACTCGGCCATTTTCGCGTCGAATTCGTCTCGTCTATCAGGCGGTTCGTCACCGAGGCCAGCGGCTGAGGGTTCCCGGCCAAGCAATCGAGGCAAAACCGCCGACACGTAGTCTTCCATTTCCCCATTGTGTCGAGCTTGTTCGGAAAAAGTCCTTTTGCGAACAAGGCAGGTTCCGCCTCGGACTTCCACGGTCCACAGGCCCTGGAATGACGTGACCCGGAACGTCATTCCGATATCATTGTCGCATGTGGCATCGACCTCAATGGACCAAGCCCTGAGATTCGATGACCCGAGTTCACGCGCCAAGGCACTGTCATCCGTGATTTTTGAGAGCGTAAAGTCGCCGCTTTCGGTCAAAATCAGTGCTGAAGATGAGAATGTAACTGGGGCCGCTCCGGCCACCTTGCCGACAAGGCTGCTGACGATCTCCGTCATTGCCTGCTCTTTGGCTCTAAGGTCGGTCAAGAGCGCAAGCCAACTCTGAGGATTGAGATCGCGTTGTCCAAAGATGTCGATTTCCGCTTGCATGCCGACCCCTGTAGGCTCGCTGTCGCTCTGTTTGCTGCCCTTGAGCGGCATGGTCCCGCTGTCAGCACCATTTTACAAGGGCCTTGGTCCTGGGTCGGCGCCCTGACGAGACTGCCAATCGACGCTCGCGCCATGCCGGCACCAGATTATCTTGTGGAGCCATGGGCTACATCTGCTATCTCGAACCGCACCACAGCCGAAGGTACATAACTTATGACGGACGACGATCTGTGTCTCGACGCGAGTGAGCGCGAAATCATCCGGCGCGAGTTTATGACGCGATTTCACGACGCACCTTCGATTCACGACGGCTTCCACGTCAAACGCTGGGTTACCGGACCTCTGAAAGGGACGCCCAAATTGACGACTGCCGTTAAAGGCATGCTCAACCGTGGGCTTGTCATAATTGAGGATGAAGGATATTGGCCGCGAGTACGGTTTACCGAGCGCGGACTACAGGCACTGAAACTGATGGCAGCCGATCGCCGCGCATTGGATACAGAGCGCTACCGACAGCTCCTTGACGAGTTGCAGCAGTTGCCGGGATGACAACGTTCAACCGATACATCGGC
>SERZ01002042.1_pt1 | contig 10461 bp, 7 predicted proteins | sample 3171461 | NCBI WGS metagenome assembly SERZ01 (sample SAMN06051861, study PRJNA518727) | freshwater metagenome | biome: subpolar coniferous forest; feature: holomictic lake; material: water; isolation source: holomictic Lake 227, 6 m depth | place: Canada: near Kenora, Ontario | collected 2013-06-25... | reverse complement strand
TTCAAGACCGACTCAAAGATTTTCCTGTTACGGTAGATTATATTAATCGTTTTAAATCAGCTAAAGAAAAGAAAGAAACCCTACAGCGTTTAGAAGAAGGGAAAATTGATATTATCATTGGTACGCATGGACTTTTATGAAAAGAAGTAAAATTCAAAAACTTAGGGATCATGGTCATTGATGAGGAACAGAAATTTGGAGTAGGCCATAAAGAAAAATTGAAGACACTGAAGACGAATGTGGACTGTCTAACACTTACTGCCACGCCCATTCCACGTACACTGCAATTTAGTTTAATGGGTGCCCGCGATTTGAGTATCATGAATACGCCACCCCCTAACCGCCAGCCGATCCAAACAGAAGTGCAGGTGTTTAATCAGGATTTTATTCGCGAGGCTATTTATTATGAAACCGAGCGGGGGGGACAAGTTTTCTTTATCCATAATCGCGTTTTGGGTCTGGCCGAAATGTGTGCACTGATACAGGGACTTTGTCCAGATTTGAGTATTGGTTTCGCACACGGTCAGTTAGAAGGGCATGAACTGGAAGAAAGAATTTTAGATTTCATTGATCGCAAATATGATGTACTTGTTTGTACCAATATTGTAGAGAGTGGGGTGGATATTCCAAACGTGAATACCATCATCATTAATAACGCACATCATTTTGGTCTGAGCGATTTGCACCAATTACGCGGAAGAGTGGGACGGAGTAATAAAAAAGCGTTCTGCTATTTAATGGGTCCGCCTATGAGCAGCCTACCAACCGATAGTCGAAAACGCTTGCAAACACTGGAACAGTTTAGCGACCTGGGAAGTGGCTTCCAGATTGCCATGCGCGATCTTGATATTCGTGGTGCAGGAAATATGTTAGGTGGAGAGCAGAGTGGATTTATGGCCGAGATCGGATTTGAAATGTATCAGAAAATTTTAGAGGAAGCCATCCGAGAATTAAAGCGTACCGAGTTCAAAGAATTATTCAAAGATGAAATTAGTAAGCAGGATGATTTTGTGGTGGATTGTACCATCGACACTGATCTTGAAATTTTAATTCCAGATAGTTATGTAGAGAGTATTACAGAACGTTTGAGTTTGTATACGCGATTGGATAGTTGCGAGAATGAAGAAGCGCTGCAATTGTTCTATACCGAAATGATCGATCGCTTCGGTCCCATCGTACCACAAGTAGAAGATCTATTTACAACTGTGCGTTGCAGATGGTTGGCTGTTGGAATTGGATTTGAAAAAATGACTTTAAAAGAGGATACAATGCGTTGTTATTTTATCAATCGCCCCGACTCCCCTTATTTTGAATCAGCACTGTTCAAGAATGTTTTAGAGTACCTACAAAAAGGAACCAATAAAGCAAGACTGAAGCAAGCAGGGAAAATGTTTTTACTAGTAGTGGATGATGTGAAGGACATGGTGAGCATGCATCAGTTTTTAGAGCGGATGCATATTCAAGTGAAAAGATAAAAGATAAAAGATAAAAGTGAAAAGATAAAAGTGAAAAGATAAAAGTGAAAAGTGAAGCGCCGACTACACTATTATCTTTTCATCTTCCTAACCTCTCTTCACTTTTATCTCTTATCTATTATCTATTAAAAAAGGCCCCGATTTTCTATCGGAGCCTTTTTTAATTTTGTTTTGACTTTATTAGAATCCTTTTTTAGCAACACCGTCAGCAATTGCTTGCAATGCTTTTGCTTCGCTCATAATAGCAGCCATTTTATTTCCTTTTCCATCATGACCACCTGCCATATAACCACCCTTAGCAGTTTTAGTAACTACTGCATCTTGCATTGGTACATTTTTTTCTTTGGTTTTAAGGCAATATGCTTTGATCATTTTTGAAGCGTCCATTTTCGTAGAATTTAATTGTTAGAGAATAATCTTATATGTAATCAAGCACAAGCTAAACATTTTTTTAAGATGTAGACCTAAACTAGGCCTAGAACTAATCCACATTGCTGCACATCATAAAAAAGCGGCGAAAATTGAATTTCTACCGCTTTTTCTATCTTAAATCAGATCTAAAACTTTATTTTCTGCTATACGTCGATTTTGGCGTATTTAGCGTGTGTTTCAATGAATTCGCGGCGTGGAGCTACTTCATCACCCATTAACATGCTAAATATACGGTCCGCCTCAAAGGCACTATCAATCGTAACCTGCTTCAATGTTCGTCGCGATGGATCCATAGTAGTTTCCCACAATTGTTCGGCGTTCATCTCACCCAAACCCTTGTAACGCTGTGTATTTACAGTATCATCCTTACCGCCACCCAGTTTTGCGATCCACATTTTACGCTGTTCTTCAGAATAAGCATATTCCTGTTCCTTACCTTTTTTCAATAAGTATAAAGGTGGTTGTGCGATATAAACATATCCCTGTTCAACCAACTCTTTCATATAACGGAAAATGAAAGTAAGGATCAACGTAGCAATGTGAGAACCATCCACATCGGCATCGGTCATGATGATCAATTTATGATATCGAAGTTTCACAATGTTCAATGCTTTTGGATCTTCGGGTGTACCAACAGTAACACCTAAAGCAGTGTACATATTTCTGATCTCCTCATTCTCGTAGATCTTATGTTCCATCGCTTTCTCTACATTCAGGATCTTACCTCTCAATGGCAGGATCGCTTGAAAACTGCGGTCTCTTCCTTGTTTAGCAGTACCACCAGCCGAATCTCCTTCCACCAAGTATAGTTCACATTTTTCAGGATCACGCTCAGAGCAATCGGCCAATTTACCAGGTAAACCACCGCCACTCAAAACGGTTTTACGCTGCACCATATCGCGCGCTTTTTTCGCCGCAACACGGGCTTGTGCAGCCAATATAATTTTAGAGATCACATTCTTCGCTTCGCGCGGGTTCTCTTCTAAGAAAGCTTCTAATGCACGTGCCACAGTGGTTTGAACGATACCGCTCACCTCACTGTTACCTAATTTTGTTTTGGTCTGTCCCTCAAACTGAGGCTCGGGAACTTTCACAGAGATGATGGCGCTCAATCCTTCTCTGAAGTCGTCACCTTCAATAGTAACTTTTGCTCTTTCAAAAAGACCTTGTTTATCACCATAAGTTTTAAACACACGTGTTAATGCCTGGCGGAAACCAGTAACGTGTGTACCACCTTCAATGGTATTGATATTATTTACGTAAGAGAAGATATGTTCTTTAAAATCATCGTTATAAGTCAATGCTACTTCAACAGCAACATTCGATGCTTCATCATGTCCGTCTACATAAAGCGGCGCAGGAATCAAAGGTGTTCTGTTACCATTTCTATCAAGCATTTCAACAAACTCAACAATCCCACCTTCGCTATAAAATTCTTTAGTATAAGCAACACCGGCTTCATCTAATTCGCGCAGATCAGTAATTGTAATGCTGATGCGTCGATTCAAGAACGACAATTCGCGTAATCGTCCCTCTAAAATATCACGGTGATAAACAGATTCTTGAAAGATGGTAAGATCAGGCCAGAACTGAACAAATGTGCCAGTCTTATCGCTCACACCAGCTTCGCGTACCGCATATTGAGGAACACCAATTTTATATTCTTGTTCGAAGATCTTTCCTTCGCGATGCACATTCACAATCAACTTGCTACTCAATGCGTTTACGCAACTCACACCCACACCGTGCAAACCGCCCGATACTTTGTAGGTATTTTTATCGAACTTACCACCTGCGTGTAGTACGGTCATAACCACTTCCAATGCAGAACGTTTTTCTTTCGTGTGCATAGCAGTAGGAATACCTCTACCATCATCCTGAACGCTAATGGAATTATCTTCGTGAATGGTAACACCAATCTTTTTACAGAATCCGGCTAATGCTTCATCGATACTATTATCAACCACTTCATATACCAAGTGATGCAATCCCTTTACGCCAATATCGCCAATATACATGGCGGGTCTTTTTCTCACTGCTTCCAGTCCTTCCAAAACCTGAATACTGTCGGCGCCGTAACTTTTATTTTGTGCTTCGTTACTATCTAATTGTTCCTGGGTCATAAATGCTTATCAGTCCTGTGTTTAATGATTTTATCAGTAGCGTCAAAGGTAACGAAAAATAGTGGTTTTTAGGGCATTAAAACAGCCTTTTTATCCACTATTGGTTGGTTACAAGCTCCACTTTATAAGACCCTGTATTATTAAAATCTATCACTACTTCCTCATCCCCAATTTTGAAGGATGCGGTGAAGGGAAATTTGATATTGGTCAGGTAGTAGACATTTTTTTTATCCATATTGGTCATTTCAGTACGCAGCTGATAATTTCCTTTCAAAACCTCAATAGCGGTCAGTGTAGGTTTGGGAACGGTTCCTTTCACATCCTCGGTGCCGCTACCTACAGAAGATAGTTCAATGGTGATCTGGGTGGGCGTTTGTTTTGAATCGGGCGATACATTCACCGTTTTGATCGCAAAACTTTTGCTTTTGATCACATAAGGGTACTCGAATTGGCCGATGTATTGGTCCTTATTAAAGAAACCCGCCACAGCGCTATCCGTTTTTGCTGCAGTTTTATAGTGCATAGTTCCCTCTCCCTGGCGTTTGCCGGACTTGAAATTGCCTACATAAAAATTGCCGTTACTCCAGGTATATCTACCCAATCCATCGGGATAGCCATTTTTAAAATTTCCATCATAACTATCTGTGCCTGAGCTCTTTCCTCTGCCATTGGCCTTGTCTTTTTCACATCCGCCCTCATAGGTTCCTGCAATGCTGGGCATCAAAACCTTGCAATTTTGAGCCTTAATTGAGCCAGAAAAAATGCCAAGCAAACAAATTAATCCGATCAGTTGTTGCATATACTAGAATTGTCATGGGAAGGTAGTTTTTAAGCGCTATAGTTCCGCGAAACGATTGTTTAACAGTTGTTAATTAGAAAATTAGATGTTTATACATTAATTTTGTACAGCATGATGCAAGTAATGGACATATTAAAATTGGCGTATAAAAGCGGAATTGAGCCGAGCATGGATCTATTATATGAGAAAAGTTCTCAGATCCCCGGTTCCTTTCAGTACAATATCAACCGATATTATGCGCAGAATTCTTGGGTAGCCGAGGATACGGGTATGCTCGTGTACCATTACAATGCAAAACGACCTGAAGAAAATTATCTTGAATTGCGCTATTGTGCAACGGGTAACCGTTATTGTGAGGAAAGAACCTGCGGTCAGTGTAAGCAATTGCCCACAGCCAACTGTGCCGGCAAACACCAGACAGTTGACGTGTTTAAATTTCATTTTACTGCTACTTTCTTAAATCAGTTTGTACATAATGTAAAACTGAGTAATCAGAAGGACGAAGTGCTGGCCTTTAAATATCCCAACGCATTTACCAAAGTTTTTCCCGTATCACTTCGTAAAAGAAATGTGCTCGATGATCTATTGAACCATTCTTATTCGGGTTCGATGGAAAATATTTTTGTGAACGCCAAAATTCACGAGCTATTAGTGTATAGCTTGGAATGTTTGGTTGATGAAAAAGAAGAAGGATTTTCTTGTAAATTTTTGGCCGATGAAAGTGGAAGAGAGCGGATTTATCAGGCGAGGGAAATTTTATTACAACATATTGGCGACCCGATCACCATCAAGGAATTGAGCCGCAAAGTGGCTATGAACGAGTGTTATGTAAAAAAGGGATTCAAAGAAATTTTCGGTACTACCATTTTCGATTTCTATCAGCAACAAAGAATGGAACACGCTAAATACTTGTTATACGAAAAGGGTTTAAGTGTAACAGATGTGTCTGCACTATTAGGATATTCTTCTATTTCGCATTTCTCTGCGGCATTTAAAAAACATACAGGCCTCAAGCCTTGTGAACTGTTGAAGTAACCCTATCTTTATTTTCCAAATTTTGATTATGAGAAAATTCTTACTGATAGCCTCGCTATTTGCATTGGTGTCTTGTACCAGCAATAAAGTAGATACTATTATCCATCACGCCCTAATTTATACAGTCGATTCTGCTTACTCAACTGCAGAAGCCATGGCTATTAAAGATGGTAAAATTGTAGCCACCGGTAAGAACGATGAGATCCAGAAAAAATATAGCGCAACCGAAAATATTGATGCTGCAGGTAAATCTATTTACCCCGGTTTTATTGATGCACACGCACATTTTGTGGGATACGGCCGATCACTTTTTCAAGTTGATCTATATGGCACTACCACCTGGGAAGAAGCGGTGGAAAGAGTAAAAGCATTCGCTGCAAAAAATCCTACGATCACCTGGATCCAGGGCCGCGGCTGGGACCAGAATAAATGGCCTGGAAAAACCTATCCTACCAACGCATTATTGAATCAGTTGTTTCCAGATAAACCTGTGGTATTGCAGCGCATAGATGGACATGCTTCAATCGCTAATCAAAAAGCAATGGACTTGGCAGGGATCAAAGCTGGTCAGACTATTGTGGGTGGCTCTATCGAAACAAAGGATGGTAAACTCACCGGTGTTTTAATAGATAATGCAGACGATAAAGTATATCAACAAATCCCCGTGCCTACTAAAGAAACTTATCAGCAATGGTTAAGTGCTGCTGAGAAAAATTGTTTTGAAGTGGGACTAACTACAGTTACAGATTGTGGTTTGAATTTTGATGATGTGGATGCCATTGATACGTTACAACAAAGCGGAAAATTATCTATGCGCATCTTCGCAATGCTCAGCGATAACGATGCTAATCTGCAAAAATATTTGAAAAGAGGTCCGTATAAAACCGATAAATTATTTGTAAACGGATTTAAGGTCTATGCCGATGGAGCACTTGGTAGCAGAGGCGCTTGCCTGATTCAACCCTATTCAGATAAAGCCGGATGGAGTGGATTTTTATTGCGCAATAAATCGCATTACGATTCTTTGGCACAAGTATTAGCTGCTACTAATTTTCAAATGTGTACGCATGCTATTGGGGATAGTGCCAACAGAGAAATTTTAAATGTGTACAACAAATATTTAAAAGGAAAGAACGATCGTCGCTGGAGAATTGAACATGCGCAAATTGTAAATGTGAACGATTTTAATTTATTCGGTTCTGCCAGTATTGTACCTTCTGTACAACCTACACATGCCACTAGCGATATGTATTGGGCTGCCGAAAGATTGGGTACAGAAAGATTAAAAGGAGGCTATGCTTACAAACAATTATTACAACAGAATGGATGGATCCCATTAGGAACCGATTTCCCGGTAGAAGATATTTCTCCTTTCAAAACATTCCTTGCTGCAGTATTTCGTAAAGACGCCAAAGGGTTTCCTGATGCTGGTTTTCAAATGGAGAATGCTTTGAGCAGAGAAGAAACTATTCGCGGAATGACCATCTGGGCGGCCAAAGCAAGTTTCCTGGAAAAAGAAATCGGTAGTTTGGAAGCGGGTAAGAAGGCCGACTTTATTCTGCTCGATCATGACCTTATGAAAGTGGCCGACAAAGACATATTACAAACGAAGGTCATGGCTACTTATTTGGGTGGTAAAAAAGTACGCTAGATTGATTTTTTGAATTGACTGCTTTGCTTATCTTTAAAACGATAAACAAATTTGCATGTCCCCCCAAACATCACCGAAAATTATTTTTACCATTTCTGCATTGAGTTGCCTGGTGTTTTTTGCTGCCTGCCTATTAAATAAAAAGAAGGTAGATTTTAATGCCGATGTGAAACCCATCTTCAATAAAAATTGTATTGTCTGCCATGGTGGTGTGAAACGTCAGGGCGGATTCAGTCTTCTGTTTAAGACCGATGCATTGGCAAAAAATAAATCGGGTAAAGTGGCCATCATTCCAGGTGATCCTGAGAATAGTGAATTAATTAAAAGACTCTATAGCAAAGATCCAGAAGAGCATATGCCTTATAAGCATCCCGCTCTTGCTGAAAAAGAGATCACAACATTAAAAACTTGGATCAAAGAAGGGGCCACATGGGGCGATCATTGGGCCTATGTTTCTGTAAAAGAAACGACCGTTCCATCTAATGGCCGCGGACCCTTTGGCTTATTCGGCACACCCTCCTGGATCAATAATGATATCGATCAATTTATTTATCAGAAAATAATAAACGAAAAACTAACGCCATCCGAGGAAGCAGATAAGGCAACCCTTTTAAGAAGAGTGAGTTTAGATCTGATCGGCATGCCCGCTTCTGAAAAAATCAATGATTGGTTTTTACACAACAACGAAAAAAATGCTTACGAAAAATTAGTAGATACTTTATTAGCATCAAAACATTTTGGCGAAAAATGGGCAGGCATGTGGATGGATCTTGCACGCTATTCCGATACCAAGGGTTATGAGCGAGATGACTCTCGAAATATTTGGCGCTATCGCGATTGGTTGATCAATGCCTTCAATCAAAATAAACCTTATAATGAATTTTTAACCGAACAAATTGCGGGCGATCTGTTACCTAATCCAACCGATGCACAATATATCGCTACTGCTTTTCATCGTAACACAATGACCAACGATGAGGGTGGTACCGATAATGAAGAATTTAGAACATCCGCAGTAATCGATCGTGTTAACTCAACTTGGGAGGGATTAATGGGCACCAGCTTTGCATGTGTGCAATGCCATAGTCACCCTTACGATCCTTTTCGACATGATGAGTATTATCAATTCATGGCTTTCTTCAATAATACCAGAGATGAAGATACTTATGATGACTACCCTTTGATCCGTGAGTTTCATGATAATGATAGTACAAAATATATTGCATTAAAAAATTGGATCAAACAAAATGAACCCGCACGCGAAAAAGAAATTCTGCAGTTTGTGAAAATGCAGGAGCCTGCCATTAATTCTATTGCAGCCGATGAATTAAAGAACGCCGCATTGATGGATACTAAATGGTTGGTGCTAAGAAATAAAGCCGTGGCTCGTTTCAAAGAGGTGGAACTCACCAATAAAACGCAATTAATTTATCGATACGAGGCATACCGACCCGGAGGCGAATTACAAATTCATCTCAACAAACCCGATGGTCCGATCTTAAGCAAAATTGCAGTCAAAGAAACCCGTGGCAGATGGGCCGAAGCGAAAATGAATTTTGCATCCATCTCTGGCAAATACAATTTGTATCTGACTTATAGTAATGGTCAATTAAAAATGCCAGAAGAAACAGGCATGCAATTCGATTGGTTTTATTTTACCAATCCATTTCCATCCAAACCCTATTCAGGAATAGATACAGCTTATAAATTTTTTGAAGAACTATTAGAACCAACTGCGGCAACTACTACGCCGGTAATGATGGATAATCCTGCAGCAATGTTTCGCCCTACGCATGTATTTGAAAGAGGCAATTGGTTAGTAAAGGGTAAGGTTGTAGAACCCAATGTTCCAGCATCTTTGGGCAGTTTGCCTGCTAATGCGCCGAAGAACAGATTGGGTATGGCGATGTGGTTGACCAGCAAAAAAAATCCACTCGTATCACGTACCATCGTGAATAGAATCTGGGAACAATTTTTTGGGATCGGTATTGCCGAAACATTAGAAGATATGGGCACACAGGGTATTGCCCCAACACATCGTGAGTTACTCGATTACTTAGCCTGGAAATTGATGGTTGTATACAAATGGGATTTGAAAAAATTGATGAAAGAGATTGCGATGAGTGCTGTATACAGGCAAGATTCAAAACTCAATAAAGCGGCACAAGAAAAAGATCCTTATAATAAATTCTATGCAAGAGGTCCACGTGTAAGATTATCTGCCGAAGAAATTCGCGATCAGGCTTTGATGGTGAGTGGCTTAATGAGTGAGAAAATGTATGGACCCGGTGTCATGCCCTTTCAACCAGAAGGCATCTGGAACTCGCCATGGAATGGCTCTTATTGGAAAATCAGTGATGCCGGCGATCAGTATAGAAGATCCTTGTATACTTATTGGAAACGTTCAGCCCCTTATCCTTCCATGATTAGTTTTGATGCAACCAGCAGAGAAGTTTGTACTGTCCGCAGGATTAGAACCAACACGCCTTTGCAGGCACTTACAACACTAAACGATTCGGTGTATATAGAAGTAGCGCAACATTTAGCATCGCGCATACAATCACTTGGCATTAAAGAAAGATCTGCACAGATCAGCAAGGGATATGAATTGGCGATGCATAAAGAAATGGCTACTGAGAAAAGAATGGCCTTCGAAAAATTATATGATCAAGCATACCATCAATTCAAAGACGATAAGAAAAAAATGATCGCAACAACCGGCGCTGAAAAACAGACAGCTGAAAATGCTGCTTTAATTATTGTTGCAGAAGCACTATTGAATACAGATGAATTCATAACAAAAAACTAGTGCATGAGTAGAGATCATCAACGCATCGTTAGGGAAGCCAATGCACATTTCATGCAGCAGCAAACGCGCCGGCATTTCTTTCAGGAATGCGTAACGGGTATGGGTGCCATGGCATTGGGTTCTGTATTGGGTGGTTG
>SERZ01002039.1_pt1 | contig 10467 bp, 10 predicted proteins | sample 3171461 | NCBI WGS metagenome assembly SERZ01 (sample SAMN06051861, study PRJNA518727) | freshwater metagenome | biome: subpolar coniferous forest; feature: holomictic lake; material: water; isolation source: holomictic Lake 227, 6 m depth | place: Canada: near Kenora, Ontario | collected... | reverse complement strand
CGTTAATTAAAAGGTTGGTTACGGAACAGAGTTCTTCTGTTCTTGAGGCTTACTTTACCGATGAAAAACGCAAATATTTTGAACAAAATGTGTAAATAATATGAAACTTTAATCTACAACTTTGTCCTGAGGATCATACCGATAACCCGCCCCATAAACTGAATGAATCAATTCCTGACTGGGCAATAAATCGGTCAATTTTTTTCTCAATTTTTTGATATGACTATCAATGGTTCTGTCGGAGACAATACGGTGATCCTGATAAATCAGATCCATTAGTTTTGAACGGGAAAAGATACGGCCGGGTTGCTGGTACAAAGCCTGTAACAATTGAAACTCAACGGTAGTCAGCTCTACTTCCTGCCCTTCTGCCAGCACCCGAAAACTGTGAGGGTTAAGTGTCAAAGCGCTAGTGAGAGCCGGTATTGTTGTTTGCGCTTGCTGCCTCCGTAGCACGGCTTTAACACGAGCGACCATTTCACGCGGACTAAAGGGTTTGCAAATATAATCATCAGCGCCCAGTTCAAGCCCAAGCAAGCGATCTATTTCTTCAATCCGCGCAGTGATTATGATGATCGGCACGGCACTGAAGCTGCGAATTTCCCGGCAAATATCCAAACCATCACGACCGGGCAACATTAAATCCAATAATATTAAATCAGTCGGGTTTGCTTTAAGCCACGGCAGCACCTCCAAACCATTACTTAAACAATTCGTGTCAAAGCCGGAGTTATGCAGATAGTCCACTTGCAGACGGGCCAGTTTTAATTCATCTTCTACAATCAGGATATGTTTCATAAGCTAACCGGTAATTCAATGCGGATACTCAGCCCGTTTAAAGGCGAAGGTTGTGCCTGTATCCTGCCATTATGCGCTTCGACAATATTGCTGCAAATAGCCAAGCCAAGACCGGCTCCGCCATGGTGGCGATTACGCGAGCTTTCTACCCGATAAAAACGGTCAAATAACTTGGGTAATTCGTGTTCGGGTACGCCCGGTTTACTGTCAGAAAAATTGAGTACCAGCTTGTCAGATTCACGAGAAAGGGTGATGACTAACTGCCCCTTGCTGTCGGTGTAGTTTACGCTATTGGTAAGCAAGTTTCGGTACAACTGGGATAAGCGGTCTGGATCAGCGTAAATGCTGATAGGGTCGGTTAGGTTATTAGTCCATTTGATAGCCATTTGTTTGTTTTGAAATTCCGGTTTTAACGCGGCCAAATCTTCTTTTAATAACGCTACCGGATCAAGTTGCACCTTGCGATAACTTAACGCACCTTGATCAGACAGGGATAATTGATAAAGATCGTCCGTTAAACGGTTCAGTCGCATGACATCACCCAACAAGGAATCAATAGCTTCTTTGGTCAGTGGCCGTATGCCGTCTTGCAAGGCTTCCAACTCACCCCGCAATACCGCCAAAGGCGTACGCAGTTCGTGGGAAATATCCGCTACCCAGCGCCGTCTGACTTGTTCTGACTGCTCCAGAGCTGCCGCCATATCGTTAAAGTTTCGGGCTAACTGACCCAGTTCATCGTTTGCTTCAACGGGCAGACGACTGTCATAGTGACCCACGGCAAGCGCCTTTGCGGCTGTGGTAATTCGCTTAAGCGGTCGTCCCAACGTGTAAGCCAGTAACCAGGCAAGACCCGCCGACAACACAATCATTAACAAAGCAATCCAGATAAAGGCTTCAGACTGCCGCTCCATAAACCGGATTTCACTGACTTGATTAACTGTTTTTCCGGGCAAGAGCCCAAGAAAACCGACTATTTTTTCTTGATAACGGATGGGCTGTAAAGATAATTGCTGGAAAGCCTCTTTACGACCAAAAATAATCGACTTATCAGCATTCAGCAGCATTGCTCGCAGCTCAATCGGGATAAATCGCCTGTTAACAGGGGGTTCTATTGCTATCGGAGGCCAAATGTCATTGGCTTCGTCAGGGGATTGTTTAAGCCATAAAGGGGGGCGGTGATGACCGTGTGGATTAGACTGCCACAATAAATCAATCCATTTTTGCTTGTAACCGACCAAAGCGCCCCAGCCCTGATTGCCGGCATAAGATTCCGTCAGCCCTTCAATGAGGTTGGTTACCTGCTCCTGCTGGCGCGTTTCTACAAATTCAGTAAAGCCTCGATCCAAAGACCAACGCATAAAAACATACATCCCTAAAACAATTAAAAGGGTAGTGACTAGAAAAGTTAAGAATAATTTGACTCGAATTGTTTTAAGCATTGATGCACACCGTATAACGAATGCCATATTGTTATCATAAACTGTGCAAGAATTATGAAACGCGAATATCTAGCTATAAAGTGATTGCATAAATCAACAAATACCTTAACCTAGCCTGGAGGCCAAATCATTTGCCGACCGCCCAATAAGTGCAAATGCAGATGGTAAACATCCTGCCCGCCCTTTTTGTTGCAGTTAAATACAGTTCTATAGCCTTCTTCAGACAAGCCTTCCTGCTTGGCCAGCAGAACGGCGGTTTGTAGTAAATGTCCGGCAAGCAACGCATCATCCAAACCATTCAAGGTGGCAATATGAATTTTGGGGATAATCAGTATATGGGCAGGAGCTTGAGGATTAATGTCTCTAAATGCCAGAACCGTATCATCTTCAAAAACCACGTCCGGTTTAATTTCGCCGGCAACCATTTTGCAAAACAAACAATCAGTCATATTTTTACCTTTAAAAATTAACTATCCACCACAAATCCGGAATCGGAAAATCAGACGAAGGGCGAAGGGAAAGGCGAAAGGCGAAGGGCGAAAGGCGAAAGGCGAAAGGCGAAAGGCGAAAAAACAATCTTCACACACTCCCTTAGCCTTTAACCTTGTACCTTTAACCTTAATTACAACTCTTTTCGCCCTTTAAACGCATGTGACAACGTACCGCTATCAATAAACTCAAGCTCACCACCCATCGGTACGCCGTGTGCTATTCTGCTGGCTTTTACCTGATGTTTTTTGGCTATCTCGCCAATAAAACAAGCAGTTGCTTCGCCTTCTACTGTTGAATTGGTAGCCAAAATCAGCTCTTTAATCGTTCCCGTTGCCAACCGTTGTTCCAGTAAATCCAAACCAAGTTCATCCGGACCGATGCCGTCCAGGGGCGATAAACGCCCATGCAACACAAAATAACGTCCTTTGAACAGGGTTGCCTGATCAATAATCCAGACATCGGCGGGGCTTTCAACGATACAAATGAGCGAGTCGTCTCTTGAATTGTCAGCACAAATTTCACAAAGCGCATGTTCAGTCAGTGTTCGGCACTGCTGGCATTGCCCCATAGTAGCAATTGCATGTAGCAGTGTTTCGGCGAGTATTTTTGCGCCATTGCGATCGCGTTGAAGCAAATAAAACGCCATGCGTTGCGCCGATTTAGGGCCAACGCCTGGCAAGCAGCATAAGTTTTGTATTAACTGCCCTAACAAGCCTTTTTTTTGCATCTTAAAAAGGCAATTTAAATCCGGGAGGCAAAGGAATTCCGGCGGTGATGTCTGACATTTTTTCTTTCTTCATTTTACCGACTTTATTAACGGCATCATTAATAGCCGCCGCCACCAAGTCTTCCAGCATGTCCTTATCTTCGCCCAGTAGCGAATCATCAATCGTTACTTTTCTGGCCTCGCGTTTACCGGTCATTACGATAGTCACCAAACCGCCACCTGATTCACCCAATACTTGCATCAGAGACAGCTCTTCCTGAGCTTTTTTCAGGTCTTCCTGCATTTTTTGGGCTTGCTGCATAATATTGCCTAATGCATTTTTCATTTTACTTCCTCTCTAGGGTTATACGGGCTCTACGGTACCGGGTAAAACCCGCGCATCAAAATGGTCTTTTAAAGCTTGAATGTTAGGATCCGAATTAATGGCATCAACAGAAGCTTGTTGCTTATCTTCGCGTTCTTTGGTCAATTGAACGGCTGGCGTATCCATAGTGGTTTTTTTAGCTTTAACAACCAGATTAACCGGTGTCCCACGATAAGCTTGCAAGGCTTTTTGCAAGACGTCTTCTGAGCGGGCACTCCTGATATAATCAGGATCGATTATCAAAGTGCAGACTTTATCATCAATACTTTCCAGCACACAATTATTGGCAAATTCGCGGGTCATGCCATTCAGCTTCATGGCGACAATCATTGACAACCAATCACCCTCCACGGCATCAGCAAGCGGGGCTTCCTTGCGAGGCGCTGTCTCCACAACAGATAAAACTGTTTTTATGGGCGGCTTAGGCGTTGCCTGCTGAATCTTAACAGATTTAACGGGGCTTTGTTCCAAGGTGACGGGTTTAAATGTCAGCATACGTAACATGACCATTTCAAAGCCGCTACGTGGATCGGGTGCCAAACTAAGGTCTCGTTGACCCACCAGACCAATCTGATAAAAAAGCTGAACATCTTCCGGGCTCAGTTGGGATGCCAAAGCCGCAATCATGTCAGTATCAAAATCATGATCAACTGCCGTCGGTATGTGTTGAATCAAGGCGACACGATGCAGAATTTGCAACATCTGCTGTAATACATCGCTAAAGTCAGGTGTTAAATTGGCAATTTCATTGATTTTATCCAAAATGGCCGCAGCATCATCCTGAGCCAAGGCGATTAACAGATCATCAACCGGTTGCAATGCAACCGTACCCAGCATGGCTCTGACGTCATCTGTGGGCACTTTACCATTGCCATAGACGATAGCTTGATCCAACAAACTTAAACCATCGCGCATACTGCCGTCAGCAGCACGGGATAATAATTTTAATGCAGCGGCTTCAAATTCAATGTTTTCCTGTTGGAGTATAAATTCCATTTGGGAAAAAATCTGGGCAGGTAGCAAGCGCTTTAAATTAAATTGCAAGCAACGGGACAGGACGGTAACGGGGATTTTATGGGGATCTGTGGTCGCCAACAGGAATTTTACATGCGGCGGGGGTTCTTCCAGGGTTTTTAACAACGCATTAAAACTATGCCCGGACAGCATGTGAACTTCATCGATGATATAAACTTTATAGCGGCCATGACTGGGCGTGTATTGGGCGTTATCGAGTAAATCGCGGGTATCTTCTACTTTGGTACGAGATGCGGCATCAACTTCGATTAAATCTAAAAACCGGCCTTCATCAAGCTCCTTGCATACGCTACAAACGCCACAAGGATTAAAGTCCTGAAGGTTTTCGCAATTAATGGCTTTGGCAAGGATTCTGGCTATGGTGGTTTTGCCTACGCCCCGGGTTCCGGTAAATAAATAGGCATGATGAAGTCGATTATGTTGTAAAGCGTTAATTAACGACTTGACGACATGCTCTTGTCCGACAACTTCTGTGAAATTATGAGGGCGCCATTTTCTGGCGAGTACCTGGTAATTCATTGCAGGCTCGCAAAGTAGTGACTATATTGGGCGGTAATCGTACCAGCCACATCCCGGCACACGAATCTGCTGCTACCGTTGCTTCCTTCCGGACCTGGCGGGGTTTACAGCGTATCGTTGCGAGAGGACCGACACGATCACCATTATGCTTTAACCGTACTGGCTAAAGTATGCTATTATCATTGAAAACAGGTGATAACACAAGCCATGAAATGATATTTTTTTTAAAAAAAATTTATTAGGGGATTTCCGCAAAGAACAATCCCAAATAACCCAGCCAGAATGACCCGAATCAAAAAAACAGCTGTTGCTTTAAAAATTCCGGAATACGTCGTTCCAACCAATAATCCGGTTTAAACGGAATTTCGCCGGCAATAAATCCTACATGCCCGCCTCCTTGGGTAATTTCCAAATGAACACTTGCTGATAATTCATCCAAATCAGGAAGAACGTCCTTTGTCATAAAAGGATCATCAACGGCTTGAATTAACAATGTCGTTATCGCTATCGATTTAAGAAACTGACGGGAACTGGAGCGTTGGTAATAGTCGTGTACATTTTTAAAGTCATGCAACTTGGCCACAACCCGATCATCATATTGCCAAAATGATTTAATACCCGATAAATCACCTAGCCGTTCAATTCTATTGGCTTCCTGACGTCTTCCCTGCTTTTCTAAATGCCGTTGTTTTGCCTGGATATGCTGCTTTAAGTCACCCAGCAACTTTTTACGATAAAGTCTGGAAAAGCCGCCATCCAGCTTGGTTGCACAGATACTTAATACTAAAGGCACAGAAACGGCTATCGCGGCAAATAACGACAGTTGATTGCCTTGCTCACCCAGCCATTTTAGCAGCACATTACCGCCCAATGAAAAGCCGACCGCCGCACAAGGCGTATCCGGCTCACGTTGGCGCAGGGTTTGATAAAGAAAATGAATATCCTCCGTCTCACCGGAATGATAGCACCGCGCTGAATCATTCAATTCACCACTGCAACCCCGAAAATTTAACGCAACACTGCGAAAACCTTGCAGCAATAAAGTACGCTGTAAACCTTTGATATAGACGGATTGAGAACTGCCCGTCAAACCATGCAACAAAATAATTAACGGTTGCCTGCCCTCCCCGCACCAATCGATATCAATAAAATCCTTATCAGGCGTTATTAAGCGTTCACGTCGCAATTCGGGAGGTGGAGTTTTGCGGATTAATGCGGGATACAGCGTTTGTAAATGGGCGTTATTTAACCACCAGGCGGGTTTAAATGTCGTATTGATTAACATAAAATTTACATTTATCGAGGCGCTTGGACTTAAATAAGTCAAACGTGGAATGCGGGTAATTAAAGATCATTTATTCACCACGAAGACACGAAGAGCACGAAGAAGTAAAAACTTCGTGCTCTTCGTGTCTTCGTGGTGAATTTTTTTATTTTTCAACTCAACGCGTGGATTTAGCGGCACTTGTGGCGACCATGCAATAATAACTACTTGATCAACGCGCCCGCAAAAGACAATTGTCGCCAGGCTTCATATAAGACAATGGCAACCGTATTAGATAAATTAAGGCTTCGACTTTCTGGCTGCATAGGCAGATACAAACAGCGGTCGGCACCTAATTCCGCCAAAATACTTTCAGGAATACCACGGGTTTCAGGGCCAAATAAAAAAGCATCTCCCGCCCTAAAAACCACGTCACTGACTATTTGCTTGCCTTTGGTGGTCAGGGCAAAAATTCGTTCAGGGTTAACCGTTTCAATAAAAGCGCTTAACGAGGCATGTTCTTTAACCGCCACCCATTCATGATAATCCAACCCTGCCCTGCGTAATTTCTTGTCGTCCAGTTCAAAACCCAACGGTTTGATTAAATGCAATTGCGTCCCTGCATTTGCACACAAACGGATAATATTACCCGTATTAGCCGGTATTTCCGGCTCAAACAAAACAATATGAAACATTATCAGCCGCTATTTAGCAACATGAACCGGCGTCAGCTTCCACAACTCATTATTGTATTCGGCAATCGTTCTATCAGTAGAAAACTTGCCACTGTTTGCGCAATTTATAATACTCATTTTGGTCCAACGGTTTTTATCTTGATAAGCCGCTTCCACCCGTTTTTGTGCATCAACAAAACTACGGAAATCGGCAATAGTCACCCACGGGTCATGCGGACTTTTCATTGAGTCAATAACACCGTCAAAAAGACCGGGCTCAAACTGGTTAAAATGTCCGGACTCCAACAGATTAATCACGCGTTGCAAATCTTCATCCTGACTGATAATTGCAGCCGGATCGTAATGATCACGCAAATTTTCGACCTGATCTTCAGTCAACCCAAACAGGAAAAAATTGTCATCGCCGACTTCTTCACGAATTTCAATATTCGCCCCATCCAGCGTCCCGATAGTCAACGCACCATTCATCATAAACTTCATGTTACCGGTGCCTGACGCTTCTTTTCCTGCCGTTGAAATTTGCTCGGAAAGATCCGCACCCGGACAAATTTTTTCCATCGCCGAAACACGATAATTGGGCAGAAAAACCAGTTTCAATTTATTACCGACATCAGGATCATGATTAATCACATGGGAAACATTATTAATCAACTTGATGATTTTTTTCGCCATGTGATAGCCGGGTGCGGCTTTACCGCCAATCAATACACAACGATCCGTCCAGTTTGCCGTGTCGCCACGCTTGATACGGTCATAAAGATGAATAACATGCAGCACGTTTAATAATTGGCGCTTGTATTCATGAATGCGCTTAACCTGCACATCAAACAAGGCATTAACATTCAAGTCAACACCCAACTCCTGCTTTTTATAATCAATCAGCTTTTGCTTTGCAGCTTGCTGAACTTCATACCAGCGCTTGCAAAACGCCTTATCGTCAACATAAAGTTCCAATTTTTTTAATAACGACAAATCCGTTAACCAGCCATCACCAATGGTCTCGGTTATTAACTCGGCCAACTCAGGATTACAGGCAGCCAACCAACGACGGGGGGTAACGCCATTGGTTTTATTATTAAATTTTTCCGGCCACAATTGATAAAAATCATGAAACAAACCGTGTTGCAACAACTTTAAATGTAATTCTGCAACCCCATTGACCGAGTAACTGCCCACTATGGCCAGATAGGCCATCCTTACATGTTGCCGATCACCTTCTTCAATCAACGACATACGCGCTATGCGAGCTTTATCACCTGGCCAGTGTGCTGATACTTCTGCCAGAAAACGGGCGTTAATCTCAAAAATAATCTCCATCAAGCGGGGTAATAACTGCTTAAAAAGATCAACCGACCAACGCTCCAACGCTTCCGGCAACAGCGTATGATTGGTATAAGCCATGGTATTACGGGTAATTGCCCAAGCGTCATCCCAAGACAGCTCATGATTATCCAACAACAAGCGCATGAGCTCTGCAACGGCAATACTGGGGTGGGTGTCGTTTAATTGAAAGCAATTCTTGGCAGCAAAGGTAGAAAAATTATTACCATGCCGACCGATCCAAACCTCAAGTACATCCTGCAAACTGGCAGAAGCCAGCAAATATTGTTGTTGCAGACGTAATGCCTTGCCGTTTTCATTGGCGTCATTTGGATACAACACCATGGTTATATTTTCGGCGGTATTTTTTGCAGCAACCGATTCAGCATAATCGCCCGCATTAAATTCCTGCAAATCAAATTCTTCAGTTGCGGTGGCTTTCCATAAACGCAAGGTATTTACCGTTCCGTTTTGATAACCGGGAATCGCGGTATCAAAAGGTACTGCGAGTATATCGTGAGTATCTACCCAGCTAACCCGTGTAATACCGTCTTTATCAATGTGGCGTTCGGTGTGGCCGCCAAATTTAATGCGTTGCTTGTATTCAAGACGCTCTATTTCCCAAACATTACCATTACGAAGCCAATGATCAGGTTCTTCCACCTGTTCGCCATTAACAATAGTCTGGGAGAACATGCCATACTCATAACGCAAACCATAACCGGTGACCGGCAATTGCAAGGTTGCGCAACTATCAATAAAACAAGCCGCCAACCGACCCAAACCACCATTACCAAGACCCGCATCAGGCTCCGCGTCAATTAACTCTTCAATATCAAGCCCCAAATCATACATGGCTTGTGAAACGACATCATTAACGCCCAGATTTAACATGGCATTGCTGAGTGTCCGTCCCATTAAAAATTCCATCGACAAATAATAGGCTTTTTTACAATCCTGTTTTTTGTAAGCGATATAGGTTTTTTTCCAACGCTCTGTCAACCGGTCTCTAATAACCATTGATAACGCTTCATAAATATAATGAATCGATCGACAGTTTTCATCCCTACCCAGTCGATGACCGTAATAGCGTTTGAAATCGGCTTCTATATCTTTTATATCAATGCCTAAATAAGGAAGTGTCGTAATTGAAAATATGGGTTGGCTTTTTTTTAAACGTCTATGTGGCATAGTTTGATCACTGGATGAGTTAATATTTGATTACCTTAATTATTCTATCCTATTTGAACAGAAACATCGCCTTTAAGATGCACATTTAAGAGTAATTCAAGAATTTAAAGTAAATTTTCGCCTGTGTGACATAAATTTTGAAACGTGTTAATACCAATACTGTTACCCGTCAAACCGGCTTGTTGATTCAATTCGATAAGGATCCATGTAAATAGACTCAACCTGGCGTCCCAGCATTAACACCGTCCCGTTATAGCGCTCATTACCGGTCGATGAGAACTCAAACAGAAATGATCGCCGTAACTGAATTTTTCCCGACTGGTTCCGTTTCAGCCCGATACCACTTAAGGCAACATAGCCATCCAACATCTGCACCTCCATCGTCAAACAATGGGCTATAGCCGTCCCCAGTGCAATTTCTTTGGCTTTTTGGGCATTAAACCAATACCCGTAAGCAAAACCCATTAAGCATATTAAAATAATATCAGTTACCATAGTCAAGAATTTGATATAAACAGCGACAGTCGCTTATTCTACCCAGTTTTAGGATTTTACCAAACAAAGCGCTGCAAACTTGATAAACCCACACGCTTCAAACCTCAGGAAGCGTGTGGGTGCAGTAT
>SERZ01002036.1_pt1 | contig 10480 bp, 9 predicted proteins | sample 3171461 | NCBI WGS metagenome assembly SERZ01 (sample SAMN06051861, study PRJNA518727) | freshwater metagenome | biome: subpolar coniferous forest; feature: holomictic lake; material: water; isolation source: holomictic Lake 227, 6 m depth | place: Canada: near Kenora, Ontario | collected 2013-06-25... | reverse complement strand
ATCCAGCTTGCTGGCATCATTGATGCTTCTGCATCACGTGCAAAAACGCTCGGAGAAAAGTACTCGGTTCCCTATGCGGCCTCTCTGGAAAAATTTGTAGGCGAATATGACGCCGTTGTTATCGCAACCCCAGATCCTTCGCACTATGACCTTGTGAAAGCTGCCCTTAAATTAGGAAAACACGTATTCTGCGAAAAGCCACTTGGGTTGAGTAGGACGGAAGTGGTAAAAATGGAACGGCTTGCAGAAGCCTCCAAATCAGTTGCGCTGGTTGGCTACATGAAGCGATTTGACCCCGCAGTGGATGCTCTAAAGAATCACATAAAAGAAAATAAGCTCACTATCCAATCGATAGCAGTTGAAGTTCGCGATCCTGATGCCGCGCCGTTCGTTAAGAACGTGCCATTTGTTCAAGCGGGTGACGATGTCGATACTAAGTTGATTCGTGATGGAAATAAGAAATTTATGCAAGTGGCGAAGTCGGTGCTTTCGCGCAATCCAAAGGAAGCTGAACTCACTGCATATGGATCATTCACCAGCGCGCTGATTCACGATTTAAACCTTGCGCGTTTCATTTTAAATGAAGAACTCAAAGTAATCAGTGGCGCTTACTCAATGGAGGGAAAGCACGTCTGTCTTGCCCTCTTGAGTAAATCTGGGGTGATGACCCGAATTAGCCACACCCAGAACCCTGCCGTGCCAGATTATGCAGAAAGATTTACAATTTATTGCGATAAAGGAATTTATGAAATGACTTTCCCTGCCCCCTACTTGCTCAACAAGCCAACCGAATTGATTTTCTACGGCACTTCCCAGGTGGGGTTTTCTGCGAAAAGAGAGAGCTTGAATTCCAGCACTGAGGAGGCTTTTTACCTTGAACTTCAAAACTTTGCAGACATAATATTGAAGAAGAAGGCCCGAAATTACGAAAACTCTTTCTCAACGGCAAAAGCCGATGCTGCGCACTTAGAAGTTGCGTTTAAGTTTGCAGCCGGCACTAAGCGCTAACCATGAAAGAGCCGCGGAACAGACTTCGTAGAGCACCAACTATTCTGGATGTTGCTGAAGCTGCTGGAGTTTCAAAATCTGTAGTGTCACGGGCGCTCCGCGGAGAAGCTAAGGTAAGCAAGGAGGCAGCGGCGGCGGTACAGAAAGCCATTAAGCAATTGCGTTATCAACCAAATTTTGTTGCACGCTCTTTGAAGGAACGCATTTCCCCTGTGATTGGAGTTGTTACCGGCGATCTACGAAATCCTTATTATGTGGATATTCTCGACGGCGTTTATTCGTCTGCAGATAAACAAAAGTACAAAGTGATAGTGGCGTCAGGGCATGGCGTTCCTGGAGGTGAAGAGGCTGCAATAAGGTCCCTAATTGAATTTCGCGTTGCTGGATTAATCCTCGCTAGCCCCAATTTAGAGATGAAAGAAATTCAAGCTCTTGCTGGCGATCTTCCAGTTGCAATAGAAGGGCGCCACGATGCCCTCGAGAAATTCGATGTGGTCACAAGCGATGATCGCCTAGGGGGCCAGATGGCAATTGAACACCTCGTTAACTTTGGCCATAAGAAGATTCTCATCCTCACGGATAGCTCACCTGGTTCGTCGGAACGGCAAAAGGGTTTTGATGCAGCAATAAGAAGTGCGGGAATAACTAAATCTGTTTTACGTAGGAAGTGCGAACCAACTACTGATGGAGGCCACTCCGCCATCGAATTGATCTTAAGAGAGAACATCGCCTTCACCGCGGTCGTATGCAGCAACGACGTCACTGCTTGTGGTGTGTTAGCGGCATTGTCCGAGGAGGGTCTTCGCGTTCCTCGAGATATTTCAGTGACGGGCTTTGATGACATTGATTTGGTAAGTATGCGCCAATTCGATCTCACAACAATCCGTCAAGATAGAACCGAAATTGGGAAGTTAGCATTTGATGCCGTTTATAAACGAGCGAACAGTGTTACGAAAATCAAGTCTAAACGGACGATTTTAGAACCCCGCCTGATTATTAGGGGTTCCAGTGGGCAGGCTAAAAACTAAGCCATTCGTATGTAAGCGTTTAAACGCGTGTATAAGTCTATGTAAGCCTGGGCTGGTGATTGCGTCACCAAATCTTCACCTCCCATTAATCTCTTTATCCGATGAAAATGAGTGGAGAATGTGGGTAAACCTGGATTTCTTCGTACGAAGAAATAGACTCTGCAATGTCACAAACTATCGTGCGCGCTAGAGTTGATTAGTTTTTAGTTATTAAATTCTTGCTGAGCCGTCTCTAGACCCTTTTCAATTAATTTCTCTACAGCAAGCGCGCCCCGTGCAACAAAGTCATCAAGTTCCTTTTTTTCGGATGATGAGAATGGTTTTAACACGTAGTCGGCTGGATCCTGAGGGGCTGGTGGACGGCCTACGCCAATTCGAACACGGAAATAATCTGGACCAGAAAAATGCTTTGTGATGTCTTTGAGGCCATTATGGCCATTGTCTCCACCAGAAAATTTCACCCGAATAGTGTTAAAGGGAATATCAATTTCATCATGAACAACGATTATGTTCTTTGCTTCCACTTTGTAGAAATCGGCTAGTGCCTTGAGTGGCGCTCCGGATTCATTCATATATAACTTTGATTTGGCAATTGTGACTGCCACGCCTGCAACTCTAATATCTGCAATTTCGCAACGAGATTTGTGTGAAGAAAGTTTTACACTGCTGGCCAGATAGTTTGTAACCATCTGGCCAGCGTTATGCCGAGTTGACGCGTACTGATCTCCTGGGTTGCCTAGGCCGAAAACAATCCAGCGATCTGCCATCGTGACTCGCTAATTACTTGGTTTCAGCTGCAGGCGCAGCAGGCGTTGCTGCTGTTTCAACAGCCGCAACAGGAGTTTCTTCAGCCGCTGTTGACTTTTCAGACAAGTGAACGACGATCATGTGTGGATCTGAAACAAGCTTTGTGCCTGCAGGAAGAATGACATCTCCAGCGTACTTAGATGTGTTTGAAGCCATTCCCTGAATGCTTAGCTCGATGAATGAAGGAATCGACGTTGCTTCAACTTCAACTTCAATTGAGTTGTTTACGTGCTCAAGAATTCCATCACGATCATGCTCACCCGTTGTGTGAATTGGAACTTCAACAGTTACCTTTTCACCGCGGCGAACAACGAGAAGGTCAATGTGCTCAAGGATTCCGGTGATTGGATGCTTTGTGACTGACTTTGGAAGTGTGAGTTCTACCTTTCCATCAAAGTTGATGTCGAGAAGCACATTTGAAGTCTTAAGTGCTGTGCCCATCTCTTTTGCAGGTAGTGATACGTGTTGTGGAACTGCGCCGTGTCCATAAATAACCGCTGGGACTAGTCCAGCTTTGCGATCGCGACGGGATGCACCTTTACCAAAATTGGTGCGCGTTGTTCCATTGATTGAAATCTCGGCCATGAGTTGCTACTTTCTCTAAATATCTACGTGCTTCGAATAGTTACTACAGCACGGTTAGAGAGCAACCCGTCGATTACGGATAAAAACTATCCCTCGCCGTGACGTGGCAGAAGGGTATCTTGGCCCCGTTCAATAGGGCAAATCAGCTCAATCTTGAGCGAGAATCACATCTTTGAGAATGGTGCGAAGCAGAGAAAGCCAATCAGTCTCATCGATTGGAGAATCTGTATAGTCGTTCACAATAAGACCAAGAGTGTATGCCTGTAAGAAAACCGACAGTGTTTTTGGTGCAAATCTAGTAGAAGTCCATCCCCGAAATTGCGCTTCCTGACACATATCTGCAACAGCCATTGTGAGGCGATCTTGCTCAATTTTTAAACGACTTTTCATTCGATCCGTCAAGCCAGCATGGGTAACAGCCTTCAACCGAATAAGACGTATCTTTTTATAATCCTCGCCATACGTGGATCGATTAAAATCTTCCAAAGAAGCAAAAAAATCTTCTTTGCTCGTTGCCGAAAGGATTTCTGTTAGTTTAGAAACGGTCGCATCAACAAGCAATGAAAATCTCTTCACTTCGGCAACTTCTAATAAATCTTCAAAATCGTCAAAGTGATGGTAGAGCGAGCCTTTGGATATTCCTGATTTTGCTAGTACTTCTTCACTTGTTACCTCAGATAAATGTTCATTTTTTAGCAATTCTAATACTGTGTCAACGAGTAAATCTCGAGTTGGGTGGGACGAATTCATTAACTATGACCGTCAAAGAGACTTGTCACTGATCCGTCCTCGAATACTTCACGAATGGCTCGAGCCAGAAGAGGAGCGATTGAAAGGACAGTCAACTTATCAAAGCGGCGGTCTTCTGGAATTGGAAGAGTATTTGTCATAACCACTTCAGTTGCACCGCTGTTTTTCAAGCGATCTGATGCTGGACCAGAGAGAACTCCGTGCGTGGCTGCAACAATAACTTCTGAAGCACCTGCTTCAAGACATGCGTCTACAGCTTTAACAATCGTTCCAGCGGTATCGATCATGTCGTCAATTACTACTGCAGTGCGTCCTTTAACGTCACCAACAATTCGGCCGACAGTCGCTTCGTTTGGAACTCGCGGGTCACGTGTTTTGTGAATGAAAGCAATTGGACAACCACCCATGAGATCAGACCAGCGTTCTGCAACGCGAACTCGACCTGAGTCTGGTGAGACGATTGTGAGATTGTTGCGATCTACTTTGCTTCCCACGTAATTTGTGAGCAACGGTAGTGCGAATAGATGATCCACTGGGCCATCGAAGAAGCCTTGAATTTGAGAAGTATGAAGGTCTACGACCATAAGGCGGTCGGCGCCAGCAGCCTTAAATAAATCGGCCATCAATCGGGCGGAAATTGGCTCACGTCCACGATGCTTCTTATCTTGTCGTGCGTATCCATAAAACGGAGCAACTACAGTGATTCTCTTTGCAGATGCACGCTTGAGAGCATCAACCATAATTAACTGCTCCATAATTTGCTTATTCACCGGAGCTGCGTGGCTTTGAATGACAAATGCATCGCTTCCGCGAACGCTCTCTTCGAAGCGAACAAATATTTCACCATTGGCAAAGTCATAAGCCGAAGTTGGGGTAACTGCAATACCTAGGTCAGATGCGACCTCTTCTGCTAGCTCCGGATAACCTCTTCCAGAAAAAACGCGCAGGCGCTTTTCCGATGAGAGACGAAGTTCGCTCATTGATGATCCCCTTACTCCTATTGGCTTAATCGGTGGCCCCTGCTTCTCTTGCAGCTTGCTCAGATTTCGTTCCCGATCTGCGGCGAAGCACCCAACCTAAAACATTTCTCTGCTTGGCACGAGCAACTCCGATTGCACCGGCAGGAACATCCTCGGTAATAATCGAGCCTGCCGCTGTATAGGCGCCATCCCCGATGGTTACTGGTGCCACGAGCATAGTGTCACTTCCCACTCGAACGTGGTCACCCACAACGGTCTGGTGTTTCTCAACACCGTCATAATTTACGAAAATAGTGGCAGCGCCAATATTGGTGCCTTTACCAATCGTGGCATCTCCCACATAGGTAAGGTGCGGCACTTTTGAGCCTTCGCCAATAGTGGAGCTTTTGATTTCAACGTACGCGCCAACTTTGGAGTCTGCGGCTAAATATGTGCCTGGCCGAATAAATGAGAATGGACCCACACTTGCGCCCGCACCGATTTCGGCATCTGTTGCACGAGATTCAATGATGACTGCGCCTTGCGCGACATTTACATTTGTAAGAGTGGTCCTTGGGCCAATAAGAGCCTCCGAAGCAATCTTTGTTGAACCGTGAAGAGCAGTACCGGGCAAAATTGTGACATCTGCTGAAATCTGTACGGTTGAATCAATCCAAGTTGTCAGAGGGTCAATAATTGAAACCCCATTCCGCATGTGCTCATCATTAATGCGATCTCGCATAATGCCCGCACAATCTGCAAGCTGGGATCGATCGTTAATGCCAAGGGTTTCAGTGAAATCATTTGACTGGATTGCAACAGAAACTTTGCCAGATTCTTTGATCAGCGAAATTACATCGGTGAGGTATAGCTCCCCTTGTGAATTCTCTGCGGTCAACTTATTTGACGCTTCGCGAAGCGCGTCTATATCAAAGATGTATACACCTGTATTTATTTCGTCGATAAGTTTTTGGTCATCATCGGCGTCACGTTCTTCAACAATTCGAACAATTGCGCCTAACTCATCACGAACTATCCGACCGTATCCAAAGGGATCCGGCAAAACTGCTGTAAGTACCGATGCGACGCTTTCTAGCTCTAGATGCGCTTCAATAAATTCTTGAAGGGTTGAGGTTCGTAGCAGTGGTGTATCGCCAGCAACAACTAGAACTGAGCCAGAAATATTTGTGTTGGCGAGCGCAAGCTGGACTGCATGCCCTGTTCCGTTTCGCGCTTCCTGGTGAACTCGCTTGGCGCTTGGAGCAATTTCTGAAATGTGGGCCTCTACCGAGTCGCGATGGGCTCCAACAACAATTGATAATTCCTTTGCAACAGGTGTAACCGCATCCAGTACGTGGTGGATAACCGTTTTCCCAGCGATTGTGTGAAGGACTTTTGCCAGTGAAGACTTCATTCGCGTGCCTTCTCCAGCAGCGAGCACTATTGCAAGGTCTATTCCCTTTTGCTGATCAACTTGCTGACTAGCCAAAAGTGCCTCCCAACTGTTTACTGGTTAAGCAAGCTCGTTATCAGAGTCTATCGGTGGCGGTGGCGCCCGGCGGATTTGGCTCCGCCACCAGGTATCGATCCTGGACCCTGGGCTTCAAAGGCCCATGTGCTAGCCACTACACAATGGCGGAACCTGAATTCTCCCTTATTGTGGCGATTCGCGCAAAAGGGAGCAGTAATCACTAGAGAGTCTCGACGACCCGTGCTCCGTGAACAGGTCCATAAGCTCTCAAAACGCTTGATACAACCCCGCTGGCACTTAAGGCAACAGTTAAATCCAGAGCGCGCTCTTCATCTTCAACAAGAAACACAACAGTTGGGCCAGATCCAGAAACGATTCCACCAAGAGCGCCGTATTCCTCGCCCACATCTAGCACAAGTCGAAGTGCTGGACGTAATGAGCAGGCCGCAGCTTGCAGATCATTTGTTAGGAAATCCCCAACCCCACGTGCGTCGGCTGCTCTCAAGGCTTGCAATAGCGAATCACTTGTACGCGGATTACTTATCTCTCTACCTTCACGTAGACGATCACATTCTCTATAAACAGCGGGAGTGGATAGTCCGCTTCCTGACATAGCAACAACCCAGTGGTAGGTGCCTCTCGCAAGAGCAGGGGTTAATTGATCTCCACGCCCAAGACCTACAGCAATTCCTCCAGCAATCGAGAACGGAACATCGCTCCCAAGCTCTCCAGCAATTCGTTCCATTTCATCCCGCGAAAGTGACAAATCACAGAGCGCGTCAATTCCAACTATGACCCCAGCCGCATCAGCGCTGCCGCCCGCCATTCCACCGGCAACAGGAATCTCTTTCTTTAAATGAATTTCAAGATCTGGAGCAGCGTCATAACGATCAATCATAAGTTGTGCTGCTTTATATGCCAGATTGGATGAATCCGTTGGTACCCCATGCGCCGTTGATCCTGAAACCGAAAGAGTTATTCCCGTTCCATCTTTTCCATATCGGACCGTTACATCATCAAAAATTGAAATAGCCTGAAAGACGCTCACCACATCGTGGAATCCATCTGCACCTAAAGGCCCTACGGATAATTGCAAGTTGACCTTCGCTGGCACGCGAACAACAACGCCTTTTGTAATCACCTAGATAGCGTATTGCTTTTATTGAGCCTGTGCGATTTTAATGAAGTCGGCGAGCAAAAGGGCTTCCCCGCGCGCAGTGGGGTCAACTCCTGCACTTTCGATAATCGCACTTGCCGACGCTCCCAAATGCTCTGACAGCGCACCCCTCAACATCTTGCGGCGTTGAGCAAATGCTCGGTCAATGAGAGCAAAAGTCTTCAATCTCAAAGCTTCATCTCCAGGAACCTCGTGGCGGTCAAAACGTACAAGGGAAGAATCCACATTCGGGATTGGCCAAAAAATGCTCCGAGAAACACTTCCTGCGGAAGTTAACGTTCCCCACCAACTAGCTTTCACTGAAGGCGAGCCATAACTCTTTGTGCCAGGTTTGGCCACAAGCCTGTCTGCAACTTCACTTTGAACCATCACAACACCGGTTCGTAGAGTTGGCAATTTTTCAAAAGCACGAAGCAGCACTGGGACAGAGACGTTGTACGGGAGATTTGCAACTAAAACTGTTGGGGCCGGGTCAAGTGCCTCCAGATTCATTGCGTCGGCAGTAATAACTTTTAGATTTGCAGGTTCAAATCCATGTCGCTCAGCTGTAGCCGGTAGTTCTTTTGCGAGGCGAGGGTCTATCTCAATTGCAATGACAAACGAAGATGCTTCCAATAAAGCTAAGGTCAGGGAACCGAGTCCGGGCCCTATTTCTAAAGCAATATCACTTTCAGCAACATCTGCGCTCTTTACAATCCTTCTGCATGTGTTTGCATCAACGACAAAATTCTGACCAAGCTTCTTTGTTGGATTTACACCAATTCGATTGGCAATCTCGCGAATCTCAGTTGCGCCTAGGAGACCCGACATATCTAAAACTCACCATAGACGGCGGTTGTATTTAAAACTATCGCCTCGCACAATGCATCAAGATCCATCTCGCGAACCTGTGCCATGAGCCGTAAAGTATTTGGGATTTGTGCAGGAGTATTAAGCAATCCACGATTTGGCATTGGCGTTAAGAAAGGTGAATCGGTTTCAACGAGAATCCGATTCAGAGGGGCCAAAGCCAGTGCTTCGCGAAGATGTGGAGCATTCTTGAATGTGACTGTTCCAGCGAATGACAAATAATAATCATTGCCCACACACTCTCTCGCCATTTCGGCATCGCCTGAAAAACAATGGAAGACAACTTTCTCTGGCGCACCAACCTCAACTAGAGTGTCAAGAACAGCGCGGTGCGCATCTCGATCATGAATCATCAGTGCCTTATTCACATCTTTAGAAATTTGAATATGCCGCTTGAAAGAATAAACCTGTTTCTCTTGACCTTCTGGTCCAGTTCTGAAGAAATCCAAACCAGTCTCGCCAATTGCGCGCACAAGTGGGTGCTTAGCAAGCTCAGCAATAGTCGCCAAGTCACCTTCCAAGTCTTTTGTTACAGGGGCATCATTTGGATGTAGTGCTACAGCGGCCAAGACTCTTCCTGGAAACGCTTCTGCGCATCGCACTCCCCAAGCTGACTGGACTGCTGAATAACCAACTTGAATAACTCGATCAATTCCAACTCTTTGCGCTTCATCCAAAATCGCTTCAATTTCCGCTGAATCTGGCTCAGATTCAGAAATCAATTCAAGGTGCGCATGATTATCGATGCAAGGGGAAGTGAGGGGTTGCGGAAGTGGTGCAACTTCGCGTTCTTTGTCGAGCGTGAAGCGATCAGACATTTCTGATTACGGCTTTTCTTCAAGACGTGGAAAGAGCACAGCTCCCTTGGTGACAATCGATCCTGGTGCTAATTGACCCCAATTCGCGACATCAGAAATATGTTGCTCAGCTATGTCAGTTTTAATTCCCAAACTTGCCCATAATGTTTCTGTAGTCGACGGCATGATTGGATGAAGGAGAACTGCAAGCGCTCTAATTGATTCCGCTGTGTTATAAAGAATTCCATTTAGTTCCTCAGTGCGCGATTCATCTTTCGCAACAACCCAAGGCTCTTTCTCGGTCACATATCCATTTACGCGCTTACAAAATTCCATGATGGCATTTATCCCACCTTGGAAATCTAGGGCACAAATTGCGGCATCTGCTTTTGCAACCGTCTCGGTGAGTGCTGACTGAAGATTTGCATCATGAGAAATAGCTGGGATCGCACCTTCGCAATACTTTTCGATCATTGCGATAAGTCGTGAAGCCAGATTACCAAAGTCATTTGCAAGCTCACTCGTATAGCGAGCACCCATATCTTCCCATGAGAAAGATCCGTCGGTTCCAAATGGAATTGCTCGCAAGAAGTAGTACCTGAATGCATCCACGCCAAAGTGATCGGTTATATCCGATGGGGCGATGCCAGTTAATTTGCTCTTGCTCATTTTCTCTCCACCAACAAGCAACCAACCATGTGCAAAAACTTTCTTTGGCACAGGAAGTCCGGCTGCCATCAACATTGCCGGCCAAATTACAGCGTGGAAACGAAGGATGTCCTTACCCACTAAATGGACATCACATGGCCAAGTATCTGCAAACTTTTTTCCGCCTTCAGATGCAGGATCATCGCCAACGCCTACAGCAGTTGCATAATTCAAAAGCGCATCAAACCAGACGTAAACGACTTGCTTTGTATCCCAAGGAACTGGAATACCCCAATCAAAGGTAGAACGTGAAATGGAAAGGTCTTGTACTCCGCCTTCCAAAAATGCAAGAACTTCATTTCGTGCACTTGCAGGTTCGCAAGCTTCTGGATTGTTTTTAT
>SERZ01002030.1_pt1 | contig 10497 bp, 9 predicted proteins | sample 3171461 | NCBI WGS metagenome assembly SERZ01 (sample SAMN06051861, study PRJNA518727) | freshwater metagenome | biome: subpolar coniferous forest; feature: holomictic lake; material: water; isolation source: holomictic Lake 227, 6 m depth | place: Canada: near Kenora, Ontario | collected 2013-06-25... | reverse complement strand
TTCGTCGCGTTCTTCAGACGATTTGGTACCAAAGCCCCTCTTGAGCCAATTCTCATCGGTGACCGCTATCATCGTGTCGGGCAACCGAAGCCGACTTTCCAGGTGGTCCGGGCAATCAACTTCCCGCACCAGCCGCCACATGTGGCCCTCGTGTCCGAGAACAATGATCAGCGGATGTTGACCATCGGGGTCAGCGTACTGCAAGACCCGGAACATTGGGTGCGAGTGGGATGACCGGATTGGAGATTACACGCTCTGACACTTTCGTCACCGTGACCGATGGCGACGATATTCGGGTCAGAGACTGCCACTGTCCGACCGCAGCGCAAACATTTGCTGACGCTTTACAGGACAACCTGGAAGCTGCCTGGGCATGGCTGCATCATCGTGAGCCGATCCATGTGACGTTACCGCTCGTGCCGAAGCCGAAGAACTGAGGATTGATGCCGAAGCCGACCATCCCCGATCTGGCAATTGCCTCACTGTCATCGACGGCAAGCGGACCCGCCAAGCCATCTGTTCCAGCTTTCGTTTGTTGAGGCCTTTGTGAGCAAATTCTACGGTCGAATGTCACTTCGAATTAAAATATGTGGGGAAGCACACGGCTTCATTGCTGTCTGAATAGCGGACTTCTCGGTTTCTGGGCGCTGATGCGCGTCCCCTCGGCAGTCCCCAGAGAAACGGCAGCGACCACGCCGTCTCCACGCGGGCGCACCCCACGCTCCCTGACCTCGCCGCCGGGCCTGACCGTTGCCGCCACTCGCGTGAACAAGTCCGGTGGGGAGTGAACCTCCGTGCCGTCGGTCAGCAGCAGGCCCCCCTCGTCACCGTCCGGGGTGCGCAGTAACCTGTCTACCGTGCCTTGAGTTTCGGTCAGGTTAGAAGTACCGATGCCGTGCATGACGATCTCCTTTCAAAGTTCGTTGCGATACAGACGAGCTGCCATTTCAAATGGCGTGGAACAGATAGAGCAGGATGATAATCGGGAGCGGAACCCCGAACACAAATAGCAGAATGCCACGCATAAGATTGGTCCTCTAGTTACCGCTGGTGAGCCGGTTGGCACCGTATCAGCAGGAGCGCGCCTTGAGTTCGTGCTTGATGTCGCGGATATCGTCGTGACCGGCCTTGACCCGTTCGTACGCGTTGGCGACCACCGTCTGGATATGGTCGGTCAGGTTACCGGCCTGGAGGGCGGCTTCGTACTTGCCTTTGATGTAGTCCTCGCCGCGTTCGACCTCGTCGATCACGGTTTCGTCGCTGCCGGTGACGGCGTTCTTGAGGTTGAGAAACGCGCGGTATCCAGCGGCCAGAAGGCTGCCGTCGTCCTGGGCTTTCCCACCCAGGCTGCGCACCTCGGTCTGAAGCTCGGCGGTCAGTAACTGCCGTTCAAGAGCGCGGGCAACGAACATTCTTTTAAAATGTGGCTTTTGGGCGTCTTTGGCGGCATCCCCATAGCCGTTCGCGCTGTCCAGGGTGGTCAAAATCAGGCCATTCAGCACGTGGATCTGTTGTTCAGTGATACTGGGCATTGCTGATATCCTTTGTCCGAGGATCGTGACCGGCTTATGGGTCAGGGCGCCTCTTGCCTGTCGCAGTCGTCTTGGGCCTACCTCGCCACTACAGACTGTGAGCATGGGACTACGGACAAGGTCGTGCAAGGCTCGGATAATACTCACAGCCCAACTTCGCCACATGGCCCTACAAATACGAACAATAACAGCAGGTTATGCCGTTAGAGTGGAGCACCGTCAAGTTAGCGCCGCTTTTGTTTTAACATGACCGAAGCGCGCCAAAAGCCAAGCCGGGCTCCGTCGACGAAATGAACGTGGCGGTCGGTTGCGAAGTCGCCCACCAAGCAGGTAACGGTGGCGGCTTCTGCCCGACTGGTACCATACAGGATCGTTCCGGCCGCCTCGGCTTTAGCGAGGATCGCCTCAATTTGTTCGGCTTCCGCGTTGGTGACGTCGAGCACCAAGCGCGGCCCGCCGGCCTGCTTGCGATAGTCGGAGCGTTCGGCGATGCCGCGGCGATAGCGGTCGGTATCCACCGATCCAAGCCGGCCACCCAGACAATGCACCAGCGAAATGATCAGGCTGCCGAGCACGATTTTAAAAGCTCGACGCAGCCTTCGCCAACCCGGCGGTTCGGTGTGGAGTTCCAGGCAAAATGCACGCCATGATGGCAGCGGTTTGGGCGTCAGCAGGCTGCCATCGCCAAGGGGGCCTGCCTCTGCGGTCGGCACGATCGCTTCAATCGCCTCTTGAATGTGAGCGATTGTCCTGTAACCGTCTGCTCCGGACTCCAACGGATCGACGATCAGACACAGCACGGTATCGCGTCGGGCCGCCACCGGCCGCCACCGACATGACAGTTGAGCAAGGCCGGGGATCGGTCCGGCTTTGGCGGCAATAGCCCAGCGTGTTCCTCCTTTGACCCAGCTTTCCGCCGCCGCTGCTCCGGCGCCGAGAAACTGACCGAAACTATCGCCATTGCCGAAATCCTGAAGAGCGACCAAAGTCGGCAACCCGGCCTGCGATAGCGCCGCGACCGGTACCATGCCGACCCGCAAGGGAACATTCAACTCTTCGGCGGCCCAGTAAGCGAGAGCGGCCAGCACGCTTTCAATCGCTTGCCGGCATTGTGGCGGAACGGCGGCCATGGCGCCGTCACCGCCGAACTGACAGGATGCTGCGCCGCCGAGCCCCTCCTGGTCGTTCAGGACATGAGAAAGGGCGGCAACAATGGCGCCGGCGACGAAATTCACGTCGCGATCCAGTCCCGCCGCGGCCAGCTTCGTGCTGCCGATGACATCGGCCACCGCCAGCCACCAGTTATCCGGCAACTGAGTGTAGGCGTCCGGGTCGTGACTGGATGCGGTGAAGTCACGGATACTGGGCAGATTCATCAAGACACTCTATGGGTTATCCTCACGGCAAGGCACGAGCGGCAGATATTCGGAGAAAGTGGCACCCTATCCGGGAACTCGAAGCATCTTCCGAACCTCTCCGATATGCTGTTCTTCCTTGGCAATCATCTGGCGGGCATATTCCTCAAGCATAATTGAACGTCCCTCCACGAGTCCGAATAATTGCCGATAAAGCAAAACCGCGTTTTCCTCATGCTCCAGAGACTCCTTCAAGATATCGCTGATATCGTGCTTGTGCGTCTCCAGAAGCGGGCCGATGGCGAGCGATGGATGTTCTCCCAAATGCGTCACCAATTCACCGGCTTGGTAAGCATGGGTCAAGGACTCGCTGGCTTGGTCGCGAAGCCATTTCACAATGGGAATCCGGGCATATCCGAAGACCATCAGCGAGTAGTGAGTATAGCGGACAACACCTGATAGTTCTGTTTCCAGTATGCCATTCAGTTTTGCCACAACGGCCGCTTGATCAAATTTTGTTCCGGACATGGTCTGAACTCCCTCAGAATGATTGTTACTGAAAGAGAATGGGATTCGTTCAGAGCGGCACAAGCCACCGGCATCGTCCTTGTGCCGATGGCTTTGCCGAAAATCAAACCGGGGAGACGAGAGGCTGTATGAAATCGGGATTCAGCAACAAGCATTCCGGGGTTTCGGAATGCGGCTTTTCCTGGCGCTCACACCCCACTCAGTGCGATATCGTTCGGAAACGGGCACGGCCTGTGCTCTACACCCATTTTTTAATCCTTAAGAGGATAAATACCACCATTGAGCAGATGACTGAAATAAACATCATGTATAGAAACCCTTGCGGGTCCGTATTCCACGGAATACCGCCGACATTCATGCCCAGTAGACCGGCCGCTAAGCTGGGAGGAAGAAGCAAGGCTGCAAGCGCAGTCATACGATTCGAAGTACGCGAGATGTGTAACGAGCTTCTGGCAATTCGCTCGGATACCAGAGCGCACAGATCATCATGTAGAAGAATTGCTCGATCGCGAATAGCATCGAGATATTCTATAAATCGTAGAAGTCTATCCAAGTCTTCCCGTAAAAGAATTCGGTCACGCGAGGTTAGCCAAGAGCATTCTTCCCGCTGTAGACGAGTAATTGCATCGCGTTGTGGAGCAAGGTAACGCCGTAAATGTATTGCTCTGCGTCTCAGTTTACTCAGGCTACGACGCATTTGTGTTTCACTGGAGTCCTCTTGAGGTGTTTCGGCCTCCTCAAGAACCATTTCTTCCAAGGCATCAATCTTATCGTCCATAGAATCGAGAACCGGTTCAATATCGATGACCACTCGGTAGGCGATCTGAGCCAAGACCTCGCCGGGGCGACATGGCCCCTGTCCACGAGCCGCTGCCGTGCGAATTTCGCGTAATGCTCTTAATTGATGGCCTTTATCGCGGAGGCTGATCACTCGCTTCCCGTCCGCCCATATATGTAGCGGCACAAAGGCAACATCACTATCGGAATGTGAAATATCGCAGTCAGCATTCTTACTAACACCACGCAATACGATTAGCAACCCATCTCCGATTGTTTCAACGCGCGGCCTCGTGTCTTCAGCAAGCAGGGCTTCAGCCACCAACGGGTCGAGACCACTATCCACGCGCACCCATTCCTGCGCAGCAGGATCGTCACGTTCAAGATGAACCCACAGCAAGCCGTCTGCCGGTTCCCAATCCCATACATTTGCCCATGTCATATGGGTTGCAGAGCCCCGGCCGTCCAATAGACAGGCAAATCGCAACCCCGCCTCTATCCCGGCCTCGGGGCAAGTTCTGTCCGTCATGGCGGCCTCTGCTTTATGCTATGGTACACATCACTGATAAAAGTAATGTCTCTATATCTTATCCTGATAAGTTTCACATCTGTAATAGGCTGTCAAACGGTAATACGCAAAGGCTTCATGGGCGAGAACACCGGTAACGGCGGCAAGAGGAACTGCAAGCAAAACACCGATAAAACCAAGGGCATGTCCCCCAGCCATGATTGCAAATAAAATAATCGCCCCTATAATGACTGATATTACGAGCGACGGATGCGGTCTAACCATCTGATTGGGTCCCGATCAGGTTTTATATTTCGGTACGCCAGCCTGCCACGCTTCTAACAAGGCTGTATATTTACGCAATGCCGCAACCCGCTCACTTTCGGTTATCGGTGCGGCGCGCGATCGAGCTAAGGCATTGACCAGGAAGGCGGGATGCACCTGTGACAAGCATGGCGGCTCGGCCGGGGGCGTGAGCAACCGGGCGGTCAGCGGAGGCCGACCGAACGCCGTGCGTCGAACGAACAGCATCAGGTTTTGGCGATACCACCAGCACACTCGAAGATCGTTCCAAACCGCCGGGCGCAGGGCGTCGACGGCAACGAAGCCCTGGCCGCGAAACAAAATCGCCCAATATTCCAGCCAGGCTTCGTTGAGATGACCGGTGCCGCCCTGAAACGGCAAAGCCGCCGAAAAGAGCACGACGTCGCCGAGGGTGGTGAGATCGGCGATGAAGCCCGGCGCACGCTCCGGCGGCAGATGCTCGGCCACTTCCAATGCCAGCACCAGATCGGCGCGCGGCAGCCCGGTCAAGGGTCGGGCGAGATCGGCGACGATGAAGTCCTCGTGTGGAATTTCCAGTAAATGACGCGGGACGTGATCGCCATCGACCCCGGTTATCTTAGCAATCCCGAGATCACGACAGGCCCCGGCCCAGGTCGCTACCCCGCAACCGATATCGATGACACCGGCCGGGCGGATATACTCGAACAAATGCGGCAATACTATTTGCGCCGATGCTGCACTGCTTCGACGTTGCTCGGCATAAAAATCAGGGGAATAAACCAACCGCTTGAGCAGGTTTTCGGCCAGGACCAGACTTTCCGGCGTCCCGATGTCGAGAAAGGCGCCTTGATAAACATGGGCGCGCAGCCGGCCGGCAGCGACAAGGGATGGCAGCAGTTCACGCTCCAGCGAGACGGCGATCTCGTCTCTCGGCAAGCGGTCCAGAATATCGATATCGAACAGATACAAACCGGCGTTGATCAAGCCCGGTCCGGTGGCCTGCGCCTTTTCTACGAACCCGGTGATTCTGCCGTCCTCGTCCAGCTCGACGCGTCCATAGCGGCCGCTATCCTCGACCCGGGTGCATAGCATGGTGGCGCCGGTCCCGAATCGACGGTGGGCATCGGCCAGGGCGCTCAGATCGGCGTCGGCAAAGGTATCCCCGTTGATAACCAGCACGGTGCCGGTGCGCAGATGGCCGCGGGCAAAGGCAAGGGCACCGGCGGTCCCGAGCGGACGAGGCTCGATCGAAACCTCGGCCCGGTCCGGGCCGATGGCGGCCTCGGCGAGCCAAGCCGTAACCCGATCGGCCCGATAGCCGAGACACAACACGATCCGGCCGGCACCGAAGCGATCCAACCAGTCGAGCAGAAAGGCCAGAAACGGTCGCCCCGCCACCGGTGCCAGTACCTTGGGCACGCCCTCGTCAAGCGCCGAACGCAATCGCGTTCCCTGGCCGCCGGCCAACACGGCAATGTCAATTCCGCGCAAGCTCATGGCTTTTCTCCACCGGCGGTCAAGCGACGCCACCAGTGCCGATACATATCTTCCAGACGCCGCGCCAAGCGCTCGTCAGCCATCAGCGGCGAGACCAACAGGGCCGGGCGCAAGATCGCACGAAGATGGCACAGGCGCGCACGATCGGCGGCCAGGGCGGCGGCGATGGCGACATAGCGGTCGATGGCGGTCTGCTCCCCGGCGGCGGTGTCGGCGACCAGATCGAAAGCCCCGCAATGGCGCAATAAGGCGGCACTTCCCGAGATGCTGTCGCCACCGGCAAGACAGATCAGCGGGACACCCATCCACAAGGTGAACATGGTCGTGGTCCCACCGCTATAAGGAAATGGATCAAGCGCGATGTCGACATCGGCAATCAGCTCCAGAAAGCCGGCCAATGGTTGCCGGGGTGTCACCAGAATACGCTCGGCCGTGATGCCGTGAACGGCGAATTGGCTTCTCCAGTCGTGGCATACCGCGGGCCGGTCACCGCCCGGAACCACCAGCACCAATTCGGCATCGGGCACCGCCGTCAACAGCCGGCTCCAGGCCGCAATCACCGCGGGTCCAAGCTTATGGGGCTTGTTGAACGAGCCGAAGCGCGGCCTGCCGCGCTTCAGGATCGGCGGCGGCCCGACTGTCGGGCTGTCGGCGGGCGGTCGAAAGCTGGCGCCGCACTCCAGTCTCTGGACGGTTTCGGTGTGGAACGCCTCGGTAAGCCCCGGCGGATCCGTGCCCGCGTCGGTCAGGCGGTAATCGATGCGGGTCAGGCCGGTGGTTCCGGGATAGCCGAGCCAAGTCGCCTGGATCGGCGCCGGCTTGCGAGCGAAGATCGGCAGGCCGTTCCCCGAGGTATGTCCGGCCAGATCCACGAGGATGTCGATCCGATCGTCCCGAATCAGGCGGGCGGCCACGTCGGGCGACAGATGGCCGATATTGCGCCAATGCCCGGCACGGGCTTGCAACCGGCGAGTTGTGGCATCGGGCCGATTGCCCGAATAATAGCATGTGGTCTCGACCGCAGCCGGGTCGTGATATTCCAGAATGGCTTCGAACAGCAATGCAACCGCGTGTTCGCGGAAATCGGGGGAAACATAACCGACCCGCAAGGACCGGGGGCCGGGCTCAAGGGACGGCAGAGGCAGAGGCTCGATCCGTGCCTCCTGACGTTCGCCATACAGCCGATGCTCGTCGAACACCTCCTGTTTCGACAGGCCGGACTGGTGAATCATCAAGAACAGAAGGTTGCTGTGGATGGCGGCATCGCCGGGAGCCAGCTCGAGCGCCCGACGATAGCAAGTCATGGCCAACTCGCCTTGGCCCCGAGCACCATGGAGCAATCCGAGATTATTCCAGGCTTCGGCAAGATCGGACCGAAGCTCGAGCGCACGCCGCAAGGCCGCTTCGGCCTCGGGCAGGGCCTCGAGCAACAGATGAACGGTGCCGAGTGCATTCCACGCCTCGACCATGGTCGGAGCCAGAGCCGTCACCCGTTCGAGCCGGGAGGCCGCCTGTTCCCATAGCCCGGCGGCTTTTTCGGCAAGCGCGAGATTATAAAGAGTAGCACAATCGTCGGGTCGTCGGGCCAGTGCTTGTTTGTAAACAGCCCGGGCCGCTTCGGGCTCACCGAGGGCGGTCAACAGATTGCCCAGGCTATTGGCCGCCGGGGTGTGCCCGGGCTCGAGGGCGAGGGCGCGCCGAAACAGTGCCGCCGCCTCGTCGCTTTGCCCGAGCCGGTGCAGCGCTTCGCCCAGATTGACCAGCGCTGCCGTATCGTCGGGCGCGGTTGCCAGCGCCGCACGATAGGCGACGACGGCCGCCTCGATTTCCGCCCGTTCCAGCAGCAGGTTGCCGAGATTGAACCAGCCGCGGGTATGTCCGGGATGGGCGGACACCAGCCGGCGCAAGATGGACAACGCTTCCTCGCCCTGCCCGCTCCGGCGCAGCGCCCAGCCCAGATTATAGAGTGCGTCGGCGTGTTCGGGCCGGTCCTTGAGTTCGGTTCGAAAGGCAAGAATCGCCTCGTCCAGAGCCTGTCGGGACAGGAGCATGGTCCCCAAATCACAGGCCACGCCTTCTTCAGCCCGGCCCCCTTCCCGGCCCCGGCGGTCGAGCACGCGGCGAAGCTCGGCGATTCCGGCCTCGGCCTCGCCCAGACTGAACAGCAGCTTGCCCAGCAGGTGGCGGGCCGGGTCGTCATCCGGCTGCCGCGCCAGCCGCCGTTCCAGCTTGGTCCGCGCGTCGGTCAGCCGGCCGGCTTCGACCAGAGCGATCACCGTCTGCATGGCTGCATCCTCGCGATTACAAAAGGTTATGAGGGCCGTGAATGGGCTCGGTGCGCCGATAGCCCTCGATCTCACAGCCGAGCCGGCCCAGCTGATCGGCGCCGAGTTCGCCGGTAATCTTGCCGGTGCCGTCCCGGAACAGGTGGCGGCGACTGCCCGACAACAGTGCCGCAGCATAGGCGTCGATCTCGGCGGTATAGAGTTCGAGCGTGGCCAGTCCCTCGGTCTTCAGCGACCCTGTCAGGGAATCATAATGCAGTCGCCGCCAATTGGGGATAAAGGGCAGAAAACGGGAAAGATAGCCATTGAGATGGAACCCGAGAATGACCCGAAGGAACGGATTCCAACGGTCGAAATAGTCTTCGGACCGGCGCGAGGGCCAGAACTTTTCAAACACCGAACGGCGGATGACATAGTTCTGTTCCGGAAACCACAGGCGGGTTGCCAGCCAATAGGGCAGGAAGTCGGCTCCGCTCGGGGCCTTGCGCCGGTGGAACTGAGGAAACACCAGCCCGAACAGATCACCATCGTGAGTCATCAAAGCATCGGCCCCTCAAACCAGGGAAAGCCCAGGCTCTTCGTCCAGCAGCTTGACGCAGTGGGCGAACCAGTTGCGCGACAGATAACCGTCGGACACCGGGCAAAAGGTCAGATACTCGCCCTCGGCCATGCGGATCGCCTTGTCGAAGCCTTCATTGGCGTCGGCGTCGGGCTCGGAGAGCCAGCGCAGATGCGGCCAGCCGCGCAACAATTCGATCGAATTGTCGGTGGAGGCGCCGTCGACCAGGATGTGCTCGTATTCGGTGAAGGTCTGAGCCCGGACGCTCTCCACCGTCTCGGCCAGATAACGACCGAGGTTCTTGTTGACCGACAATACCGACAACCGGGGACGAGTCATCGCGTCCCTCCGGCGCGACGCTCTTCCGCTTGCCGGTTGAGCGCCATCACCAACGAGTGGGCATCGAAGATACGGGTAAACCCTTCGCGGTTCAGGCGGGCGCTGTTTTGCCGGACATACTGATTGGACAGCACCACGGCGGTATCGGCCGGCATGGTCGCGGCGAAATCGTCAAACCGGAGCACCGGCAGATCGAACAACGTCCCCGTGCGCTCCAGGTCGATGAACCCGGCCAGCTGCACGTCCGGGCAGCGCATGATCTCGTTATAGAGCAACTCGGCGCCCCGGGCGGTTCCGAAGATAAAAACCGGGCCGCACCCCGCAAGTTCTTGAATTTTCGACGACACCGACGCATGACGGACGAACATTGCCTGCATCGGGGCCTTGCCACAGGAGGAGCAGGCCACCTTTCGAACGCAGGCCAGCGTGTAATACAGTGCATTGGTCAATTGCCCGAAGCTGGTGGGCGCCATCAGGTCCATGTCATAGCGCCATGACCGGTAGCGATCCCATCGCTCAACCAAAGGATCGGACGGCGCAGCATAGGTGTTGGAATGATACTCCATCACCGAGACATCGACGAGATCGAACTTGTTATGGAAGTAATAGTCCCGGAACAGAGTCGGTGAGAGTTGGTAAAAGCCGTGATCATAAAAATTATTGCCGGGCATGACGTGGATGATATGGCCGCCGATCCGCGTTACCTCGAACAGATGCCGGAACACTCGCGCCACATCGAAAACATGCTCCATGGTACCGCAGTCGAGCACCAGATCGTATTCGTCCGGAATATGTGAGCGAATGTCGTCCGCGTTCAGATCGAAGATCAGGT
>SERZ01002029.1_pt1 | contig 10500 bp, 9 predicted proteins | sample 3171461 | NCBI WGS metagenome assembly SERZ01 (sample SAMN06051861, study PRJNA518727) | freshwater metagenome | biome: subpolar coniferous forest; feature: holomictic lake; material: water; isolation source: holomictic Lake 227, 6 m depth | place: Canada: near Kenora, Ontario | collected 2013-06-25... | reverse complement strand
TAATTCCACGCGTTCACGGTTCAGCAATCTTTGAGCGTGGAGAGACCCAGATTCTTGGAATCACAACACTTAATATGCTCAAGATGGAACAACAGCTTGATACGTTGAATCCAGAAAATCACAAGCGTTATATGCACAACTACAACTTCCCACCATATTCAACTGGTGAAACAGGTCGTGTTGGTACACCAAAGCGCCGCGAAATCGGTCACGGTGCACTTGCTGAACGCGCATTGATTCCAGTTCTACCAACTCGCGAAGAATTCCCTTACGCAATTCGTCAGGTTTCAGAAGCCCTTGGTTCAAATGGATCAACATCAATGGGTTCTGTATGTGCATCAACGCTGGCGCTTTATAACGCAGGCGTTCCACTACGTGCTCCAGTTGCAGGTATTGCAATGGGACTTATCTCTGACACTGTCGATGGCAAGGTCGAATACGTTGCTTTGACTGACATCCTTGGTGCAGAAGATGCATTTGGCGATATGGACTTCAAAGTTGCTGGAACGAAAGATTTTGTTACAGCTTTGCAGTTAGATACAAAGCTTGATGGAATTCCTGCATCAGTTCTAGCCGGTGCACTGCACCAGGCAAAAGAAGCACGTCTTGCAATTCTTGATGTGATGAATGAAGCGATTGATGGCCCAGATGAGATGAGCCCATTTGCTCCACGCATTATTTCTGTAAAGATTCCAGTTGATCAGATCGGCGCAGTAATTGGGCCTAAGGGCAAAATTATTAATCAGATTCAAGATGAAACTGGCGCAGATATCTCGATTGAAGATGACGGCACGATTTATATCGGTGCAGTTGATGGTCCATCAGCTGAAGCTGCGCGTGCTCAAATCAATGCAATTGCTAACCCACAGATGCCAGAAGTTGGAGAGCGTTACCTCGGTACCGTTGTAAAGCTCGCAGCATTTGGTGCTTTCATCTCATTGATGCCAGGTAAAGATGGCTTGCTCCACGTATCTCAGATTCGCAAGATGCATGGTGGAAAGCGCATTGAAAACTTGGAAGAAGTCATGAAGGTTGGCGACAAGATTCAAGTAGAAATCGGCGAGATTGATCCAAAGGGTAAGTTGTCTTTGGTTCCAGTCCTTGAAGATGGAACAACTGGTTCTGCCGAATAAATGAGCGTTCGTCGTTCAGTTTTACCTAGCGGTCTGCGCATCGTTACTGAAGAAGTTTCTTCGGTGCGCAGTGCCGCAATTGGTATTTGGGTAAATGTTGGCTCGCGTGATGAATCCCCGGCGACTGCTGGGGCTTCTCACTTTCTAGAACATTTACTCTTTAAAGGTACTAAGCGGCGCACTGCTCTTGAAATCTCCTCATCCATCGAATCGGTTGGTGGAGAAATGAACGCATTTACTTCAAAGGAATACACCTGCTTTTATGCACGGGTTATTGATACCGATCTGCCAATGGCGATCGATGTAATCTCTGACTTAATTACCTCATCAGTAGTTTCAGCCCTTGATGTCGATGCTGAACGCAAAGTTGTTTTAGAAGAAATTGCTATGCGCGATGATGATCCCAGTGACTTAGTCCATGATTTATATGCTGAAACATATTACGGAGATACTCCGCTAGGTCGCCCGATATTGGGAACAATTGCTTCAATTAAAGGCATGTCTCGCAATACCGTTAATAATTATTATAAGAAGCGTTACTTACCGCAGGATTTAGTTGTAGCAGTTGCTGGAAATATTAAGCATAAAAAAGTTGTGGCCATGGTTGAACAAGCGCTTTCAGTTAATGGTTTCCTGGAAGGTTTCGGCGCACCAGCAGTCCGCCCAAATACTGCGGATAAAAAAGTAGCGCAACAAAGTGTGGGTTTAATTTCGCGCACAACTGAACAAGCTCACATGTTTTATGGCATGGAAGGTGTTGCTCGTCATGACGATCGCCGTTTCGCAATGGGGGTTTTGTCGTCAGCTCTAGGTGGCGGAATGTCATCGCGTTTGTTCCAAGAGATTCGCGAAAAGCGCGGACTTGCATACTCTGTGTATGCATATGCTCAGCAGTACGCAGGAAGTGGTCAGATTGGTTTCTATGCTGGCTGTAATCCTTCAAAGGCTGTAGAAGTTGTTGAAATTATCCGGGAAGTTCTAGCTGATGTTGCCTCTAATGGAATGTCGCATGAAGAGATTGAACGCGCAAAAGGCGCCGTTCGCGGTTCGCTAGTTTTAAGCCAGGAAGATTCCGGTTCGCGAATGTTTAGAATTGGAAAAAATGAGATCGTTTACGGCCATGTTATGGGCTTTGACGATATTTTGAAATCTATTTCCCGCGTAAATGAGCAAGACATCCGCGAAATTGCCAGCGCCTTTCTAACGAAAACGCCTACGCTTGCCCTTGTAGGTCCATTCAAGAGTACGTCGAAATTTGAAAAGGTGTTGAAATGATTAACGTCGCAGTCCTGGGAGCTAAAGGACGCATGGGCGCGCAAGTTGTTAAGGCGGTGGAAGAGACCGAAGGTTTGGCACTTATCGCTGCCCTTGATCTTGGAGATTCACTCGATCAATTATTAGATTCCGGCATCAAAGTTTGCGTCGATTTCACTACACCGGATAGCGTGATGAAAAATTTAGAATTTCTTATCAATAATGGAATTAACGCAGTTGTTGGAACTACGGGCTTTGATGATTCCAAGCTAGCGACGGTAAATGCTTGGCTAAAAGCCAACCCTGGAGTAGGCGTACTGATTGCACCTAATTTTGCAATTGGGGCAGTACTCATGATGGAGTTTGCCGAAAAAGCTGCACGTTATTTTGAATCGGCAGAAATTATTGAATTACACCACCCACTCAAAGTTGATGCGCCAAGCGGTACAGCATCACGCACCGCAGAATTAATGAGTAAGGCGAGAAAAGAAGCCGGCCTGGGCGCTCAACCGGATGCAACAACATCTTCTTTAGAAGGTGCTCGTGGTTCATTAGTAGGTGATATTCCAGTGCACTCAGTTCGTGCGCGTGGTTTAGTAGCACACCAAGAAGTCATTCTTGGGGGATTAGGTGAGACGCTGACTATTCGTCACGATTCACTTGATCGTGCAGGATTTATGCCAGGCGTTATTCTTGGCATACGAAATGTAATAAATCATCCTGGCCTGACTCATGGCCTCGACAAATTCATGTAAGGGAAAAACCATGTCAAAAGATCAAATCACAATGTACGGAGCCGACTGGTGTGGAGATTGCCGCCGTTCGAAGCGTTTATTTGAGGAACTCAATGTTGAATACACATTAATTGATGTTGATGCCGATCTGTCGGCTGCCGATAAAGTGAAAGAAATTAACGGTGGAGCTCAATCTATTCCGGTAATTGTTTTCTCAGATGGCACACATTTAACTGAGCCATCAGATATTGATCTTAAAGCCAAGCTTGAAGCTTTAAAGATTATCTAAAGTAATTTGTAGGCAGCAGCAGAGGCAATTGCTGCGCTGATTACCACGACTGGAAATGGCGCTTTGAGTATGAGCGCTAGTAACGCTGCTCCTAGGCCAGCTAGTCTGTGATCAATAATTAACTTTGATTTATCGGTAAAACTTTGAACTGCCACTAATGCACTCAATAATGCAATTGGTATCAAAGCATTAATCGCTTGCACTTTAGGGTGTGCGAAAAACTTTTCAGGCACGCTATGGCCGGTGTATTTGAGTGCGAAAGCAATCACACTCGTACCGATTGTGGCAATCCAGAATGAATTCATGCCCGCAACCCAACAACAATTGCGATGAATGCCGTTGCAATAATGGGAAGACCTGCAGGAAGAATCGGTGTCATTGCTAAAGCAAAAACCATGGCGCCAACGGCAAGTATTCGATCACGCGTACTTTGTAAGCGTGGCCACACTAAACCCAAAAATGCCGCAGGAACTGCTGAGTCCAAACCCCAAGCGCGAATATCTCCCATAGCTTGTGCACCTAATGCCCCAGCTACTGTAAATAAATTCCAAAAGAAAAAGACACCAAAACCGGTTAGCCAAAAACCTTGTCGCATTGCCTTTTCTCCGCGCACTTCTTGTCCAAGAGCAACTGCAGTAGATTCATCTATAGTTACCTGCGCGGCGACTACGCGTTTAAATCCTTTAACTTTTAAACGTGGTGCCATGATGACGCCATATAAACCATTTCTAAATCCCAGCAATGATGCGGTTGCGATTCCACTGAGTGCAGTCCCGCCGGCACCTAAAACTCCAACCACGGCAAATTGAGAAGCACCGGAAAAAGTTAGAAGTGAAAGTAGACAGCTTTGCAGAACTGAAAACCCATTTGCTACGGCCGCTGCACCAAAAGCGATTCCGTAGGCCCCCACAGTGATCGAAACGCTCAGCGAATCGCGAAATGTAGTGGATTCAATTTTGGACACGCGGACATTCTGCCCTAGATATCCAAAGGCTCAAAGCGCTGTCCTTATAGGGTGAGGCCATGCCCGAAGAAATCATTTTCCGTGACGATGTCACTGTCGAATTAGTAAAAGCCAGCGCAAGTGATGCCGATGTTATTTGGGCTGCACGTGTTTCAACTGCTGGCGAACAGTCCATGGATGAAATCGGTGAAGATCCAGCACGATCTGCTGGATTAATTAACTACTTAGCGCGCGAGCGACATGGCTCACCATTCGAGCACACATCAATGACATTTTTTATTTCTGCGCCAATATTTGTTTTCCGTGAATTCATGCGCCACCGCATCGCTTCATACAATGAGGAAAGTGGTCGCTACCGTGAATTAAAGCCGGTTTTCTATGTTCCCTCAAAAGAGAGAAAACTTGTACAAGTCGGTAAAACTGGAGCGTACACATTTGAAGATGGAACAGCTGAACAGTTTGAAGTTACAGTCAAAGCCATGAAGCAGGCTTACATCGTTGCTTACGATAGTTATCAAAAAATGTTAGAGGTTGGTGTTGCCCGAGAAGTAGCTCGTGCAGTTTTGCCAGTAGCTACATATTCTTCGATGTATGTGAGTATGAATGCCCGCGCATTAATGAATTTCTTATCACTTCGCACAGCTCGTGAAGGATCGCATTTTCCAAGCTATCCGCAACGTGAAATTGAGATGGTTGCAGAGAAAATGGAAGCAGAATTCGCGAAATTGATGCCGCTTACATACGGCGCCTTTGAAAAGTCTGGACGAATCGCCCCATAACTCGGGTAGAGTTACCCGCATGAGTACGCCAGCGCCTTTTGGCCGCATGTTAACTGCGATGATCACCCCCTTTAATAAAGATGGATCAATTGATTGGGATGGCGTCGAGAAAGTTGCCGACCATTTAGTTAAGAGTGGGCATGACGGAATTGTTGTAAATGGAACGACAGGTGAAGCCCCAACAACAAAATCCTCTGAAAAAGAAGAGATTATTAAAGTTGTTAAGCGCGTAGTCGGTGCCAACGTAAAAGTTCTCTCAGGTGCTGGCGATAATGAAACAGATTATTCAATCAACCAAGCTAAGCGCTCTGAAGCCGCTGGCGCTGATGGCATTTTAGTTGTAACTCCTTATTACAACAAACCACCACAAGCTGGAATCAAGGCGCACTTCTTAGCAATGGCAAATGCCACAGGTTTGCCAATGATGTTGTATGACATTCCTGGACGTACAGGTGTTGAAATTGAATCCGACACAATCGTCGAACTCTTTAATCACCCCCAAATAGTTGCGCTCAAAGATGCCAAAGGAAATGTTGCGGCAACTTCTTGGGTAATTAAGCGTTGTGGAATCCCGGTGTACTCAGGCGATGACATTTTGAACTTGCCATTGCTTTCAGTTGGAGCTGTTGGCTTTGTTTCAGTCTGCGGTCATACCGTGGGCAGTCAATTAAAAGCGATGCTCAATGCCTGGTTTGATGGCAATGCCGCACGTGCACTTGAAATTCACCAAGAACTTCTTCCAATATTTACCGGAACTTTCCGTACGCAAGGTGCCATCATGACAAAGGCTGCGTTAACTTTGATGGGTCTGCCTGGCGGACACACACGTCTTCCTCTAGTCGATGCAACTGATGCGCAGATCGCGCAGTTGCGTGACGATCTACGCGCTGGTGGCGTAGCAATTAAATAATGAATCATCCTCACCCAGATCTCGGTACGCCTTCCGCTTTAGTTAATGGGGGATTGCGCATCGTTGCACTTGGTGGGCTGGGAGAAATCGGTCGTAACATGACCGTTTTTGAAACTAAAGGAAAACTACTAATCGTTGATTGTGGTGTTTTATTTCCAGAAGATACTCAGCCTGGAATTGATTTAATTTTGCCTGATTTTTCTTATATTAGAGATCGACTAGAAGATGTAGTAGGAGTGTTTTTAACCCACGGACATGAAGATCATATTGGCGCCATTCCTTATTTATTACGCGAACGGGGCGATATTGCGCTCTATGGCTCGGCGTTAACTCTGGCGCTTGTCACAGCTAAATTAAAAGAACACCGCATCTCGCCTTTGACTCGTGAAGTTCGCGAAGGTGGCCATGAAGATGTTGGACCTTTTGAACTTGAATTTGTTGCAGTGAACCACTCGATTCCAGATGCGTTAGCTGTAGTAATTAATACCGATGCTGGGCGTGTTCTTGCTACTGGCGATTTTAAGATGGATCAACTTCCACTCGATGGTCGCATCACTGATCTACGTACCTTTGCGCGTTTAGGTGAAGAAGGTGTCGATTTATTTATGGTGGATTCCACTAATGCCGATATTCCGGGATTTACTCCATCAGAGCGTGAAATCATGCCAGCATTAAATCGAGTTATTGGTTCCACTAAACGGCGAGTAATTGTTGCCTCTTTTTCTTCGCATGTTCACCGCGTTCAGCAAGTTATCGATACTGCCGCGCTGCACAATAGAAAAGTTATTTTTATTGGGCGATCCATGGTCCGCAATATGAAGATTGCGCAAGACATGGGCTACCTGACGGTTCCTCCAGGCATAGTCATGGATGCTAAAGATTTAGATTCCTTTGATGACAATGTAGTTTTAATTTGTACAGGTTCTCAAGGTGAGCCAATGGCGGCGCTGTCTCGAATGGCAAATGGCGATCATCAAATTCGTGTGGGCGAGGGTGACACCGTAATTTTGGCCTCTTCATTAATTCCCGGTAACGAAAACTCAGTTTTTCGCGTCATCAATGAGCTCACACGTTTTGGCGCAAAAGTAGTTCATAAAGCTAATGCAATGGTTCACGTTTCGGGCCACGCGGCGGCGGGTGAATTGTTGTATTGCTACAACATCGTCAAACCTCGCTACGTTATGCCCATCCATGGCGAATGGCGCCACATGAAAGCAAATGCCGAACTAGCCATTCAAGCTGGACTTCCTCGCAGCAATGCAATCATTATTGAAAACGGCGTTGTAGTTGATCTCATCGATCATGAAGCACAAGTAGTGGGCGCCGTACCATGTGGCTTTGTTTATGTTGATGGACAGAGCATCGGTGACATAACTGAAACTTCATTGAAAGATCGCCGTATTTTAGGTGAGGAGGGTTTTATATCAGTCATCGTTGTCATAGATTCTCAGAGTGGAAAAATTGTTGCAGGTCCTGATATCCATGCACGTGGTTTTAATGAAGATATGGCGCTTTTCGATGATGTGAAATTAAAAATTGAAAAAGCATTAGCGACCGCAGTTGCTGACGGAATTAATGGAACGCACCAGCTTTCACAGATAGTCCGCAAAACAGTTGGTGGATGGGTCGGGGGAGAACATCGCCGAAAGCCGATGATTGTCCCTGTCGTTATTGAAGTTTAAGAGCGGCGCGCCTAGGCGCTAACAAATTGTTCATACTTTACGATGATGAGTGTGGCTAAGAAGAAATCTAAATCCAAAAGTGGTGCCGTTGGTGGCGCGCTCGGAAAAGGCATAGCCGCAACCTGGCGATTCGTAGCCAAAGCTCTAGGAAATTTAATCCGCTTGCTTGCCCGAGGTGCACGCGATTTAGATCCCGCTCATCAGCGCGATGGTTTTGCTTTTCTCATTTTAATTCTGGCACTTATCTCAGCTGCGGGTACGTGGTTTCATGCTAATAATTTAGTAAGCCGTGCCGTCTATTCATTTATCTATGGAGGTTTTGGGCGTATTGGTTTTTTCACACCTATTGCACTGATTTACTTTGCATTTAAATTATTTCGAACCCCTGAAGATAAGGCGGCTTTCGGTCGCGTTGTTGTAGGAGTTTTTGCGCTACTACTTTCATCCACGGGTCTTGCACATTTACTCAATGGTTCCACTGGCACAGGTGCAACGGCCATGCGCCACGGTGGCGGTTGGATTGGTTATGGTGTTTCACGACCTTTAGTCAGCGTCATGACATCGGTTCTGACTTACCCAGTTCTAGGCTTGCTTTTTATTTTCGGCTTGTTAGTTGTGACAGCAACTCCGGTCTCTTCACTATTTACCCGAATGAAAACAGTAACCTCTTGGATGTGGTCTAAGCGACCAGAGCGTTCAATAAAAGTTGAGGATTTCGAAGTTACGGATACACCACCTTTTGAATCACCGATTGTTGCCGCTTGGAATCAACCGGAAGATGAAGAGGAAGAGTTAGATGAGGAGAGCTTTGACGAAGAGTTCACCCTTCCAATTCCAATCACGCCAATAGTCAAACCGGAAACTTCTCCTAAGCGGCCAGAACAATTATTACTGGCACCAGATTCAACGTATGAATTACCGCCGGCAGATATGTTGCGAACTGGACCGGCAGCTAAAGCTAAAAGTAAAGCAAACGATAGTGTCGTAGCTGCGCTCACCGAAGTCTTCTTGCAATTTGAAATTGATGCGCAAGTAACTGGCTTTATGCGCGGTCCAACGGTCACCCGATATGAAGTTGAGCTCGGAAATGCCGTGAAAGTTGAGCGCATCACCGCCCTTGCTAAAAATATTTCATATGCCGTTGCAAGCAGTGATGTTCGAATTCTTTCGCCTATTCCTGGAAAATCAGCGGTCGGAATTGAGATACCAAATACTGATCGCGAAATTGTCGCTCTAGGCGATGTTTTGCGCTCATCGGTTGCCGGACAAGACCATCACCCAATGTTGGTTGCATTAGGTAAAGATGTCGAAGGTAATTTCGTTTGTGCGAACTTGGCGAAAATGCCACACCTATTAGTTGCTGGTGCAACTGGTGCAGGTAAATCTTCAATGATTAATGCGATGATCACTTCGATTTTGGTGCGTTCAACTCCAGATGAAGTGCGGTTAGTTCTTATCGATCCTAAGCGCGTTGAGTTAACGGCTTATGAAGGTATACCGCATTTAATTACACCGATCATTACTAATCCAAAGAAAGCTGCAGATGCACTGACTTGGGTGGTGCGCGAGATGGATCTTCGCTATGAAGATCTCTCAACTTTTGGTTTTAGACACATAGATGATTTCAACAAAGCGGTGCGTGCCGGCAAAGTTATTGTTCCCGAAGGCAGTGATCGCACCGTAGAGCCTTATCCATATTTACTTGTCATTATTGATGAGCTGGCAGATTTGATGATTGTCGCGGCGAAAGAAGTTGAGGAATCAGTTGTACGAATTACTCAATTAGCGCGCTCTGCCGGTATCCACTTAGTTCTTGCTACGCAGCGTCCTTCAGTAGATGTTGTGACGGGATTAATTAAAGCTAACGTGCCTTCACGACTTTCCTTTGCAACAAGTTCACTAGCCGATAGCCGAGTGATTTTAGATAGTCCGGGTGCAGAAAAACTCGTGGGCCAGGGCGATGCACTATTTATTCCAATGGGTGCCAGCCGTGCAGTTCGAATTCAAGGTGCTTACGTTTCAGAGCGTGAAATTGAAGCCGTTACTACTCACGTTAAAAAGCAGTTGAAACCGCGTTATCGCGATGATGTCACCGCTCCTCAATCACATCCAAAAATGGTTGATAAAGAAATTGGTGATGATTTAGATATTTTGCTACAAGCTGTTGAATTAGTTGTTGGAACGCAATTTGGTTCTACTTCTATGTTGCAACGAAAACTACGTGTTGGTTTTGCAAAAGCGGGGCGTTTGATGGATTTAATGGAATCACGTGGAATTGTCGGACCATCAGAGGGTTCCAAAGCCAGAACGGTTTTGGTCAAACCCGATGAACTCGATTCAGTGATTTCGACCTTGCGGGAGTATTAACAACTAGTTAACCCGAGGGGTTGGCTCTAATTTCACCCTAAATTCTCATACCTCGACCTATTAACTTGGGTCGTCACAGCCGTACACTTAAGACTTCATCCGCAGCACAATTCCCCATTAGGACCATTGATAATGTCACTTGGATCTTTGATTACGAAGGCGCGTAACGACGCCGGCATGTCCATAGATGATTTAGCTGCGAAAACAAATGTTCGTTCTACGGTGCTCCGGGAAATCGAAGCAGATAATTTTTCTAATTGTGGCGGTGAAACGTACGCCCGCGGACATATACGAAATATTTCTAAAGTTCTAGGAATTGATCAAAAAGAGGTTTTGCGAATTTTTGAAGAAGAACAGGGTAGTGATCAACGAACAATGCAGGAACTGC
>SERZ01002023.1_pt1 | contig 10517 bp, 9 predicted proteins | sample 3171461 | NCBI WGS metagenome assembly SERZ01 (sample SAMN06051861, study PRJNA518727) | freshwater metagenome | biome: subpolar coniferous forest; feature: holomictic lake; material: water; isolation source: holomictic Lake 227, 6 m depth | place: Canada: near Kenora, Ontario | collected 2013-06-25... | reverse complement strand
GCTGACCAATGACAGTCGGGTTGGACCGAGCTCTTTCCATCCGAGGGAAGAGGAGTGGAGAAAAGTTTCTCCCGGGCAAGCTGGGGAAGGAGGTAAATGAGACTCAGGGTTCCTCCCTCAGGAAGCATTTTTTCGGCTTCAAGCAACGGCTTGATATCTTTGGCTCTTATCCCCGGCATGCTCAACATCCAGTAGTTGGCTATTTTTTCTAGATCCGAATCCCGTTGAACACGCAAGCGGGTGATGAGGGCGGTTACGCCACTCAGGCTTTTCAAGAAAGCAAGGCGCTCTTTCTCCGAGCTCAAGTGATTCATTACAATTTCGGGATCACTAAAATACGTGAAACCATTACGCTGATAGGAGAGTTTTTTAATCAGGGAGAGAATCTCCCCATGGTTGTTATACCCATCTGTCGCAAAGAGAGAATCCATGGACTGCAGAGGTAAAAAATAAGGAGTGTACTGGAATTTATTGGCTTGGTTCTTTGAAAGTTCAAGATAGAGACGAGCGCGAACTTCGGGAGAGAGTGATAAAAGCAAATCCTCCGTGGGGCTTATCACAAAGGATCCTCCAAAGTCGGGCAACCTGCATTTCAAGAATCCAGCAACTTGGGATCCGCTGATGCCACAAGCTATCAGAAGATCATGGACTGCGAGTTCCGTCATGCTATTGAAGTTCCAATTAGGGAGACCGGGCTCAGTCTGATCAAAACCAACATACTCAACGGGTTGCTCTAGGCGGATATCCCACTCATGAAGTTCCCCCCACGGACCTTCAACGATCTTGGGAGGGGTTCCCCTGATCTTAAATTCAACTTCCTCGTCATAGAGATGCATCAAGAATGCTGCTCCTGGAACCAGAAGAAAGAGAAGAAGCAGGAGGAGCGCATTCCTCAGAAAATGGAGAGGAGTTGTGGGAGATGTCTGTTTGTCTAAAGTCTGCATAAAAAGTTCCATAATACTTCTAGTTCTATGAAGAGGGATCCAGGAACGAGGGGGCTTCCATTCCGAGGGGAATTGATTCCCAAAATTACCCACTGATAAGAACACCAAGCTCCTCGAAAGGTTGCAGACAAGATCTGCAGAGGATCGGTTGGACTTCAGTTGGTCTTCAGGACCTCGATGAAAGCCTCCTGGGGTATATTCACCTGACCGATGGCCTTCATCCGTTTCTTGCCCTCTTTCTGTTTCTCTAGAAGTTTTCGCTTTCGGGTGATGTCGCCACCATAGCACTTGGCAGTCACGTTCTTGCGCATGGCAGAGATGCTTTCCCGAGCTACGATTTTACCTCCCACGGCGGCTTGGATCGCTACCTGATACATCTGGGTAGGAATGACCTCCTTGAGTTTTGCCGCAAGGGAGCGACCGCGCCCTTCAGCCTTGTCGCGGTGAACGATACTTGAGAAGGCATCGACTGGTTCACCATTCACCAGCATCTCGAGTTTCACCATGCGATCGGCACGATAGCCAGCTGGTTCGTAATCGAGTGACCCGTAGCCACGGGTGACGGATTTGATCTTGTCATGGAAATCCACAAGGATCTCATTGAGCGGAAGGATCGCCGTGATAATAACCCGGCGAGTGTCGATGGATTCCGTGCTCTCCACCGTGCCCCTCTTGTCCATCATGATCTGCATGATATCCCCGATGTTTTCATTGGGGATCATGACGAAGCATTTCACCACTGGTTCCCGGATTTCCTCCACGATGCTCATGTCGGGGAGGTTGGCCGGATTATCGACAAGTAGAACGTCACCGTTTGTCTTCAGAACCTCATACACGACACTCGGGTAGGTCGCGATGATGTCCATATTATACTCCCTGCGAAGGCGCTCCTGAATGATCTCCATGTGGAGCAGCCCGAGGAATCCGCAACGGAATCCGAAGCCCAGGGCCACAGAACTCTCGGGCATGTAGTTGAAGGCCGCATCGTTGATCTGGAGCTTCCCCATGGCGGACTTGAGCTGCTCGAAATCCGCCGTATTGATTGGATAAATGCCGCTGTAAACCATCGGCTGGACCTCTTTGAAACCCGGCAGGGGCTCGGAAGCGGGCTTCTTGGAATCGGTCAATGTATCGCCGATCTTGATCTCTGCAGTCGATTTGATGTTTCCAATGAAGTAACCGACATCCCCGGCGGTCATTGCCTTGGTGGCCGTCATCTTCGGCGTGAAGATTCCGACCTCCTTGACCTCGTAGGACTGATTGGTTGACATGAGGCGCACCTGAGTGCCGGCCTTCAGGTCACCCGAGAAGACACGGATGTAACTGACAACGCCCCTGTAGGTATCGAAGAGGGAGTCAAAGACCAAGGCTCGCAGCGTGCCGTCACCCTCAGGGGGTGGGGGGATGCGCTCGACGACAGCTTCCAGAATCTCCTGGATGCCGATTCCAGCTTTGGCACTGGCCGGGATCGCCTCATCGGCAGGAATGGCCAAAAGATCTTCCATCTGTTTCTTGACGGCAGGCAGATCCGCATTGGGGAGATCGATCTTGTTGATGACCGGGATGATGGTGAGGCCCTGCTTGTTAGCAAGATGGATATTGGCCATCGTCTGAGCTTCGACTCCCTGGGCGGCATCGACGATCAGAATGGCCCCTTCGCATGCCGCGAGACTTCGGGAGACTTCATAGGCGAAGTCAACATGTCCCGGGGTGTCCATGAGATTGAGGGTGTATTCCTGCCCATCCTTGGCCCGATACTGCATCGAAACAGGATGGGACTTGATCGTGATGCCACGCTCACGCTCCAAATCCATGGAATCAAGCACCTGCTCTTGCTTATCCCGGTTGGCGATGGTGTTGGTCATCTCCAGCAACCGGTCTGACAGGGTTGTCTTCCCGTGGTCGATGTGGGCGATAATGCAGAAGTTGCGAGTAAGAGAGACGGTCGACATGGGAAGCCCTGCAGTATCGGACAGTGAGAGCAGGGGGTCAATTTTTCTCTCCCATGGAATGGTATCGAACGCATCACTTGACTCCTTCATTCAGTCACAAGAATCTGCACCATGATGAGCGATAAAAGGAAAGATCCGATCAAGGTGACCCCCTGGAGCATCTTTCTCATTCTGATCCTAGTTCCACTCCTGATGGTTCCGATTGTGGCCATCTCGATAGCCCTTCAAAAAATCTCTTCGCGGTCGGCATCTCATGAAGGATCTCAAATTGCCTCTTCCAGTAGAGCAGGTGTAGAAAGCGCTTTGAGATTGGCTGCCGAAAAAGCCGCAGATCGATTTCTTACAGTTCCAAAACTTAACAATGAAACTGGCGCAATCCTTATCAAGACTTCCAAATCCCAATTCCAATCGAAAGTGGAAGAAATCAAATTTCAATTACGCGCAAACCATCTTCAGTTTATCGAGAATGCAGAGGGTTTCTCAGATCGATTCGTTTTCGATGGAGTGAGGGATCGCCAGCAGTTACTTCAACTCCTGAATGAGATCGAGGGGATGAACGAGAGAGCAGGAGATCCAGAAGGCAGCTCCTCATCAACCAAATCGGATCATCAAAACAATGAAGGACTTATCAGCATCACGATCCGTGGTGAATAGGATTCAGACCCTTCTCTTTTACAACATCACTATTCATGACATATATTATCTGTAGTTATTGAAATGTCACGATAATGGCATCAAAAGATTGTCCTGAGATGAATTTGGCCTTTGTATCCAAAATCCGATCACAATTCACAGATTTACAGATTTACAGTTTCATGAATCCCAGCACCAACCGTATCGACTCAGCCTTTGCACGCCTAAAATCCGAAGGTCGCTCCGCCATGATCGCCTACATCACCGGCGGCGATCCCACGCTTGAGGCATCGATAGAGATTGCAATCGCCATGGAGTCGGCTGGCGTTGATCTCCTGGAACTCGGGATTCCCTTCTCGGATCCTTTGGCTGATGGCGCCACCATTCAGGCCGCAGCAGCTCGTGCAATTGAGGCCGGCGCCACGGTCGCAGGCATTCTTGAACTGATCCGTGCCATTCGCCGTCGCAGCCAAATTCCAATCGTGCTCTTTGCCTACCTGAATCCCGTCTACATCTACGGATTCGATCAATTTCAGCAGGATGCGGTTGACGCCGGAGCCGATGGCCTTCTCCTCCTCGACCTACCTCCCCAGGAAGCCGCACGGAATGCAGAACTTATGACCGCCCATGGACTTAAGCCGATTCGTCTGATCGCGCCGACCACTCCACCCGAGCGACTCAAGGAGATCACGGATGCAGCGGAGGGCTTCATATACTACGTCTCACGCGAGGGAGTCACCGGAGAGCAATCGACTCTATCGACCGATATCGAGGCTCGCGTGAACGCGATCCGAGGCCTCACACAGGTTCCCGTAGCCGTTGGCTTCGGCATTTCCAACCCCGAACAGGCCGCCACGGTAGCCAAACTGGCAGATGGCGTTGTTGTTGGAAGCGCCATCGTCCGCAAGATCGGTGAGATTGGAAATACCCCCGACCTCCCGGCCAAGATCGCCGACTTCGTCCGTCCCATTGCGAGCGCAGTGCACGGAACCGAACGCTAAAACCCTCCCTGCAGAGCCGCTTCTCTGCCATAGCCTTATCCCTTCATGCTTTCCTTGAATGGGTTCTTGGGTGAGAATCCCGGTATGACTTTCGACTTCACGAAGATGAATGGAGCAGGCAATGACTTCGTCATGGTGGACAATCGCAACGGCTCCCTTAGCCTTTCCCGTGATCAGATCGCCCGCCTGTGTGACCGTCACCGAGGCATCGGCGCCGACGGCCTGATCGCCGTCGAAGGCACCCCTGAATTACCCAGAATGCGTTATTACAATGCAGATGGAGGTGAAGCTGAGATGTGCGGTAATGGAGCGCGCTGTTTTTCCCGTTTCACGGCATGCCTTCTGGGACTCACCTCCGGAAGCCTCTCCTTCCGGACAGAGGCAGGGATACTTGCTGCGGAACTCCTGCCTGATGACCGAGTCCGCCTCCGGATGAGTGAACCTCACAGCCTTCAGTTGGCCCACGCCCTTCGAATACTTGACCAGGATCTGGAGATCCACTCCCTGAATACAGGAGTCCCCCATGCCGTCACCTTCGTTCAGAATCTGGAAGAGACGCCTGTTTTCGAACTGGGCCACGCCCTGCGACATCATCCACGATTTGCTCCTGCTGGGACAAACGCAAACTTTGCCCAGATCCTTTCCAGCGACACGCTGGCCATCCGCACGTATGAGCGAGGCGTTGAGGATGAGACCCTGGCCTGCGGCACAGGTGTTGTTGCCGCCGCCATCATCCATTATCATCTGACCAAGGCCCCCTCTCCGGTTTTCGTCCGAGTTCGTGGCGGAGATACCTTGGAGGTTGGTTTTATTATCGAAAACGGACATCCTGCCGCTGTCTCACTCGCAGGCCCCGCTGATTTTTCCTTCACCGGATCCATGACCATCTAGGGTTTGCATAGAGATTCATAACGACCTCTTGAATTACAAATTCTGCAGTTATTGCTGTTTAAGCCTTTAGCATCCACCCTACAGCCTCTTCCCATGCCATCCATCTCTTTTGCAGGTGCTCATACAGCACTCGTTACCCCCTTCAAGGATGGGGCACTTGATGAGGCAGCCCTCACCTTACTGATCGAGACTCAGATTCAAGGAGGTATTACCGGCATCGTTCCTGTCGGCACCACCGGAGAGTCCCCCACCCTCAGCCATGAGGAGCATCATCGGGTGATCGAAATCGCGGTCAAGGTGGCGGCAAAGAGGGTATTGGTTATCGCCGGCACCGGATCCAATGCCACCTCCGAAGCTGTGGAACTCACGATCGAAGCTGATAAACTGGGAGCTGACGCCGCCCTTGTGGTTGCCCCCTACTACAACAAGCCCTCCCCTGAAGGCCTCTATAGACATTTTAAGAAAGTGGCTGATTCCGTATCCATTCCGATCGTCCTTTATAGCATCCCGGGCCGTTGTGGCATTGAAATCCCAGTCCCCGTCATTGTCCGCTTGGCCGCCGATTGCCCCAATGTGGTGGCCATCAAGGAGGCCGGTGGAAATGTCGAGCGAGTCCACCAACTCAGAGCGGCTCTCCCCGAAAGCTTTCAGATCCTCTCGGGTGATGACGCACTCACATTCCCTTTTATGGCCGCTGGTGCAGTGGGTGTGGTCAGCGTGGCCTCCAATATTATTCCTACTGAGGTTGAGCGCCTGGTGCAGACCTTCCTGAAGGGAGATCTGGGCAAGTCTGAGGAAATTCACAACCGCTACGCACCCCTATTCCGCGATCTCTTCATAGAGCCAAATCCCGTTCCAGTCAAGACAGCCCTAGCTGCCAAGGGGGTCTGCCAAGATGATGTCCGTCTTCCTCTTTGCGAGATGACACTAGAAAATAAAAAAACCCTCCTAAAGACCTTGCATGAGAGCAATCTTATCTAATGCAAAACACTCTTATGAATCCACTTAAAGTTGTTATTTACGGATCAAAAGGAAGAATGGGTCAGGCCTTGGTTGCATTAGCAAAGGAAAATACAGCCTTTGATCTCATCGGCACGATCGATGATGGAGAGTCGTTGGATCCGATTGCCAGTTGCGATGCTGTTATTGACTTCACCCATGCCGATGCAACCCTCCCAGCGCTCCAGAAATGCATTGAATTAGGTAAAATTATTGTCATTGGAACAACGGGTCATTCCAACGATGTTCGTCAGGCGATCTCCGAAGCCTCGGCTAAGATTCCCGTTATCTTCTCGCCGAATTACAGCGTCGGAGTGAACGCCCTTTTCTGGCTCACCAAGAAGGCGGCAGAGATCCTTGGCCCCGATTACGATGCAGAGGTGATCGAGGTTCACCACCGCCTCAAGAAAGACTCCCCCAGCGGCACGGCACGGCGTTTGGTTGAAGTCCTAGATGAGGTTTATGATCTTGATTACGAAAAGGATACACGACACGGACGGGTCGGCATGACCGGCGAACGAACCCGAACCGAGGTCGGCGTACACGCCGTTCGCGGTGGCGACGTCGTCGGAGACCATACAGTGATGTTGGCAGCCCCTGGCGATCGACTGGAACTCATTCACAGAGCCTCAAGCCGTGAAACCTTTGCCCGGGGAGCTCTTCGCGCAGCCCTCTGGGCCCGTGATACCAAGAAAAATCACCCAGGCCTGTATGATATGCAGGACGTGCTGGGCCTGCGTTAATCCTCATTACTGTTAAGATCATGCGCGCCGGCATCGCCCTCGGCTCCAATCTGGGTGAGAGAAGCGACATACTGTCAGAGGCAATCGGCCATCTCAGGGAAATTCATGAGCACGGTGAATTCCTCCTCTCCAGCCTGCACGAGACAGAACCGATGGATTGCCCTCCGGGATCACCCCTCTTTCTGAACGGTGCGGTGGAGTTGGAAACTTCTTTATCCCCCTTGGAGTTACTTCATAAATTTCAGACCTTGGAATTCGCCGCAGGACGACCTAGAAACCATGGAGCCAATGAACCCCGATACCTCGACCTCGATCTCCTTTACTGCGACGGAATGACGCTAAACCTTCCCGAACTGGAGCTTCCTCACCCTCGAATCACCGGACGACTCTTTGTTCTGGCTCCACTGGCGGAAATACGTCCTGACCTACAGCTTCCGGGATGGGAGCGATCCTGCTGTGAATATTTATCTATTATTCATAATAAACAGAATTATCAAATTGCTCATTAGGTATTAATGTATCTCAAAACAAATCTTATTTCCGCGAAGAAGCAAGGGTATCGTCAGTCCTGGTTGACCGCTTATGACTACCCTTCGGCACGACTTTTGGACGAGTCCGGGATCGATCTAATCCTCGTGGGGGATTCACTTGGTATGGTTGTTTTGGGTCAAAAGGACACTATTGACGTCACCCTCACCGAGATCATCCACCACTTGAAGGCGGTCCGTCGCGGGGTAACCAGAGCCCCTGTGGCCGCCGATCTTCCCTTCGGCACTTATACTACTCCCGATCAGGCACTTGACAGTGCCATGCAACTGGTGAAGGCCGGCGCTGATGCCGTAAAGCTCGAAGGTCCACTTCCCAACCAGGTCTCCCTGCTTACTTCGAGAGGTATAGAAGTAATCGGGCATCTTGGGATGCTTCCCCAACAAGTACGGGAAGAGGGTGGCTATCATCGAAAGGGCAAAACAGAGACAGAGGCAGAGTCTCTTCTTAGAGCAGCTCTTGAACTCCAGTCTGCAGGTTGTTGCGCCCTCGTACTGGAACTGGTTGAGACATCACTCTCAAGAGATATAAGCAGCCAACTGGACATCCCAACGATCGGGATCGGTAGCGGGACTTCCTGTGATGGACAGATTCTGGTCACCTCTGATCTCCTGGGACTCCAACCCTGGTTCCGCCCCTCCTTCGTCAAGCCCAAGGCCGACCTTGCCACCCCCTTCCGAAATGCCGTGAAAGAGTTTATTTCGGAGGTGCAGGCCCCTTCCCTATGAATGGAGATGTCCAAGCCAGAGCCGCAGCTGGCAGAAGCGTCATCGCCACGGGTGTCCTCCTTAATCTCCTGTTATCTGCCGCAAAGATCGCGGGTGGTCTCATCGGGCGCTCCAATGCCCTGATTGCTGACGGAATCGAGTCCCTTCTCGATCTTTTTAGCTCCCTCCTTATCTGGGGGGCCTTGAAATACGCAGCCAAGCCCCCAGATGAGGATCATCCTTATGGTCATGGCAAGGCTGAGTCACTGGCCTCTCTGATCGGAGCCTTCGTTCTGGCAATTGCCGGTGCTCTCATTGCCCATAACAGCATTTTTCAACTGATTGCGGCTGCACATGGTAATCCCGTGCACCTCCCCTCACCCTGGACCCTGCTTATTCTGATCGGAGTAATCGCTATCAAGGAGACGCTCTACCAGTTCATGGCACGTCGAGCCCGCCGGATCGGGAGTAACGCTCTCCTGGCTGATGCCTGGCACCATCGCTCCGATGCCGTCACTTCGATTGCGGCTTTCATCGGCATCTCAATCAGTCTCTTGGGGGGACGCGGTTATGAGGTGGCAGACGACTGGGCCGCCCTCTTTGCCTGCGTGGTGATCTTTTACAGCTCTTACAACATGCTGAAACTTTCACTTGGCGACATGATGGATGCACGCGTCTCGCCCGACGCTGAAAAAACCGTTATGGACATCACCTGTGCTGTTCCCGGAGTCGTCAGCGCAGAGAAGTGCCGCATCCGTAAAAGCGGTCTCTCCTACATCGCTGACCTCCACATCAGGGTCAGTGGAGAGATCTCGGTTCGTGAAGGTCATGACATCTCCCACACAGTAAAAGACCGACTCATGGCATCGGGATTGCCCCTTGAGGATGTCACTGTCCACGTAGAACCCGAAGAAGGGTAGGACTTGGACTCTTGGCGGAGAGCGTTGTTATTGCTCAACCGCGGTATGCCAGATACCACTTCGCTCTCACCCCTAGATCTCCATCCAGTTTGCCTTCACCTATTTTGGCCCTCAAAGAAAACCTAGCATCTGGAGAGCCAGAGCCTTTGACAAACTCTCCGTCTAAAGAGTTCTACGCGACAGGATTGGAGAGAAGTCCGATCTTCTCAATCTCAACCTCAACAAGGTCTCCCTGATGGAGCCAGCGCTGGGGAGTACGACCCACGCCGACCCCGGAGGGTGTACCCGTCAGAATAACAGTCCCAATTGGCAACGTCGTATCCCCGCTCAGGAACTCGATCAGGGCAGGGACATCGAAAATCATGTCCTCCGTGTTGGAATCCTGGAGAGTTTCCCCATTGACCCGGGTGCTGATGCGGAGTGCATTCGGATCGAGGATCTCATCGGCGGTGACAAGCCAAGGGCCCATCGGAGCAAAGGTGTCGAAGGATTTGCCACGGCACCACTGGGATCCTCCCCAGTCCCTCTGCCAGTCACGCGCACTGACATCATTCGCCACGGTGTATCCAAGGACATGATCGAGGGCGCTCTCACGGGTGACATTGCGGCAGGCCTTGCCGATCACAATGGCGAGCTCTCCCTCGTAGTCGACCTGTGTGGAAAGGAGTTTCCTTGGGATTGTGATCGAGGCACCGGGATCCAACAGAGCGGAGGGATTCTTAAAAAAGAGGATGGGGAATTTCGGGACCTTGGCATTCATCTCCTCGGCGTGCCTGCGGTAGTTGAGTCCGATGCAGAGGATCGCCGCAGGGACCATCGGAGCGAGCAGAGTGAAGTTGGAGACAATCCTTCCCGTCGAATGAACTCCTTGGAAGGGATCACCCGAGAGAATTTCCATCGTTTTTCCCTCAGAGTCAAGCGGGGTGGCGTAGTGCACCTCATTCTCGCCGTTCCGAATCCGAGCGATCTTCATAAGTTCAATCTACATGAATGTCAGCACCATGAAGAGCATTATGATGTCACGGAACAAGCACAATTTTTCCTCGCAACTTTTTGAAAAAAGCAGTGTTTACAGGGTGTGAGACACCCCATCTTTTCCATCCTCCTCTTTGCCAGCAGTACAGTTATGAGCGCCCACCCGGGTCACGATGGGATCATCACTAATTCAGCCTCTACAGACT
>SERZ01002022.1_pt1 | contig 10518 bp, 17 predicted proteins | sample 3171461 | NCBI WGS metagenome assembly SERZ01 (sample SAMN06051861, study PRJNA518727) | freshwater metagenome | biome: subpolar coniferous forest; feature: holomictic lake; material: water; isolation source: holomictic Lake 227, 6 m depth | place: Canada: near Kenora, Ontario | collected... | reverse complement strand
CGTAATAAACAATTATACACTCGGTGTAAAACCTGTAGGGATTACCAGAACCAGCGTAGGTCTGGTTATTATCAGACACGTAGATCAAAACAAGTTGAACATGGTTGTTTTGATTGTGGGGAACCCGTGACGGTTATCAACCCCAGCACAGAGATGCCGTTTAGAAGATGTAGAGCCTGCCGGGTATCTAGGTCCCGTAGGCCACGAGAACTTCAAAAACGTCAGTCCTGTGCTGCTACAGGTTGATATGGTGAATACACCTTCCTGGTTATCGGCCAATCTCAGCTAGAGGGGGGAGGTTCCTCCTTGGTATAGCTGCTAAGGTGGGGCTTTACAGGAGACTGTATGCCCTTTTCACAATCTGTGCGGGAGGAAGCGTTCAACAGAGCAGGGGGCTTTTGCGAATGTGTCATGTCGGTCTGTGGGCACAGTGGGCGTTGCTTGGAGCCACTAGGAGACAAATGGGAAGCTCATCATAAAACTTCAGAAAAATCTGGTGGCGAAGATACTTTAGGTAATTGTGTAGCCATGTGCGAACTTTGTCATAAAAACACTCGAACTTACGGATCGTCTTAAGCTAGTTCTCTTTTATAGAGGGCTGGCTTAGAAATCACAGCCAAATACAATCAAGCCTGACCCGTAAATTACCTAAAATCTAGGAATACACCCCTAACAATCCATCCAAGCAACTTTCAGGATGGGTTGATATTTAACCAAGAACATGAGTTTCCCTTTGTAGAGGAGAGGGATACCATGTTGAACTTACTGGAAGGTTCTGTCTTTACCTTTAGTTGTGACTGTGGAAGGCATTCCAAAGAGGCCACTCTATCAACCATGACCATCTGTAATGCTGAGTATAAGGGTCCCATCGAGGGAGCGAGGTTGGTGAAACTCGAAGGAGAATCCCTTGGTGATGCCGCTCAAAGGCTTGTCAAGGAAGAATCTAGTGTGGGGCGAGAGTTTCGACAATCCCTTAGGACAGCGCCTAACCTCGTGAACTTGATGGAGTGCTGGGAGGTCGAACTGCCTATGGGACTAGGGAGATGACATCCTTGACCCGGTAAGGCATGGAAGTCTTGCAATGGGGGCAAGTTTCTAAGTAGGGCTCTTGGGGCATTGTAAACCTTTGGCCTGAAATAATAACCTTGACCCGTAATTCAATGCCACAGCTTTTACACTTCACAATCCCATAAGCCATAGAGCCTCCCGGCCCAGCATACAAGCTCCCTAATGAGGGTCACCCCAAATTAGCTGAAATTGACCGATAACCAGGTACACCTTTAATTAGAGGGGGTTTCTATGAACTGGTTACGGAAGCTGTACCAAGCTATCCTAGCTCACCTCGGAATCGTGGACATATCTAAGCTATGATAAATCTAACCCTTGAACAACAAGTGATGCTTCTAGTGATAGAGTGCTTTGAGAACGGTCGCCCAAATCTATTTCATCAGACATACTGGAATGCCACTACCAAAGAACTATCGGGTGGGCTCTTGATGGCTTCAACCCTATCCGGAAATCTAGGTAAATTACTACAAGAGTACCAGAGTCTTGGGGGAACTCTAGTAGCCCCTGAACTAGTGGCCGGAGTTGTACAGAAGACTATTCTAAGTGATTTGGGGCTAATTAAGACATTCCAAGCAGCCTTTTCTCATGCAGGATCGGACCCCATTATGAGAGAAACCCAGAGAACCTTCTTTGCGAGAGAGTTCTTAATGCCTGCCGAGAAGAAAGCCGCCAAGTTAGGAATTACTGAGCCATTGGGAAGGCTTGCCATTCTTGATTCATTTGTACAAGGTGCTTTCGGGACCGTATTAAGCAAGATGAGCCCCACTTACCCAGACACGAACCAGCCCTTGAATCAGTGGGATCTCACTAGAAACTATTTATCCACCCGTAGGAACTGGTTAGCCCTTAATCCAAACAAGGTGCTTAACAGAACCGTGGATCGTGTAGATTGTCTAATGGCCCTTGAAAAAGAAGGTCACTGGGACCTGAAATTACCAGTGCATCTCACCACGAAGGGTTACACCCTTACCGAGGTAGATCTAGCCTAGCTTATGTTTCCTTTTTATGTAGGAGTGTTCCATGCGTAGATTTGTGTCTTCTCGAACTGTGATAGCTATGCCACGGCTCACCGATGAGCGGCAGCAACTTCAGGATAGGATGCTGGATAAGTCTGAGCCTATGCAGGTACGCCTGGAGGCACTCAAAGAATTTTTCGCGGATAGAATTAGCTACGTGAAAGACCCTAAACTAGGAACTCCACACTGGATTTGGACTCAGAGCACGGGCTCCGATGACTACCCAAATGTAACCTTCAATAAGGGTACAGGACAGCGTGTGCACTCCTTAATTTGGGAGATGGTTAATGGGAAGGTATACCGGGTCCAGTATCCCAAAGGGGATCCTCGAGGAAACACCGAACCTGAAATTGATCACATCTGTACTCTGAAGCGGTGCATCAATCCTGAGCATATGCAATTAATCAGCGGCTCCCTTAATTCCAAGCTTGTCAACATGCGTGAGGCCGAGCGCATGACTTGGGATAAGACGGAGTTGGTTACTTTCTGGGAAATGCGAGCTAAGATCATCAAAGATCTTCGGGATGAGTTTGAGAGACGGGGTAAGAAAAGTAAGGCTTTTGAACGTGTTCTTCGTGAGCTTGTTCTCCTGGATCGAAGTTTCAAGAGAGAAGTAGATCTCCACGCATCTGCAAAGAAGACCTTTGCCTATAATGTCTCTCAAATGCAGGGTATTATTGAGAATGACAAGAAGCTAGTTAAAGAGCAGCAGGATGCACGTAGAGCCTCTGATCCTAATGGAGGAGGAGGTCACCACGCCAGTTCTAGCCAAAAACTAGAAGAGATCGCAAAAAATCATGGGTGGACGTTTAAAAATCAGACGGGCTCGCATAGAAATTTCGAGCTATCTGACGGAAAACGAACCCATAGGGATGTCTTAACTATTCCAGCAAAGAAGAAAGATATTCCGACTGGAACCGAGCACAGCATTAAGAAGGAAATTCAGTGTGGGGATAACGACCCCAAATTGAAGCTATAGGATCCATAATAACCTAGATGACAAATTTCCTTGTTTCATTAGAGGAAAATATCGTGTATCTAGAGGTAGGATGTGACCATGTCTAGCTTCGACAGTATGCAACTAAGGGATACGGATGGGAATGTTATTATATTCTCCTCAGGTGACAAGGATTCTGGACCCACGGTTCTATGCATAACAGCAGACCCTCTTAGCTACTGCAACTTCCCTTTAACATCTGAGCAACTAACTTTTTTTAAAAATTGGTCAACCAAATGCCTAAAAGGAGACAATCATGAATGAAGTTATCTCAAAGACAGATCTGGACCTGTTTACCCGATCTCAGGCCATGATCTCAATGGCTCAAGAGCAACTTGTTTTTGCCAGCAACCACATTATTGAAACGTATGGAATCAATCCCCAGGATCTTATTAACTTTGTTACTGGAGAAATAACACGAGTTCCTGAGTCCGAAGCTGAAATTACGGAGTAAGTAATATTACTTAGTTCCCTTTATCTAGGGGACTGTGCATGGACAGAGGTCTTGAACAACGGAGAGCCTTAGATTTCAATCAGCATTCACGGATACATCCCTCAACTCCCCCACATCATGGGCTTGGGACTTTGGAGATGGGCATACTAGCACCCTGCAGAATCCCACCTATTCATACGCATCCTCTGGAATATTTATAGTTAGTTTAACCACCTCCAACCCTGGCGGAGTAAGTAATACTGTGACACAAACTATAACCGTTTCTTCCGGTGCATTCTTCCAATTTCTATAATTGATACTATCCAACCTTGAAGGAGAAATCACCCAAGTTCCAGATTCACAGCGATCTATAGCAGTTCCTTTTTAAGAGGGACGGTGTTGTTATGGACAGAAAAGGTCTCGAAGAACGCAATGCAGTAGATTTTAATCAGATACCGTTCATTCAAGCGGTGATGGAGAATTCCGCCACGCACCCAACTGAAGCCTCTGGAGATTCAGGTCCCCTGGTGCCGGGTCGTTTTTATTTTAACACCACAGATAATAAAACCTACATCTATACGGCCACAGGATGGCAAGCAACAGCTCAGCAAACAGCTTTAGATCTTAAGGCTAATTTAGCCTCTCCCACCTTTACAGGTACTGTTGGCGGCGTAAGCGTTTCTATGGTGTCCGGTGCGGCACCGTTAGCCTCCCCCACATTTACAGGTACCGTTAATGGTATCACCGCCTCGATGGTTGGGCTACCAAATGTAAATAACACGGCTGATGCTTCAAAGCCAGTTTCTACTGCTCAGCAAACAGCTTTAAATCTCAAAGCTAATTTAGCCTCTCCCACCTTTACTGGTACTGTTAGTGGTGTTACAGCCTCAATGGTTGGTTTAGGCAACGTAAGTTTGGATTACGCCAAGCTGGTGGCCCTACTCACTGGAGCAATCCAAGAACAGCAAGTCCAGATTAACGCCCTAACCGCTGCCGTAGCAGCCCTACTGGCTTCCAAATGATCAAATCTTCTAGAATTCTTGTTGGCGAAGCCAAAGTTGGCTATATCAGGTATGTCCATGAACATGTAAGCTCTACGGGTGAGGCAACACCCTGGTGTGTCTGCAACCATGATACGGATAAGATCCTCAAGGCATACCAGACCAGAGAGCAGGCCAAGAGTAGTCTGGGGGATATGCACGCTTCGGACAGTGTATGACCTATTACATGCAAATGACCTCAGACCAAGACTTTCTTTGTTTATATGAGGATGAGACTATTCTTTACAGGGCTCCTCTTCAACATATAGGGGATGAAGCCATCCTTAGTGCTATGAAAGAAATCTCCCAAAATACGGGTATTGCTATGATTGGTGATACTTGGAACCTACCCTTAGGTTGAGGATCAAACATGTGGTCTAACGATAAATCTATCCCAAAGTTACACATTGCCTTCATAGATGAAGAGCACCGGGAAATCTTGATCTTTCTGGATAGTATCCTCAATGGGAAGGAAGATTATCCAGAAGCTAGTATTCGTGGTTTCAAGGTATATTTATTGGAGCACTTTCAGCATGAGGAATACTTCATGTCTAGGAAAGGATACCCTGAGTATGAGCAGCACGCTGCTGCACATAAAGTTTTTGTGGAGGGTATCCATAGTGGACTCTTCCAGGAACCCCTCAAGGTTCTAGAAATTCAAGACTTCTTCGCATTATTCGTGGGGCATATTGCTTCGTATGATGCTGTGCTGGTTAATTGGCTAGCTACGGAAAAAATGAACCGCGTATAAAAACGCAGCGTATTTAATAATGCTGACATTTATGCAGCGGGGTTCCCATGAATGAAATAGAGTTTAAATCACCTGAAAAAGCGTGCCACACCTGTATCAGGTGTCATTTAGTTGCTGAAACATCGCCGGAGTGTGAGAAGCACATCAAATCTATCCGAGATACTGGCTATTGTGCCGACTGTTTCCTGGGTTAACTTTTAATAGAGAGGGTTTTATGTCTAAGTTTATTGAACACGCTGAGAAAGAATTTCTTCTGGCTGGGTACCCCCCGCTATCCAGTGAGTTGGAGGATGGTCCTGAGAAGTGGCTTCAGCAGGACACTTATACTCTCCTGGAATTCTTAGGTTCCCAGGGACATACCCAGGCATCCCTAGGACTTCTTCTATCTGTGTTCAACCAGTTAGTCAAGGGATTACCCCTTACCCCCTTGGAGGGAGTCGGTGACGAATGGTCACCATCTGAGTCGGGGGATCCTGATATGACGGTACATGTAAATAATAGGTGTGGCCGGGTCCTGAAACTTCAGCACAAGGATGAAGAGCCTGAATTTGTAGATCTTGAGGGTATCCTCTACATGACCCCCTCCGGCGATCTACACCGCACCCAGCAGAGTGTCGTACATATTACGTTCCCCTATTCCCCTAAAACCGAGATTGTTCGTGTTCCGCAAGAATCCGTTGCGGTTACCGAGGATACTAAAGAGTGATGCTATGGAGTCCGAGATACTCGCTAGGTTATTAGAGGCACACCCTGAACTAGTGGGTGTTGATTTGATTAACTATCCAGATGAGATTATTAATCAAATACCTGATTCTGAGCTTCTATATCTAGCGGGTATACAGTATATGATCATAAAGGATTGGTAAAATGAAATTTGAAAAAACTTTATCCTATGCTGGGTTCACCGTAGTTATTAAGAAGGAAACCCAAGCTGACCCATACAGGTTGACCCTAGATTGTATTGAGCACACACAGCCTTATCTAATTGATGCTCTAAGGAAAACAGAGTGGACGATGGATCCCCTGCAGTTTATGCTGGGAAAGGCTCTTTGGATGCAAGAGCTTACAGGGCCTACCCAGACCGTTCTGCTTAGAGAAACCTATGCACATCTGGAAAATTTACACCGAACTCGTAAAATGATTGAATCTGAGGAACTTAGCAAAGAAGAAGAAGTTATCTACGGTAAGTTGCAAGAAGGTTCCTAGAAAGCCTCGTATATTATATGGAGGCTACCATGAAGGAAACCACGGCAGAGTTCAAGTTTGATGTGGGGATGGGACTTATTATGTCCTTCACCATCTTTATCCTGACGGCGATCATACCCATACAGGGCAAGCGACCAGATGAGTTGCTTATGACTCTGCTGCACCCGTTTGTGTGCGTGGCTCTAGGGTTCTTTTTCGTGGTTGCGCCATCAAAGCCAGCCATACAGGCCTATGGGGTTACGGATACCTCAAAAGTACGGAAAATTATTAAGTTGCCACTCCTTGTGAAGTGGGTCATTGCTTTGCTTCTTGCCGTGGGTATTAGATATGTCATGGCTCCCAAGAATACTGGTAGGATGCTGAGCTTTATTTTCTCGGGGTGGACGCACCCGAGTTAGGCGATTTTACAAGCAATTTTGTTACCTTGCGCCAACTATACTTGGCGCACAGACACTCGTGCGCCAGTGATTGAGAGGCGCACATAATAAATACGCCGTTGTATCTCCTTTAAGTAGGTGAGATCCAGCATCTCAACCATGAAAGGAGCCTATGGTACCGCATCGAAGTCGTGATGAACTATCGCAAAAGCTGATGGAAAAAGTCGAACAGCTTCGTATAATTGAGTTGGAAAATAAAAGACTCAAAAAGGAAGCTCTTGACGCCCGTGTTATTCGTAAGGAGATCTTTAAGCTCTCCGATAAGAAACCTGAACTACCGCAATGGATGCAGGATGGTGGGGTCCACAAAGGATCTGGTCACGGCCCTGGATGTCCTGTTGCTCTTGCAAGTGATTGGCATTGGGGGGAGCGTGTGAATCCCAATGAAATCGGCGGTGTCAACAAATATAATATGACCATAGCTCACGCCAGAGCAAAGACCTTCTTTGAGACGATCATAACTCTCATGAAGCGACACATGGTTAACCCCACGTATCCTGGGATCGTAGTATGCCTTGCTGGTGATATGGTATCTGGAAATATCCATCAGGAGCTTCTAGAAACAAATGAGCTTCCTACCATCCCCGCTATGCTCGATCTCTATGGGGTTTTGGTTAAGGGTATTGACCTCCTCCAAGAGGAGTTTGGTCAAGTCATCATCCCCTGCGTAACTGGTAACCACGGTAGAAATACCATCAAAATGCCAGCTAAAGAACGTAATTACACTTCTTTTGATTGGCTCTTATACCAGATGCTTGAGCAGCACTACGAGCTTAAGTATCAAAACCAGAAGTCACCTGTGCAGTTCCTTGTGTCGGGTGGAGTTGACCAGCTATTCCGTGTCTACAACCGGAAATTTCTATTGACTCACGGTGATACTTTAGGCCGTGGTGGAGACGGAATTATCGGAAGTATTGGCCCTTTGATCCGTGGCGATCAAAAGACACGTACAAGAAATGGTCAGATCGGGCAGGGCTATGATACCCTCCTCTGTGGACATTATCATCAGTTGATGTGGCTTGACCGTGTAATCTGTAACGGGTCACTCATTGGCTACAATGAATTTGCTGGAAATGTTCTGCGTGCCCCTTTCGAGGAGCCCAGACAAGCTCTATTCGCGGTGCATCCTGAACTCGGTGTCACATACCAGATGCCGATTCTAGTGGAACCCAAGAAATTACATAGTCCGGTTGAATGGGTATCCTGGGCGCAGACTGCTGGATAGGGAGTTATGACTTTAATTATTGGCTACAAGAACAAGGATGGCATCTGGGTCGGAGGCGAAGCTAAAGCCTCCGATGGAGATGAAGCTTTCTATGTAGCAGAACCAAAGGTCTTCGCAAAGGGGCCATTCACGTATGGCTTTGCAGGCAGCTTCCGATTCGGGCAGATCCTTCAATATTGCTTTGATGCCCCGAGCCACCCAGGAAACATGGATGATTACACTTATCTTGTTTCTAGGTGGCTCAGGGTTCTGCAAGGTGTTCTAGCCGATAATGGTGGTGTGAAGATCACAGAGGGTATCGCCAATACAGGGGATGGTTCTTGTATTATGGTCTACCGAGATAGTATCTATGTTCTACAGGAAGATTTTGCAATCTTGAAACTAGCAGACCCCTACGTTGCTCTAGGGGCCGGATCTACCTGTGCCATGGGAGCCCTTTGGGCTTTACAGAAGATGTCACTACCCGGTGAAAAACTAGTGGATCTAGCTTTAGAGGCTGGTGCCATGTATACCCCATCCTGCGGTGGCAAGAAAACAATCATCAAGCACCAACCTGCTCGTAGAAGAAGAGGCAGGCCACGTAGATAACTGCAACGTGTGTATCTATTTAAAACACACGCTTTTGTGGCATTACAGTGTAAGACTACTATTCATAGTAATTATATAACGGCCTATTTTGTGCTTGTATATAATATTAGCCCGATGGTCGGGCACTAAACTAGGAGCTTTTATGAAGTTGTTTACTGCTGTGCTGCTCGCCACCCTCCTTACCCCTGCATTTGCCGCTGAAGAGGCCAAGAAGCCCGTTGTGGCTCCTGCCCCCAAGGTTGTTGTGGCCCCCGCACCCAAGGCCGTTGTAGCCCCTGCCCCCAAGGTAAAGGCTGTAAAGAAGGCCAAGAAAGCCGTCAAGAAGGTTGCGCCCAAGGCTGAAGTCAAGAAGGTTGTGGCTCCCGTCAAGGCTGAAGTCAAGAAGTAAGTAATTCCTCAACCCACACTGAAGCGGACCTCAAGAGGTCCGCTTTTTCTTTATATAGGAGAGATACCATGATACACGGATCGTCATTACTGGCTAACCATGATTTATTTACTGAATTAGGTAAGATAGCCCACACAGTCTGGTCTATCAGGACAGCTTCTGCTTCACGAAGAAAGACCGCAGCAGACAGTAAGATGGTGGATCTAGTGAGTAAGACCCTAGACGAACTTATAGATTTCATTGAATTTGATGCATCTTTCCGCAAGGAGATGGGGATACCTGAGGGTGCTCTCACAAATATCACACGCCCCACTGAAGAAGAGCTTCATACATGTGTGGGGGCTATGACCAAGAAGATCACCTACTGGCTTGGCAGTGTAGATAAACCCAATGGTCCTAGCGAAGTTGCCGAGATGTTCGGTGGACTCATGAAAGAACGTGCTACTGATAAGAGACGTATTAAGCAGGATATTGATGTCTTCCTGACTATGGACGAGAATAAGATTGCAGGTGCCTTGATTGCACGCCTAATTAAAAGATCTAGTCAGCTCACTGTGGATGGCTTCAGAACCAGAGCCTTTCAACAAGAGCAAGCAGAGGTTAGTGGGGATAAGGCTGTTGCCCCCGGCTCTACTATGTCGATCTTTGACACTCAGGCCGCAAAGGTACAGAATCCGGAGGAAGCTGCTGCGGCGGGTGATATCGAGCCCTTGATGCATGAGATTCATAGCTATATTGAGTGGCGTATTAAGAATAAGATGAGTCCAGCCACCCGAGAAAAGTATGGTGATATAATTCTTAGAATGTGGGACCACGTGATGGGCCCTAACTATGATGGTAGAGCTATAGGCTACTCCCAGCGCGATCTGGGACTCACTCAGGCTCAGATGACAGGTGCCATGCAACAATTGACACCCATCTTAGCAGATTTTGCCAAGAGAAAAGGTGAGTCCGACTTCCGAACCCTTCTTAGAAAATCCTTCAAGGGTGAGACCATAGGGGTATAACCAAGTAAAAGAGACCTCATATTATTCTGAGGTCTCTTTTTATATTCCATCGTATATTAGGTAAGCTTCTGCTGAACGCTTCTTTGCGTCACCAGGGGACTCAGACAACCGCTTTCTTTTTAACTTCCCCTATAACAAATAGTTGGATGGGTAATGGGAAACACAGACCCCCGAGAGGCTGTCTTCTAGGTGTTGTGCCGAAACTGAGTCTATTCCAAGGCCAAGAATTTTAGGATTCTTGCTGGTGGAAGCTAAAGAGGTTCTTCGGAACCTCTTTTTTATTTTGTAAGAAAGTTTCAGTGTATTGATCCCCTAAGCAGATCAGGTCCCTCAAACACAGGACGCACTGCCCGAGACCATCT
>SERZ01002021.1_pt1 | contig 10522 bp, 8 predicted proteins | sample 3171461 | NCBI WGS metagenome assembly SERZ01 (sample SAMN06051861, study PRJNA518727) | freshwater metagenome | biome: subpolar coniferous forest; feature: holomictic lake; material: water; isolation source: holomictic Lake 227, 6 m depth | place: Canada: near Kenora, Ontario | collected 2013-06-25... | reverse complement strand
TGAACAGGGCAGCACTAGTTCGATCGGTTCTGAAGCAGTTAACGGCGGGCTTTTTCCCAACAACTGGACAATCAGTAGATGTACGATCATTATAGGCCAGATTAGCATAGTTTAATAAGGGGAATGGAGGTGTGAGTTTATAATAATAACATTTTATTGATAGTCTTTCGTCGTCTTCATGGAGTTTCCCCAGCAGATGGCAGCGATAGCGCCAAACACAGTATAAGATTAGTAAGTTTCGATGTTGACATGATTACGAGTAGGCGTCCGAGCGTGCTTTACTTTAAATTTTATGGTACTACACAGCGCCTACCCTCAAGTCTATCCTAAAGTCTATCTATCGTATGATTGCGAGGACGCGGTTATGAGCACCCATCTTTCATTTAATCGAGACCATTGCGAGGATGAACCGATACGGTACGCCCAAGCTATTCAACCTTCTGGAGTGCTTCTGTGTGTCGATTCACAAACTAATAGGATTATCTCCGCCTCAGCCAATTATGCAATGATACCCGCACTGCAAGAATCTCCGGTCGGTCACCGACTGCCAGAGGTATGGCCCGAACTTGCTCTTGCCTGCCGTAACGGGACCTTCAACGTCGGTAACGGCTACATGGGTCGCAGCCACTCCGATGACAATACGGCCTACATCGAGATTGAGCCATACCTTGCGGCAGACCACCTGGACACACTGGACCTCGTAGAAATGGGAGCGACCCTAATCAGGGTCCACGATGCCCAGACCCTTGAAGAAGTAACGCATGAGGCTGCGTCGGCGATACAAAGTATTACCGGGATGGAACGTGTCCTGATCTACCGATTTGATCGATTAGGGCATGGTGAGGTTCTTGCTGAATCGAAGATTAGCGATTGGGAAGAAAGCTTTATCGGCTTCCACTTTCCATCAGCCGACATTCCAAGCCAAGCAAGGGAACTGTATTTGATTAGTCTTTGCCGCTTTGTTGAGAGACGCGACTATAAGCCCGTGCCGTTGGTTCCGGAACTGGACACACGTAACGGTCAGCCGTTTGACTTAGCGCGCTGTCGCCTACGTAGCTTGTCGCCGGCCCACAGACTCTATCAGGAAAACCTCGGCGTCGACGGCTCGATGTCGATCTCTATCATTGATGACGGAAGGCTCTGGGGACTGGTGGTGGGCCATCACCGCCGCCCGCATCGTGTCCCAATTCCTGCTCGTGAGCAGGCCATGGCCGTCACCACCAGCCTTGCCATGCGCATCGCGGCCACCGAATCTGCCGATGATCGTGCTGCGCGGGAGCGCCATGTCACACTGCACGCCAAGCTGCTGGAGCAGATTGCAGGTGCCGACGACTTGGTCACGCCCCTTATGAACGGCGAGGTCAAGCTGGCTGACCTGTTCTTCACGTCTGGGAGTTTAGTTCTAGTTAACGCTGCGCGCGACGGAGAGAAGGCGAAGGTACTAAGGAGCGGAATATCCCCCGATCCTGAGCTGATCGCAGCCTTCTGTGATGCCTGCCGCGCGCACTTGGACGACGGCATCTTCCATACCGACAATGCGGCATCCGTATTGCCCGAATTTGCTGCCCATGCTGAATATGCCTCTGGTGTTCTGGCCGCCTCGATCGGAGAGAACGGAAGCCATATGGTTTTGTGGTTCCGCCCCGAAACGATACGAACCATCTCATGGGGAGGAGCCACACCTGAGTTTGTGGAGAAGGAGAAGGCCTCGGGCAACTACCTACCGAGAAAATCATTCACACGATGGGTCGAAGAAGTCCGGGGATATTCGCTTCCGTGGCGGCAGTGGCAGATTGACATTGCTAGATCGCTTCGCGCTGCTCTAAACGAGCTAACGATCCGGCAATTCAAAAATACTAGAGACAGAGAAATTAACACGGCATTGCGCGATGCGAACGCAATTCTTGTGACTCGTACAGCAGAATTGGAAATGGCAAACACAGAACTATTTCAAGCCAGAGAGCGAGCCGAAGCTGGTAATAAAGCTAAGTCAGAATTTCTATCGGTAATGAATCACGAATTTCACACTCCTCTCAACGCAATAATAGGCTTTGCAGATTTAATGTCGAATTGGGAAAAAACTGAACCTAAAGACCCAGTGCTTGGAATTTTCAGCAGCCATATCGTTGAGGGCGGGCGGTCACTCCTAGCTCTTCTTGACGACATTCTTAGCCTAGCCCAGTTAACATCTGGAGACTTAAAACTGCAATTTAGTCCTTTTCCTCTGGACAGAATGACCGATACCGCCATCACAATGGTACAGGGTCAAGCTGACACGGCACATGTGCATTTGTGTTTCGATAGCTCTGGCTCGTCCATCCAGATTGACGGTGACGAAGAAGCTCTTTTAAAAGTACTTGTTCACATATTGCGCAATGCCATCGAGTTTTCCAACCACGGAGGAGATGTTAAACTGAGGGTTAGTACATCAGAAGCTGGGCTGAATATAATCGTCACAGACAATGGCATTGGCATAGCAAACTTAGAAAAGGCGCAAGCTCCTTTCTCCCAGGTTGATAGCTCTTCAACTCGTCGTTTTGGGGGGATTGGAGTTGGCCTCCCACTAGCCAAGCGGCTCATTGAATGTCATGGAGGTACATTTAATATAAAAAGTATAGTTGATGTTGGCACGATAGTCACAATGATCATTCCACGTGACCGTATCTGCGCCCCTAGTGAATCTGATCATGAACCAGAATTGAATATTTCGACAACCAACAGACTTTATATTACAGGCAGCAGGAGCATCGACAGAAATCCGCAGAAATTCAATTTTCTAATTCACCTTGCCGAGTCGGTCGATGATGGGCTGTCTCTCATGAAGGCTCGTGCTAACGAAAGGCTCTTAAAGACAATTATTGACGGTATACCAGCAATGATTGCTTACTGGGATAAACACCTAAGATGTAAGTTTGTCAATTCTGCCTACCTGGATTGGTTCGGCAAAACACCAGAACAAGTTATCGAGCAGACGTTGCCTGAACTCCTTGGAGAGCGCCTATTCCTATTGAATGAGCCGTTTATTATAGGAGCATTAGCCGGAATACCCCAATATTTTGAGCGCCAACTAATAAAGGCAGATGGGACTGTTCACGATACATGGGCTAACTACATTCCTCATATTGACAAAGATGGGTGTGTCTGTGGATTCTTTGTCCTTGTTAGCGATATTACAAAGTTAAATTTTTCCGAAAGAGCCCTTATGGAAACAGAGAGCCTCCTTCGCATTGTCCAGGATAATGTTCATGACGGAGTAATAACTTTAGATGGAAATGGGTCTATTATTTCAACAAATGTCGCTATTCTAAATCTATTTGGATATAAATCTGGCGATTTAGTTGCGCAAAATATTACGATGCTCATGCCTGAGCTTTACCGACGCACCCACAGCAACATCGTCGCTCAACACCAATCTCAAGTAACCGACAAATTTGTTGGTGCCGGCACAGCATTTGTCGGGCTGACGAAGCAGGGAGCTGAGTTTCCAATAAATATTAGACTGATAGAGCTCTCATCTGGAGAGAAAAAGCGATTTATCGCGTTTATTCATAAAACCACTACATAACTGTACATAATTTAGCCACACCTATCTCAAAGTTAAAATACAGAGTTATAATATATTAATGACATAAACTATCAGCTCGGAGATCACGATGACACTCGCGCGCCTAATCTACTGCAGTACCGTTAATGGGATCGGCAATAAGGATATCGAGGCCATACTTGAAAAGTCTATAGTTAATAATACACTCGATAATATTACTGGATCACTTATCTATGATGGAAAGCACTTTCTCCAATGCCTGGAGGGAGGGCGCAAAAGTGTTACTGCAAGATTTAAAGTTATACTGCAAGATAGTCGGCACAAAGATGTCGAATTAATTGATTTCTCCCCAATCAAGATGCGCCATTTTGCTCATTGGGCCATGGCATATCCTGGGTCGAGTACCCTTGATTCAAAGATTATATCGACATACACAGCTGACGGGTTCAACCCTCGATATATGATGTTTCCAGATGCAATAATTGACATGATGTGGCGCTTATCTCAGTAACATTGAATTTTCGTTTGCAGGGCCAAGCTCAATACTTGGCTATAATGTCTTCACTTATATTGTGTTTTTTGCAGAACAGTAATGTCGTATCACGCTTGCACTTTCGGCATCTGACGCTCTCCTCAAACCAATGATCTTCGTTTGGTAGACAAACGAGAGTTGACCCTGACAACATAATCATATAGCTCAGTGTGAGAAGGACGCACGGCAAAGGGTTTCCCGATTTGAATAAGCTGACCGAGTCCGGATCGGCAGATTTAGAAATAATCCAAACTGGGCTGGTTTCCTCAGGTAAGTTTATCTGTAATAGGTTGGTATTCAAAATACGAAGGGAAAATGATGACCAGCATCATTGAAACAGCGATGTGTAACAAAGTTTACATAACATAATACAATAAGAACCTATTAAGTGTGTAACCATAGTGAAGGCGCCCGGAAAATTCTTGGAGAATGTGTTGGGCTTCCTTTGTCACCTCAGGCATCGCAAATAGTAATTCCACCTCATTGTGCTTTAGTGGCGTTCAATGTTCGATAATACCTAATGCAAGTGTGAGATATAAATGATTAATGAACCACGCCTTGACTCTATTGCTGGAGATGCTGGAAAAATTTCGGGAGAGATACGCGTCTCCTATTCAGGAGGAGACTTTTGGGTGATTTTGCCAAGTGGCGCTATTGACAGTAGTGACGGGGAATGCCAGCTGGCGGCGATGAAGCTACCAATTAAGCGACATGCTGTTTTACTTGTTCGCCAACTATTCCTTCGCAACTGCAATTGCAAGTTTAAGGTCGGAGATCGCTATGTAACTATTGAGTTCAGGCCTGCAGTTATTGCAGGTAGAACGAGGGAAGGGAGGAGCTATGTTCGATCAGATGAGTCTCTTTCACTTGAAGAACTTCTTACAGAACCAATTCAGGATGTTGCTGAAATCCCTGACCCAGGAGATTTGCTTGATCTGCTCGAAAAGTCGACAGAAGGTCTGAAGGCGATCGATGAAATTCTCCAGGATTCTTCGTCCGTTATGACGGAGGATGACGCGAAGCGAAATGAGGTAAGGATTAAACTCGAAGCTACAAAAGACGTTGCGCTATCTAAGTTAACAGAACTTGGGAACTTACTTGCTAAAGGAGATGGGGGCAACCGAGATGGCTGGTTGACCAGAGTTGCAGAGACATCGAGTGAAATGGTAGAGGCAATGGCAGATATCGATCATCTGCCGGAATCAGCGCGCCTAAAGAAACTTAACCTTCTTGACGACCTTAAGCACACAATTGCGAAATACTTTTGTAACGTTAGAATGAACTCTGGGGCAATGAAGAGCTTTTCGTGTGGTATTACAGAGGCTGTCCTTTCAGAGCGACGCGAAGTTATTGAGGCAAAAAAAAGAAGGTCAGAGCATGATCTTGAAAATACATATTCAGAAATTATTAATGTTATCCAGTCTGTAGTACCAAAAGGCTCCGCCATGGTGCTCATGCCTCTGCCAGAGATTCGTAGAGCACCAAAAATTTGGTGCACAATTATACTAAACATGCATCATTTAGTGTTGGCAGTTCAACATGGGGGGTTCCACATGCGCGCTTTCGTTGATTCTGATGGATCAAAACGTATTTGGAATGAACTAAGGGCATGGGATCATAATCACCCTCCTAGAATTAGAATTGTCTCGGAAGATGAAGCGGACAGAAAACTGCAACAAAAATCAACTTCGATAGCCCCCTGGGGTTCGTTGACAAGCGATGAAGATATCCCAAAATCACTTTCCGAGTTCTTTTCCGGCAATCTGAACAAGACGCAAGAGTGACCAAAGACTTGCTCATGGGCTCCTCTGCGAGCAGTTTGCTGAAAATCACAGTACATTATGCCAACATTAACAGATATTAAACAACGTTGCGTGAACAAATCTGCGAGTCAGAGTTGGTGTCAAGGCAGTTTAATTTGGACAAAAGTCAGAGTGTTGAGGACATTTCCCTCCTGCGATCCATAGCGACTTCAAGCTGTTTCATAAGTAGCTGCGTATTATCGAAAGAGAGCTTCTTGATGGGACGGTTTTGCATATATCGATCATAGGTATGAGTGACGCTGCTCAACGACGATATGCAATAACCCATAACCCAGTACCGCTTCTGTGCAGTTCTAAGAAATTTGGTAAATGGCTTTGGGTCGCCATCCATAAAAGTTTTAAAGCACCTATCGTATTCAATCAGAATCGTTCTAATTTCGCTTAGTATTCTGTCAAGCTCTTTTCCAACCTTCTCAATGTACATCAATAGCTGCGCCTCCCAAGTTTTATACATTCGAATATCCGAGGGAATGCAGTCTTTTGATTTCATCCATGCAACAATTCCTGTGACCTGCTTGGCAATCCTTCTAAGTTGGAATTCATAAAAAGTTACACCCTTCCACGCCGCGAAGATATACTCAGCCTCCTTCTGTTCAATGCCAAACGCAGATAAAAATAGTTTGGCTTCTGGCAATTTTGGGTTCCAAATAGATTCAAGAAATCTTTCAACGCGCTGGGTTCCATCTGATTCCATCTTTTGCAAGGCCTTCAAAACAATTGGTTCGATCCGCTGGCGGATTAAACTCCGTAATTGCTCGTCTTCCTGCTGACTTATATTCCAATAACAATCTGCGACAAATGTCTTTTCCGCTTCGAAAGAAGTTTTCAGTAGAAATGGATCTGAAGATGGTATTCCATCGATCAGCTTAAGTTTCCGAATGTCATCTTTTGCTCCATCAGTTAGGTCGTCTAGGTTTATTCCAAAGTGATCCTGAAGAAGGTTCTCATAGTTTTTGCCGCGCATATAAATTGCGTATCCACCATGCGACGGGGTTTGAATAAGATGTGGAATATAAATGCCTGTTTCGATAGGGCGTGATGCCTCACTCATATCCGCATCAGATGCTGGCGCACCATCAAAGTCAAGTGAAAAATTGTCAGAAAAGTTTGGATATTTAAATACAATAACATTATTTAAGGCTATTGTTGAAAATATCTTTTCAGGCTGCGGCAGGGCGCGCCCTAATTTGGAGATATTAAATGAAACGCTTGACCCGCCATCAAGTATCTGCTTGAGAATAGGGGATTGCGCGTCTTTTCTGCTACCTGTTTCTGACATTGCTTTTCCCTATTAACTGATTGGTCACGTTTTCGAGGTGGAGGAAATTTGCTTTACTCATTGAGTATATATCGTCGCATCCACAAGGCAAGTGATGCAAAGGAGGCGTCCCAGAAAATTGCCCTCAGAAAGCTTGGTTTTTCACATGTAGCTGATGTTACACACTGGGGTTACCCTTTTTAGTACTTCTGGCCATGATATTATAAAACAGAGGCAGGCGCAAACCGTTACCTCTTATAGGTGCGCTTTTCTAAGGGGATCATAGCATCACTGAACTCTCTGGAGCGGTACTCCTGAAGGCGTGTTGCCCGCAATCCACGGACGCCATGGTTATCGATGAGTTTCTGCCATATTAGAAATTCTTCAACTGATAAAGAGTACCAGCGGCACGCTCCATCAAGGCTGATCAGGCCATTACGGACTGCGGCGACGACTTTCGCTTTTTGGCGGATACAGCAGCAATGATGGCTTGTGAATACGCATCCGCAATCAACTCATTAAGCGTTACTTGAACAATCATCGTGGCTTACTCCACTACATCCGTCCACTTTTCATTGCAAAACTATCAGAGCCTCGATAGCCCCAAATGGGGAGTGCTAATAAAAATGGCTCATCCTGTGTTCCAGGGTGCTGAATCTGGGATAAGGCGACCAATAACCCGACGAGCGCGGCGAGGGATGGTCGCTTCGGTCTCACCAAGGGACATCATGTTGGCAGGGGGGCGAATGGCATCAAGAAGGCGCGCCTACTTCTACGAGTGGCCTACCAACGAGTCGTAGCGAAGAGGCCTAAAAACCGCGAATCGTGTTCGTGGTCTTAAAAAGGATTTTAAAGGTTTTCTGGGTTTAGTCGGATTGAAGCTGCAATCGTATGCACTCGAAATTCAAGCCCATGTTGAATGGGTGGTATATTGCGCTTAACTTTTTGCATTAGGTTTAAGTGTCAGCCCCGATTATCATGCGATAGTCGGGGCGTGCTTCAGCGGGTCAATATTTAGATGGATGTAATTTTGTGCAAGCGCAAGGGGCCTAGCTAAAATGTTCCTTGGAACTAGCCGGCGCTCTTCGCATCGTTATATGAAAGATGACTATACATAACCAGGCATTATGCCCTTTTTGTTATCAGCACCTGCAAAATTTTTACATCGAAATATATTATAAATTGGTTACTAAATAACTTGCATTAATTGATAAAATTTGTTATCACATACCTCTGCGCAACAAATAATTTACGGAGAAACGTTATGACAACACATAACACACTTTATAACGAATGTGTAAACCTTCTTTCAGACGAATCGAGGCAAATCCTGCTCAATCATATGAGGCGCCGCTACCAACGCGATGATTTTGACCTGCTAGAGTGGGTTGATGAGGATGATGTCGCTAACTGTGTCGATATGGCATTTTTTGAAAGTGACAGCTATCCGAGCCTTTTATCATGGGGTCAGACTACTGAGCTTGCCGCAAAGCGTTTGCTAGAGGTCTACCTAGATGGTGATGATTACACCCAAGCCACCTATGATAGCCTCGTTCAGACATTAAAGAATGGTGAGGCTGACAGAGAAACCCTATGGCAGGACTAATAGTCTTTTGATTTCTCAATGCAGTAGCCTAGGTCATAACTAGGCTATTTTGCTGTCAAAATACGCTATAAACATTTGGGCCTTTTTTTGAATATTGAAATGTGGCATGCCTAGTGTAATAAATGCATTACTTGGACAGTCTGAGATTCCGGTTTGGCACCTGGCTATGCCGGCCGAGCTGGCGCGACGATGATCGTGCGTGCGTGATGGATGGATTAGGCCGCCTCGGCGAATGCGGCGGGTTTGGAAGCGGGCTGCCAGTTCCAGATCAGAAGTGTTACGAGCTGGTTTGCCTTGGTCTGGCCGCTGACGATGCACTCCAGTACGTCGCTGGGATAGGCGAGGGGAGGCGGTATATTGGAGCGAGCGATGAGGGAGCCGTCGGGGGTGTCTTTTATACAAGTTTAGATATTTAATTTGTTAGTGCACATGATGCCTTTGAACTAACGGCAGTTGTTAATGCAGGATCAAGCCATAAGGTATGACATAATTTGTGCATATCAGATCCATGGATTAATTTTTGATAATTTTTTACAACCAGCGATGCCAAAACGTTAAATTGTTGCAAGTGCTTGATCCAGACTGTTATGTCTTCTCTAGCATCGCGAATTTGAACTCAGTAGTGAATTGAGGGCTTTTGAAAGCCGTGTGAAAACAAATTCGAACAAAAATGCATTTAATGTAAAAAACTTGTTTACAAGAAAGAACTTATTTGATAGAACAGCTTCAGTTTCGGATTGAAAGATCATTCAGATTTTCAGTTTGTGAAATTATGGGGAGCCGTTGCCCTTAAACATTGGTATAAAGTTGGAGAAATTTAATGTCGTATATTTTTATTAAATCGGCCTTTGATAGGGCTGGCAGCGATGTAGGTGCAGAAAATTTGAGAACCACCAGTATGATTTCAGATACAAATATTCTGAGCTCAACGAGTTTAGATTGCAATCAGTGTCCGATGATTATTCTGATGAGAGGTCTTCCCGGATCAGGAAAATCAACGCTGGCTAGAAAACTGGCTAAAGACAAAAGTGGACAGATTTTCTCTGCTGATAATTATTTTATGAGAAGTGATGGCGTATATGTTTTTGACCGCCGAAAAATTAGAGACGCACATCAAGACACACAAAAGCGTATTGAGAACGCTTTGTTTAAGGGAGTAAAGTATATTATTGCCGACAATACTCATATTACACGTCGCGATATGAACGAGTATCTTAAAATCGCCGCTCATCACGATGCGTTGGTAAAATTAGTTCTACCTCAGACCCCATGGGCCTGGAATCCAATTGAATGTGCAAGACGTAACGTGCATGGGGTTCCGGTCGAGGCTATCCGCAACATGAATGAACGGTACCAACATATGGAAAATTCCGAGGCGCAGTCAATCGTTAGCTCACTTCGTGGGTTTATAATGGGACATCATCAATAATTTTGATCCTCTGAACTGCAAGGCGAAACGCGGCGAACAACGCCGCGTCCGTGGGTACCGCCCACGCTGACGAGCCTGAGTGGAGTCAGTTACCGAAACCGACGCTTGGCGTCCGTGTAATACATGGTGTGAAAATGAATAAAGTCAAAGTACATATTATGATAGATCGTGAAGCTGCAATTCTGTCAGGCCATAAGCATTATGGCCTCACTGTATTTGAAGTTGACCCAGCAGATTTGACCTTAACGCAGCGGTCAACACTTGCATCACTATTGCCTGAAAAAAACGAGTGCTCTGATCTGACAAAGGTCTGTTATAAGCCCTGTTCGT
>SERZ01002019.1_pt1 | contig 10524 bp, 5 predicted proteins | sample 3171461 | NCBI WGS metagenome assembly SERZ01 (sample SAMN06051861, study PRJNA518727) | freshwater metagenome | biome: subpolar coniferous forest; feature: holomictic lake; material: water; isolation source: holomictic Lake 227, 6 m depth | place: Canada: near Kenora, Ontario | collected 2013-06-25... | reverse complement strand
ATGCTGACCTCTCTGGGGAGACGGGGCGACGCCCGGCGTCTGGAGGAGATTGGCTTTGCGGGGTATGCGAACAAGCCGGTACGACACCAGGAGTTCAAAGCCGTTTTATCCCTGGTGCTGGATGATCGGAACAAGTCAACTCAGATGCCAATCGCTACCCGCTATATGGCCCGTGAGACACTGAACTTGTTCGCTGGCAGCAAAGCCCGCATTCTGCTGGCCGAGGACAACATCACCAACCAGCAGGTGGCGCTGGGCATCCTGAAGAAACTGGGTCTGAGAGCAGATGCGGTGGCTAACGGCGCTGAAGCGCTCAAGGCTTTGGAAACCCTGCCCTACGACCTGGTGCTTATGGATGTACAGATGCCCGTGATGGACGGATTCGAGGCCACAAAGAGAATTAGGAAGGGCGAAAGGAAAATGATGAATGATGAAGAATCTGCAACAGATGATTCCCATTCATCATTCATCCTTCCTATTATCGCCATGACGGCCCACGCCATGCAGGTAGACCGGGAGCGCTGTATTGAGGCGGGCATGAATGACTATGTTACCAAACCGATATCGCCTCAGGCGCTGGCGGAAGTGCTGGATAAATGGCTGCCGCAGGAAAATGATGACCGATGCGCAGAAGTGATGAAAAAGAACGAAACTGAAGAAGATGCCTCCCGTTCATCATTGATTTTCGATCGGGCTGGCTTGATGGCTCGGCTGATGGACGACGAAGATCTGGCGCGAATGTTGGTTGAAGGCTTTCTGGAAGACATCCCGAAGCAGATCGCAGCGCTGAAGGGCTATCTGGAAACCGGAGATGTAACAGGCATCGAACGCCAGGCACATACCATCAGGGGTGTATCGGCCAACGTGGGCGGAGAGCGCCTGCGGGAGGTGGCTTTCGAGATGGAGAAAGCGGCCAAAGCCGGAGACTTGAGCGCTGCCGGGAGACATATCCCTGAACTGGAAGCGCAGTTTAACCTGTTGAATCAAGCAATGACAAAAGAACTGTGAACGACCTTGAAAGGAAACAAAAGAACAGAGAAAGAAAAATGAAAACGATGTAAAGCGCGCAAAGGCCATGGGTGTAAAAGGATTAAAGGATAAAGACAATGACTGAAAACGAGATATTTTCAAACCAGGCAAACAATTTGCTCCTGCAGGCTGAGGAAAAAACCGCCACAATGTCTGGAAACCCGAAAACCAACCGCATCGGCGCAACCCTGTTGTGCCTGGCGCTTATCGCCGCAGGTCTGGTTGGCAACTATTTCAAGTTCCCGATCTTCCTCAATCTTGATTTTCTCTTCGGCAGCACCTTCGCCATGCTGGCCTTGCAGTTCTTCGGGCTGGCCAGGGGCATTATGGCTGCCGCCATCATCGCCGGCTATACCTACATCCTCTGGAATCACCCCTATGCCATCGTTATCATGTCCGCCGAGGTGGCGGTTGTCGGCTGGCTCATGGGCCGCCGCAAAATGGGGATGGTGCTTGCTGATACGCTCTACTGGCTTATCATCGGCATGCCGCTGGCCTATTTTTTCTACAACATCGTCATGCATGTTCCGTTCAGCGGTACCGCTATCGTTATGATCAAGCAGGCAGTCAACGGCATTGCCAATGCCTTGGTTGCACGGTTGATCTTCACAGGCTTTTCACTTCGGTTGCGCTCATCGTTGACGTCTTTCAGCGAGATTATCTATAACCTGCTGACCTTTTTCGTCTTGTTTCCGGCACTGGTCATGCTGGCAATTGGCAGTAGAGCCGATTTTGCCGAAACCGACAGCAAGATTCGCACCACGCTGATTCAGGATAGTCAGCGCGCAAATCGTTTTCTGGAAACATGGGTCGAAAACAGAGAAACTGCCGTTGTCAATCTGGCGGACATGGCGGCAGCGAGATCTCCAGAGCAGATGCAATCCTACCTGGAACTGACCAGGAAATCGGATGGCAATTTTCTGCGTATCGGGCTCTTGGACAGTGAAGCCAACGTCACCGCCTACTTTCCACTGGTGGACGAACTGGGACAGAAAAACATCGGCAAAAATTTCGCTGATCGCCCTTTTATTCCGAAGCTTAAGCAGACGCTTAAACCGATGCTCTCGGAAGTTGTCATGGGTAGAATCGGCACCCCCAAACCAATGATTACGATGCTTGCGCCTCTGGTCATTCATGGAGAATACGGCGGCTACATTACTGGAATCCTGAGCATGGAGCAGATACGGGAGTACCTCGACAAGAGCTCACATGAAAATATCATGTTCTATACTTTGATTGATAAAAACAGCAATATCATTATGACAAGCCGCACCGGCCAAAGGGTCATGACACAATTTGAGCGAGGCAGTGGGTCTATCAACCCTCTTGGTGCAGGGATCAGCCAGTGGGTGCCGGTTGTGCCTCTCAATACAACTATTATGGAACGCTGGAAGAATTCGTCCTATATCGCGGAAACCACCATCGGCAGACTGGCGGAATGGAAACTGATACTGGAGCAGCCGGTGTCGCCATTCCAGAAAAAGCTTTACGACGACTACACCAGCAAGCTGATCCTGCTGTTCCTGATTTTGCTTGGAGCGTTGGTACTGGCTGAATTATTGAGCCGCCGGTCTATTGTCACTCTCGACAAACTGTGCCTGATCACTCACGACCTTCCTAACAGGTTGTTGATAGATGGCAAAGATATCGCTTGGCCTGAAAGCGGTATAATGGAGACAAATTATCTGATCAGTAATTTCATCGAAATGGCGGATTCGCTGAGTGGACAGTTTAGAAAGGTACAGCAGGCACAGGATGCGCTGAAACTGGCCTACATTGAGGTGGAAATGCGAGTGCGTGAACGGACGGCTGAGTTGGATGCAATCAATTCGACATTAACGACAGAGATCGCCAAACACAAACTGGCCGAAGAAGCGCTGAAGGCCGCTTTGCAGGAGAAGGAAGTTCTGCTGCGGGAGATCCATCACCGGGTCAAGAACAACATGCAGGTGATCAGCAGCCTGCTTAACCTCCAGGCCGATAGGGTTGAGAATGAGCAGGTGCGGCAATCACTGGTAGAAAACCAGCAGCGGATCATTGCCATGTCCATGATCCACGAGGCGCTTTACAGCAGTCAAAATCTTTCAATCGTCGATCTTTCCGCCTATTTGAAGAATTTTGTCTCTCACCTGCAGGGGGTCTTCAGCGACCAAGCGGGAATACACATCACCCTGGAACTGAATAAGATCGAATTAGACATAGACCAGGCTGTGCCATGCGGTTTGATCATCAACGAACTGATTACCAATGCTTTCAGGCATGCCTTCCCGGACGGCAGGAAGGGAACGATCCAAATCAAGGTGCATCAGGTCAATGAGAAAGAGGTGGTATTGGTGGTAAGCGATAATGGCGTGGGACTCATCTCTGGCCTGGATATTGAAAATCCTTCCTCTTTGGGGCTGAGGCTGGTACAGGGGTTGATAGAGCATCAGTTGAAAGGAAGACTGGATGTGGTCATTGAAGGGGGAACCGCTTTTACCCTCCGCTGACCATTGCCTGACAAAAAAGGAGAAAATACATGAGCAAAGGCAATTTTCTTATTGTAGAGGACGAGTTCGTGGTGGCGGAAAATCTCAGGACCGAGCTTGTGTCGATGGACTATGCGGTTGTGGGACTGGCCTCATCGGGTGAGAAAGCAATAGAGTTGGCCCGGCGGGAGAAACCGGATATGGCTCTGATGGATATCAAACTCATCGGTGGGATGGACGGGATAGAAACAGCCATCCATTTGCGGAAGCTGGACGTTCCGGTCCTCTTTCTGACCGCCTTTGCCGATGAGAGTTTTCTGGAGCGGGCAAAGCTGGCCGAACCTTTGGGGTATCTGGTCAAGCCCTATGACCGAAAGGGACTTCGAGCCGGCATCGAGATGGCCCATTACAAAGCCAGGATGGAGCGCCTCCTGAAAGAGAGCGAATCGCGGTTTCGTTCCATGTTTGAAAACTCACCGGTGGCTTACCTGGCGCTGGATGCGTCCGGCAGTTGTCTTGATCTCAACTCCGTGCTTTGTGAACTTCTGGGAAATGATCAAGAGGAACTTATCGGCAAGAATTTCGTCGAGCTCTGGCCTTCCGAGACGCGGCGCCAATATCCGGAGCTATTTTTAAAACTGAAGGATCATGGCAGGCTCCAGATAGAGCTGGAATTGATGCGCAAAGACCACACGCCGATTACCGTGCTTTTCGAAGGCCGTGTACAGCGCGGCATGGAGGGTGAATTCCTTCGAATGCATTGCATCCTGCACAATATCACCGAGCGCAAACGGGCCGAGGAGGAACGGCGGCAATTAACACGACGGCGGCAACAGGTTCAGAAGGCCGAAAGTCTGGGACGCATGGCCGGGGCCATCGCCCACCACTTCAACAATCAGCTCCAGGTCGTGATGGGAAGCCTCGAAATGGCAATGGACGACCTGCCACGGGGTGCGAACACCTTGGCGACCCTGAACAATGCCATGAAGGCGGCCCGCAAGGGGGCGGAAGTGAGCGGCCTCATGCTGACCTATCTCGGGCAAACTCCCGGAAAACGGGAGCCGTTGGATCTTTCCGAGGTTTGCATCCGTAGTTTGCCCATGATTTGCGCCACCATGCCAAAAAAAGTGGTACTGGAGACCGACTTACAGACCCCCGGTCCGACCGTCAACTCGGATGCGAACCAGATCCAACAGATACTGACCCACCTGATCACCAATGCCTGGGAGGCCGCCGGCAAAAATCAGGAAGTCATTGGCCTGACCGTCAAGACGGTTTCTCAAGCGAATATTCCCGCTTTAAATCGCTTCCCCATAGACTGGCAGCCGCGGGAAGGCGCCTATGCCTGCCTGGAAGTGAAGGATGCGGGCTGCGGGATTGCGTGCAAGGATATCGAGAAGCTCTTTGATCCGTTTTTCACCACCAAGTTCACCGGCCGTGGCTTGGGGATGGCCGTGGTACTGGGGATGGTAGGAGCGCACGGCGGGGGAATCACGGTGGAGAGCGAACCGGTCCGGGGAAGTGTTTTTCGGGTTTTTTTACCGGTATCGACTGAGGAAATCCCTCTTCAGCAGGAGAAAACGGTTCCAGCACCGAATATTCCAACAGCACCTGGATGATATCCGCTGGGTTCTCTCCGATTTGACGATGCCGCGCATGGACGGCTGGGAGACGTTGGCTGCCCTGCGCAAGCTTTCGCCGGATATCCCGTTGATCCTGTCCAGTGGCTACGACGAGGCTCTGGTTATGGCGGACGAACATCCCGAACGTCCCAATGCATTCTTGGGTAAGCCATATGGGTTCAGGGAACTGGGAGATGCGATTCAAATCGTGCTGGGAAATAAGTGAGAATTTCCGTTGGCTCCAATTCAGAGGAAAACATCGACGTGTTGAAAAATGTGTTCAAGCATGCCTTCCCGAACGGAAGCAAGGGGACAATCCGGATCAAGGTGCATCAGGTCCATGAGAAAGAGATGGTATTGGAGATCAGCGACAATGGCGTGGGACTTTCCCCGGACCTGGATATTGGGAACCCCGCCTCTTTGGGGCTGAGGCTGGTCCGGGGGCTGCTGGAGCATCAGTTACAAGGGAGCCTGGATGTGGCCATCGAAGGGGGAACCGCTTTTATCCTCCGCTGGCCGTTGCCTGATGCTCCGGGCATGGCATGTGTTTCCGGTTTACCCTGGCCGGCGCCAAAATGTAATGAAAAACCAAGCGATATTTTAAGGAAACAAAAATGCGAATAATTAAAAGAACGCGTATTATCGTTATCATGTTGATCCTGATTTCGTTCGTCGCTCTGCTCACCGGCAGGGCAGAGGCTGGAAAGCGAATAGGCATCCTTACGTTTAGTAGCCAGGCTCGATATCTGGAGACCGTCAGAGGCATTAGAGACGCGCTCAAAGAAGCTGGTTTCGGAGAGGCTGAGGCAAAAATTACCTTAGAGGATGCAGGCGCCAACAAGGCGAAGGCTGCAGAGCTGGTTCAGCACTTTTCTTCAGGAAATATGGATTTGATCTTTACAGTGGGTACTCAAGCGACCATAGCGGTAACTCAAAAAGTCAAGGATGTTCCAATAGTTTTTGCTCAGGTCTATGACCCCGTGGCGGCAGGAATAGCGCGGAGTTGGGAAAGCTCGGGAAACAACACCACGGGCGCCACCAGCAAATTGCCTATGTCAACGCTTATAGATAGCCTGATGCAGTTTGTGCCGGTCAAAAGGCTGGGCGTGCTTTATACCCCAGGTGAAAAAAACTCGGAGATACAACTCAAAGATCTGCAAGGTATTCAGGCAAGTTACGGAATCAAGGTTATCCCGGTTCCGCTGGCCAGAGCAGAAGAAGTTATGCAGCTTCTGCCATTGGTCATAGGGTCAACAGATGCCCTGTATGTGACCGGCAGTAATCTGGTCAACAGTCAGCTTTCGAGCATCGTAGATTTAGTAACCAAGGCCAGACTTGTTACGATCTCTCACCTTGAGGACGTGGTAGATCAAGGGGTACTTATAGGCGTGGCCCCAAGTTCCTATCTGATTGGCCGCCTGGCTGGGGCGAAGGCGGTAAAAATCTTTCAGGGCGCTCAGCCGTCATCCATTCCCATAGAAACGCTTAAGGAATTTGATGTGATCATTAATCTGAAGACGGCAAAAGCGGGAGGATTTCAGGTGCCGCCGGATTTCATGAAAACGGTGAGAAGAACCATTGAGTAACCGACGTTAAATTGTGACTATGCAGGAGGGGAACACCGACGTGTTGAAAATAAAGTTTAATCAAAGTATCCGGTTCAAATTTCTGTTTCTAATGTCCTTTATTCTCTTTGCCGGATCTTTGCTGATCAGTTTAATAATTGCAACAAGCGAAGACCGGGTGCTTATGGACTCCTTGATGAGCACAGGCCAAAGTCTTGCATCCTACATGGCTAAAATCAGCAGCGATCCGCTGATAATGAAGGATAGCATCCAATTAGATGAAATTGTAATGGGTGCAACTCGTGGAGATAATATCGCCTATGCGATTGTCTATGACGAACAAGATGCCCCGATCACCTCTCAATATGCCAGCGTTAATTATCAGATGCCAAATATTAATTCCATATTGTTGAAGTTCTCAACGATAGATGAATTCCAAAAAATTATCGATATTATAAAGAAGCAAGCGTCCGTTATAGAAATATCGCAGCCTATATTCACTGGCTCAGCGACAATCAATACACAAGCCATCGGTCGAGTTGCCATTGGCATATCTATCTATAAAATATCTCACGAATACTACAAAACAATAACATTTCTTGTCGCATTAAACATGCTGTTGGCGGTCATTCTCATAATGATATTATTTTGTATATCAAACAGGATGATATTTGCTCCACTCCATGAGGTAGTCAATGCTTCTTATCGCCTCTCAAAAGGAGACTTGTCAACAGAGGTGAAAATCAATACAACTGGCGAAATCAAAACTCTGATAGACAGTTTTAATACCATGGTTAGAAATTTGGAGAAAATTACGGTTTCAAAAGGTTACGTCGATAATATCATTAATGGCATGATTAATGCTCTTATCGTTGCTTCAGTAGATGATATAATCGTAAAAGCGAATGCAGCTACTTGTAAACTTTTAGGCTATGAGGAAGAAGAGCTTATCGGGCGATCAACTGAATCGGTGTTCAGTAAAGATAGATCGAACAGAGATTCATGGATGGACGACATGCTGAAAGGCGACCCCATCAACAATGTTGAAGATTGGTGGATGTCAAGTAATGGTTGTGAAATTCCAGTTCTCTTGTCAGCTTCAGTCATTCGTAACGATAGCAATCTAATCCAAGGGATCGTTTACGCGGCCAATGACATCACCGAGCGCAAGCAGTTCGAGGAGGCGCTCCATGAATCCGAGGAAAAGTTTCGAAACTTTGCCGATCATTCGCTTGTGGGCATTTATCTTATACAGGATGGCATTTTTAAGTATGTAAATCCGAAATTCTCAGAGATTTTTGGATATACCGTTGCGCAATGCCTGGACAATATGAATTTTAATGAACTCGTTTATCCGGAAGATCTGCATACCGTCGAAGGAAATCTTCGCAAGCGACTATCGGGAGAGGAGAAAGAAAGTCATTACGTATTTAGAGGAATAAGAAAAAACAGTGAAATAGTCCATATTGAAATTTATGGATTTTCGGATATTGTCAACGGAAAACCTTCAGCAACTGGAACATTATTGGATATCACCAAGCGAAAACGGGCGGAGGCGGAACTCCAGGAGATTAACGTCTATCTCGAAGAGGCAACGGCGCGGGCCAACGACATGGCAGCGCAGGCCGAGATGGCCAGTGCCGCCAAGAGCGAGTTCCTGGCCAACATGAGTCACGAGATCAGAACCCCAATGAATGGAGTCATCGGCATGACCGGGCTGCTGCTGGATACAGAGTTAAACGATGAACAGCGGCGCTACGCTGAAATCGTGTGCAGCAGCGGTGAATCACTGCTTGGTTTGCTAAATGACATCCTTGATTTCTCCAAGATTGAGGCGAAGAAGCTCGACCTGGAGACGCTGGACTTTGATCTATCAAGCCTGCTGGACGATTTTGCTTCCACATTGGCTATGCGTGCTCACGAGAAAGGGCTGGAGCTGCTATGCTCCGCCGATCTGGACGTACCAACGATGCTGCGCGGCGATCCGGGACGTCTTCGCCAGATTCTCAACAATCTGGCGGGCAACGCCGTAAAGTTCACCCCTGCTGGCGAGGTGGCTGTCCGTGTCTCCCTGGAAGAGGATAGCAGGGGTCAGGGTGCAGAAAGGCAGGAAACCGTTTTGCTGCGATTTTCGGTACGCGACAGCGGCATAGGCATCCCGAAGAACAAGATGGGTCTGCTCTTCGATAAGTTTAGCCAGGTGGATGCTTCAACCACGCGCCAGTACGGCGGTACCGGCCTGGGACTGGCTATCTCCAAACAATTAGCCGAGCTGATGAATGGTGAGGCCGGCGTGAACAGCGAAGAAGGCAAGGGCTCTGAGTTCTGGTTCACGGCGCGACTTGGCAAACAGGTCGGGGATGCGTATATGGAGAGTACATTGCCTGCCGACTTGCACAACGTGCGAGTGCTGATTGTTGACGATAACGCCGCAAACCGCGAAATTCTGTTCACTCGCATGGCCTCATGGGGTATGCGTCCAACCGAGGCGATGGACGGTTCAGGGGCGCTTCAGATTCTTTACAAGGCGATTGACGAGAACGACCCCTTCCGCATCGCCGTGATTGATATGCAGATGCCAGGTATGGATGGCGAGACTCTGGGCAGGATCATCCAGGCGGACAACCGCATGAATGATATCCGGATGGTAATGCTGACCTCTCTTGGGAGACGGGGCGATGCCCGGCGTCTGGAGGAGATTGGCTTTGCGGGATATGCGACCAAGCCGATACGACACCAGGAACTAAAGGATGTTCTGTCCCTGGCTCTGACAAATCGTGACGGAGCGGAGCCTGAGCCGCTGCTAATCGCCACACGCCACACGGCCAGAGAGACACTAAACCTGTTCGCTGGTTGTAAGGCGCGTATTCTGCTGGCCGAGGACAACATCACCAACCAGCAAGTGGCGCTGGGCATCCTGAAGAAACTGGGTCTGCGAGCGGATGCGGTAGCTAACGGCGCTGAAGCGCTCAATGCTTTGAAAACCCTGCCCTACGATCTGGTGCTTATGGATGTACAGATGCCCGTGATGGACGGATTCGAGGCCACAAAAATAATTAGGAATTACGAATTAGGAATTACGAATAAAGCGCAAACAGACGATTCTTCCTCATTATTCGCAATTCGTAATTCATCATTCGTAATTCCTATTATCGCCATGACGGCCCACGCCATGCAGGGAGACCGGGATCGCTGCATTGAGGCTGGCATGAATGACTATGTTACTAAACCGATATCACTTCGGGCGTTGGTGGAAGTGCTGGATAAATGGCTACCGAAGGAAAATGATGACCGATGCGCAGAAGTGATGAAAAAGAACGAAACTGAAGAAGATGCCTCCCGTTCATCATTGATTTTCGATCGGGCCGGCTTGATGGCTCGGTTGATGAATGACGAAGATCTGGCGCGAATGTTGATTGAAAGGTTTCTGAAAGACATCCCGGAGCGGATCTCAACGATGAAGGGATATCTGGAAACCGGAGATGTAACAGGCGCCGAACACCAAGCCCACACCATCCGAGGCGCTTCAGCTAATATGGGAGGAGAGCGCCTGCGGGAGGTGGCTTTCGAAATGGAGAAAGCGGCCAAAGCCGGAGACTTGCACGCTGCAAGGAAACATATCCCTGAACTGGAAGCGCAGTTCGACCGGTTGATTCAAGCAATGAAAAAAGAACTGTGAAATAAGCATCCTTCGGGTGATTTAATGCTTAATAGAATTCATGATAAGCACAGATTTCTGAATAGATATCTCCGCACAGCGGCGGTAACTCCCCCCCCAATTGATGCGGCTGAGAACAAAAAAAGTGAGGCTAATTATACATGAATCTTTCGAGCATATCA
>SERZ01002017.1_pt1 | contig 10527 bp, 4 predicted proteins | sample 3171461 | NCBI WGS metagenome assembly SERZ01 (sample SAMN06051861, study PRJNA518727) | freshwater metagenome | biome: subpolar coniferous forest; feature: holomictic lake; material: water; isolation source: holomictic Lake 227, 6 m depth | place: Canada: near Kenora, Ontario | collected 2013-06-25... | reverse complement strand
GATTTTTCAAGGCGCGAATGAGGGCGGTATCTGAAGATACCGACCGATTGAGCAACGCCGAAAAATTGAAAAAGGGGCCGGAATTATGACGCGAATTTATCACTCACCACACTAGAGCGTTTTTGGGTTATTTTGTCGCAATGATCTGAGAGCGCCGAGGGTTGATGCGGGGCTTTTTGAGCGCAGCGGCTGTATTTGTAAATACAGCCCAAGCGCAAAAAGACGCACAGCGACTCTCGCCGCCGAAGAGCATACGACAAAATAAACCGAAACCGCTCTAGTGTCCTGTCAGGTAATTACATTTCATAATTCCGGCCCCTTTTCCGATTTTTCGGCGTTGCTTGCTCGGGCAATATCTTCAGATATTGCCTTTCGGTCGCGCCTTGAAAAATGCGAAAAATGGACTCGGACTTATTTCATGAACTTGCCTGACAGGACACTAGCGCCAAAGGCGCGACCGCATACCAGCCTTGGCCAACGGCCAAGGTTTAAGCCGAAGCAACCCGTCAGGGCTGTAAGCCCGGCGCATCGGAATCACCTTATCCAGCAAGGAGGCGTCGGGCTTACAGCCCTGGGCCGTCTTTGGACTGGAAACCCAGCCCGTTGGGCTGGGCTGGTATGCCCCGCGCCTTTGGCGCTGCAAAGGCTCACCCAGCTTGCACCACTTTTAATCGCGCCCGAATTTGCTTTTCGCCCCCGCGCTCCCGCGTGGTCACAGAGCCCGGGGTGGTGGGGGGCTTGGTGGAGGTAGGGGTTTCATAGGTTCAGATCGGCGTCACTCTGTGATTTTGTGAGCCGCGACTTGTCCGGTCAAGTGGGGCAAAGCGCAGGGCAAACGCATCAGCCCACGCGGTTTCGCGAGTGCCGGCAGTGAAATGTTCGAAAGAATTGCTGATAGAAATTTACAATAAAAAGAAAGATTCTCTGTAGCAAATTTGAGTGACGATGCGAAAGAATTTCGTCATGCTGCCTGGAAGTTGCAGTGTACCCTTGAATAGAAGAAACCGAACATGCGAACAGTGATAGGGACAATAATTTTGGCCGGGTTGCTGGCCCAGTCTCAGGCAGAGGAACAGGCGCGGTCTGGCGTGGCGGCCAAGCCCAACGTCATTTTTGTCTTGGCCGACCAGTGGCGCGCGCAGGCCACAGGCTATGCAGGAGATCCCAACGTCAAGACCCCTAATCTGGACCGTTTGGCTACCCAAGGCATCAACATGGCCAATGCCCTGAAAAACTCGATTAGCAATAAATCTGGCGCATCAATCAATTCAAGCTGCCCGTCCGACACAAAAGGAAATTAGAAATCATGAAAAACAGAATCGCGATTTGGCTGGTTGCCGCAGTGGCAGCCTTTGGTTGGCATGGGGTCAGGGGCGCGGAGACAAGGGTGGAAAATCTCCGGTGCGAGGGGATTGAAAACCCGCAGGGCATCGACGCGGCAAAGCCCCAGCTTTCCTGGATGCTCCAGTCCGACGAGCGGGGCCAGAAGCAGACGGCCTGTCAAATCCTTGTCGCTTCCTCGGCGGAAAAGCTGGCCCAGAACAAGGGCGATTTATGGGATAGCGGCCGCGTCGGGACCGATCAATCCGCGCGCTTGCCGTATGCGGGGAAGGCTTTGGGCGCGCGAGCCGAGTGTTATTGGAAGGTGCGGGTGTGGGATGCGCACAAGAAGCCCACCGCATGGAGCGAGCCCGCGCGATGGACCATGGGGTTGCTGGCACCGGAGGATTGGAAGGGCGCTTGGATTAGCGCCTCCAAGTGGTTTGCCCCTAATGGGTATGGTTGGGCAAATACCGGCTCAGCAAAAGACGATTTCCCCGCCTGGATCCGGGTGGATTTGGGACAGTCGCTCCCTATTGACAAGGTCAAATTGGTTGCGCAAAGTCCAGGGGCGTTCCCTGTGCGCTTCCGGATTGAGGCCGGAGACGATTTCGAGTTCGACGCGTCTCAAACCATTGCCGATTACAGTGCCGCCGATTTTGCGCCGGCACCGGACGGGACGGCTGATTTCCCAGCCAAGGGCCTGAAGGCCCGGTACGTTCGGGTTTATGTGATCAAGTCGCCCCGCTCCAAGCTCCACAGCGACATAGCGGCGGCGGAGGCCGCGAAAAAGGCAAAAGAGCCTGCCAACGCCAATCAAAAGACCCCGCCGCCGCCGACCGACATATACCAAACCGTCATTCGACAACTGGAAGTCTGGTCCGGCGGACGCAACGTGGCCCGCTATCGCCCGACCTCTGACGCGGGCGGCCGCGATAGCACTTTTGCGGTTGATGGCATGCCTTCCGCCGAGATGGGCAATAGCTGCCCCGCGGACGCCTGCCCCAAAGCGCAGGCGCCGTTGTTGCGCAAGGAGTTCAGGCTGGAGCAACCGGTGAAGCGGGCCGTGCTCTACTATGCCGCGCAGGGGATGGCGGATCTATCGCTGAACGGCACCCGGGTGGACGATACCCTCCTTGGCCCGCCATTCACCGATTATTCCAAGCGGATTGTCTATCGCACAGTGGATGTCACCAAGCTGCTGGCCGGAGGGACCAACGTCCTTGGTGCCGTGCTGGGGAACGGTTTTTTCAGTCCTCCCGGTTGGGGATTTGCCGCGCGCAATGGCGGGCATGGTCAGCCCAGCTTGCTGGCTCAGCTTGAGGTGGAGTTCAAGAACGGCACCCGGCAGATCATTACTTCGGATCAAAGCTGGAAATGGGATCGCAGCGAAATCGTGAACAATGACGTATGGGGCGGAGGCTATACCGAAAATCGGACCCTGGCCCAGCCCGGCTGGGACAAGCCCGGCTTCGACGATGCGCGCTGGCGCCCTGTCGGACAGGTCGAATCCCTGGGCGGAAAACTTTGCGCTCCCATGGGGCCGCCCGCCCGCGTTCTGGGGCAACTCAAGCCGATTCGGGTGGAGGGGGACACGGCGTTTTTCGACGTTTACTCGGCTGGTTGGCCGCAGGTGACAATCGAGCATGGCAAGGCCGGTCAGGTCATCGAGGTGGAAGACTTCTTCCGGAGACCCCCGTCCCGTTTTACGCTTGCCAAAGATGGCCCCGCGGTGCTGGAACCTCGGTTCATCTGGGGCTCCGGGCCGCTTAAAGTGCAAGTTAAAGGGCTGGCGGAACCGTTGCGGGCAGAGCAGATCTGCATTCAGCAGGTCGCCGCCGACTTGCGGTCCACGGGCTCGTTCCATTGCTCCAACCCGTTCCTGAACCAGCTGCATGAGGCGGTGTTGCGCACCCATCGCAACTACGATCTCGATCAACCGATGGATCCGATGCGCGAAAAGCAGGGCTGGACGCAAGACGCGCAAGGCTTCTTTAACACGGCAGCGTACCTGACCGATGTCGAGGGTCTCTACCGCAAGTGGTGGTGGGATATGGCCGACAACCAGCAGCCCAATGGCCTGATCGGTTCCGTTGCCCCTGTGGTTCGCCGGTTGGTCAATGACTGGAATAATCCCTGGTGGAGCGGCGTGCTGGTCTGGTTGCCCTGGGAACATTACCTCTACTACGGAGATCGCCGTCTGCTGGAAGACGCCTATGAGCCGATGCGCAAATATGTCGATTTCCTCGATCACTTGGCGGCAATGGGCGGCGGCGTCAAGGCGCTGGACTACTCTCCTGACTCAAAAATCTTCCTGGATCCGGAGGCTGCCAAGGAACGCATGCTGGTGTGGACCGGGGCGGGGGACTGGATGCGGCCGGGAGGGGACGCTCCGCCCCACCAACTCCTGAACATGGCGGCGTGGTATCACTATGCCAAAATCGTCAGTCAGACGGCGGCGATGTTGGGTAAACCCGAAGAGGCGGCCCGATACGCGGCGATGGCCGAGGACGTCCGCCAGCGGACCAACGCCAAGTTCCTGGACCCGCGGACAGGGCTCTATGGAAAGAGTCCCAGGAGCCAGTCGGCCCAGGTTCTGGCTTTGGGGGTGGGACTGGTCCCGGAGGCGGTGCGGTCGCTCACCCAACAGCGGCTGCTGGAGGCCATCCATGCCAGCAAGGATCATCACGCCTGCGGCTTTGTAACGCTGACCTATCTTTTCCAGACCTTGACCGAGACCTACGAGTCGGCCTTGGCCAACCGCATCGTCAATCAAACCGATTTTCCGAGTTGGAAAACGTTGATCCATGACGGGGTGCTCTTCGAGGACTGGCACGGCGGCTCGGCCCAGATGCCTTCCTGCGGCGGGGCGGTGGGCCGCTGGCTCTACGAAGCGGTGCTGGGCATCCGGCCCGATCCCGCCGGACCGGGTTTCAAGCGGTTCATCCTGGCGCCCCAACCCGATCCGGCTACAGGGCTGACCGAAGCCGAGGGCTGGTATGACTCCCTCTACGGACGGATTGTCTCAAAGTGGAAGATTGCGGACGATCGGTTCGATCTGGAGATGACGGTGCCAGCCAACACCATGGCGACCGTGCGTATACCGACTTCCAAGCCGGAAGCGGTGACGGAGGGTGGGCGTCCGGTTGAGAAATCCACGGGCGTGAAAGTTCTGCGGCGCGAGCCGCAAGCGCTCTTCCTGGAAGTGGGCAGCGGACGGTATCGCTTCAACGCTCCCGCGCCAGCGGCGGTGACGGCAATTGCAGGCAAATAAGACAAACGGTTCAATAAAAACGAAAGAAAGAATCCTATGAAATTAAGAACCTTTATAAAACTAACGATGCTGGCCGGGTTGCTGGCCGGGACTCTGTGCATGGCGGCGGATGAACTGGACCGCTCCAATGTGGTATGGGAATCGCCCAGCAAGGACTCGCTGGGCTCAATGCCGCTGGGCAATGGGGATATCGGCCTGAACGTCTGGTGTGAGGAGAATGGGGATCTGCTGTTCTACATCAGCAAGGTGGACGCCCATATGTCCTATAATACCCTGCCCAAAATGGGCCGCGTGCGGATTCACCTGACGCCTAATCCGTTCGCGGCGGGCCAGCCGTTTCGGCAGGAGCTGGTCTTGCGCGACGGGGCGATTGTGATCTCCGCTGGCAAAGGACAGGAGAAGGTGCTCCTGCGGCTCTGGGTGGATGCGAACCATCCCTGCATCCATGTGAGTGGCGAGGGTGCCGCCCCGCTGGAAGCCCAAGTCAGCCTTGAGTCGGTGCGGGACCGCATCCGGGGCCTCGCCGAACCGGCGGCGACCCTGCCGGATGACAAGGCCGCCCGGTTAGTGTGGGCCTTCCGCAACGAAAGTTCGAGCTATAACGAACGCTCGCTTGGTAAATCCGACGCGCTGGCCAAGACCTTTGTCGATCCGCTGCTGCACCGCACCTCCGGCGGTCTCATCCAGGCAACCGGCGGAGAGCGTGTGAAACCCGACGCCCTGCAGGTGAAGGCCCAAGACGGCAAGTTGGATATCTCCATTCAGGTGCTTTCCTGTCAGACCGAAAAAATGGCGGATTGGTTCGCGCTCATTGAGCAGCAAGCCACCGAGGCGGGTCGGCGCGATGTGGGGCAGGACTTTTCGGCGCATCAGGCCTGGTGGAGCGCGTTCTGGAACCGCAGTTCCATCACGGTGGGGGGATGCGGGGCCGGGCCGGTGAGGCTGGACGGCTATCTCTTCGCCCGCTATCCGCTGGCGATTGACGCCTACTGCCGGGGGCTGGTGCTTGATAGCGGCACCAACGCCTTCCAACTCACCCAGCGGTATGCCCTGGAACGCTTCGTGCAGGCCTGCGCCAGCCGCACCCAGGAGGTGCCGATGCCGTACAACGGCTCGATTTTCACGATGGATATGCCGGCCGGCACGCACGGGTTTGTCCCCAAGGGAACCCGGCCCAATGCGGTCAATGCCGACTACCGTGACTGGGGCCGCAACCTGTTCATGTGGCAGAACACGCGCCACCCGTACTGGTCCATGCTCGCGCGCGGCGACTACGACACGATGATGCCGGTGTTCCGGTTGGTGCGCGGGTCGCTGGAGGTCGGTCGCGACCGGTGCCGCCGGCTTTTTGGCCATGACGGCGCCTTCATGCCCGAGGCGATGTTGCCGAAAGGTTTTTGTCTCTTCGGCGATGAGTTGCCAGTGCATTTGCGGAGTCATTTCGTCGGCACCATCGAGATGACCGCGATGATGTGCGACTACTACGCGCAAACGCAGGACCGGGCGTTCGCGCAGGAGTACCTGCTGCCCTGCGCCGACGAGTTCCTGCGCTTCTTCGAGCTGCATTTCCCGAAGCGCGATGAGCACGGCAAAATGGTGATGGAGCCCGCCGGCGTCGCCGAGACCTACCAGCCGGTGACCGATCCGGTGACGGAGGTGTCGGGCCTGCGGTACGCGCTGGACAAGCTGCTGGCGATGGACGAGTCGCTGGTCAGCGGGGAGCGGCGGGCGCGTTGGGCAAAGCTGCGGGAGGCGATGCCCGAAGTGCCTCGCCGGACGATTCTGGGGATGGATCTGCTGGCACCCGGCTGGAAGTATAAGGGGCGACTGATCTGTGAGACGCCGGAGTTGTATGCGGTGTGGCCTTTCCGGCAGGTGGCGGTTGAAAACGATGGGTTCCTGGCTGATGCGCGCCAGTCGTTTCATGTGCGCCAACTCAGCCTGGACGGCACGCAGGATGTACAGAGCTGGGAAACGGGTGGCTGGCAATCAGCACCGATCTGGGCGGCGCATCTGGGGTTGCCTCGAGAGGCGGCCCGGCTGACCAGCATCAATTTCGATGACCGTCTGCCGAATTTCACCTATGGTATCATGGACATGGTCCCGCCCGATCCGGCCCATCCGCGTCCGCGCTTCCCCGCGTTCTGGGAAACCAAGATGGACTACACGCCGGACGTTGATCACGGCGCGGTTAGCGCCACGGCCCTCGAAAGCATGCTGTTGCAGAGCGATGCCAACAAGATCTACCTGCTGCCCGCCTGGCCGGAGGATTGGGACGTCTCCTTCAAGCTCCACGCCGCTCGCCAGACCACGGTGGAATGCGTCTACCGGGGCGGGCGAATCCAATCGCTGAAGGTGACGCCCGTGTCGCGCCGTGCGGATATCGTGGATGGCTCTTCGCTGCAAAACCGGGTGCATAACCTGGTCAGCGTGGCCTGTGCCGACCGGAACTATCTGTTCGGTTTGCCTCCCATGCTGGACGGGCGGGTTGTGCCCGAGGATGCGGATCGGCTCAAGACGACGGGAGCATGGCTGGCTAAATATGGGGAAAGCCTGTACGGCACCCGCAGCGGGCCGTTTGCGCCAGCGGGGTGGGGCGGCAGTGTCTTCAAAGAAAATACGGTTTATCTGCATATCCTGAATTGGCCCAAGGAACCGATCCAACTGCAGGGGATCGGCCGGAAGCTGGTGCGCTGGCAATGCCTGGGCGGCCAGAAGGTCCAGGTGGCCGGGAGCGAATCGGGGTTTGCGGTGTCGCTGACGAAAGGTAAGCCCGACCCCTGTGACACGGTGGTGCGCCTGGATTTTGATGACTCGGTTGAGCCGGCGGCTCTGGCAGCTCACTACAAGGGATCGCTCACCACGGGAGGCAAGGTGACCGCCTCCAGTTTCATGCCCGGATTCGAGCCAGGCAATGCAACGGATGCCAACCCCAAGACTGCCTGGAAGCCCAACGGAGGCGGGTGGATCGAAATCGATCTGGGTCGACCGGTGACGTTCGACCGGATGGAGTTGGAATTCGACGATCCGGCCCACGTTCGGGGCCAGTTCAAGGCCTTCCAAGTCGAATACAAACAACCTGACGGCACGTACAAGGCCTGGCAAAACGGTCTGATCTACGGGGAGATTTACAGCCGACGCTTTGAGCCGGTAACGGCGCAGATCGTCCGCCTGTCGATCAATTCTGCGGCCCCGGTAAGGCAGTTTGATCTTTTTGGGCCGGGCAAGTGAACCGCAAGCGCTCTTCCTGGAAGTAGGCAGCGGGCGGTATCGCTTTGGCGCACCCGCGCCGCCGAGCAGCGTGTAAAGAATGCAATTTAAGCTCTAAATGGGGGAATAAAGCATTGACAGGCAAAACCAATCCAAACTATGGATCGTAACTTGTTTTATCGCAGATGATCCTGTCAATCGCGGTGCCAACGCGGATCTTCGCAGCTTCGTGCGAGTCAGTTTGCCATCCCTGAAAAATGAATATGCCCCCCCGAAAAATATCCCGTTTGTTTGCTTGTTTCGCGCTTTGCGCAGGATTATGTGCCCCGGCCGCTGCCAAACCGGAGGGCGAGGGGAATGCGGCCGAGCGGATGGCGCGCTACAACGTGGTCTGGAACAGTCCGTCCAAGGATGCCGCTGGCGTGATGCCTCTCGGCAATGGGGATCTCGGCGCTGGCGTCTATGCCATCGAAAATGGCGATCTCTATTTGCTGCTCTCGAAGAGTGATTCCTTCAACTCTGCGGGCCGCCTCTACAAGACCGGCCGGGTGCGAGTCTCCCTCAATCCCAATCCGTTTGCGGCGGGCAAGCCCTTTCGCCAGACCCTCGATTTGCCCACCGCCTCGGTTCTCATGGAGGCCGACGGAGTCAAGGTGCGGGTCTGGGCGGATGCCAACCGGCCCGTTTACCATGTCCAAATCGATTCGCCGCAGCCGCTCTCCGTTACGGCCCAGCCAGATCTCTGGGAACGCATGGACAAGACGCCCGACGTGCGCCTTGACCAAGGCAACCGGCTCCTCTGGTATTTTACGAACGGCAACAAAAGTTCGTTCCACGAGGCCCTGGCCGCTTTGAAAAATTCGTGGAAAATCGAAGTCCCGGAGGACATTTTGCCCGATCTCTACAAATTCAACACCTTCGGCAATCTGCTGGAAAGCCCGGAACTCTCGTCCACCAACGGGACGCTGGCGGGCAAGGGGACGAAGTTCGACCTCCGGATCCATTCCCTCACCATGCAGACGCCCGATCCCGGCAACGTGTGGGTCAAGGCGATCAGCGACATGGCGGCCAAGCCGGTGGACCTCAAAGCCGATTGGGCCCGGCATTGCGATTGGTGGAAGAACTTCTGGGAACGGGGCTGGATTATCGCCTCCGACCGCACCGTGCCGGCGGAGGACCGCGAGCGGTTCAACGGCGAAGCCAACCCCAAGGACCGGAGCGTCCCGCGTTACGCGCAGGGAGTCCGGGAAGAGAAGGATGGCGCTGCGGTGGTCGCGCAGAGCTACAACATGTTCCGTTTCTACATGGGCGCCCAGAGCCGGGCCCGGATTCAGGCCAAGTTTAACGGGGGGCTTTTCACCCAGCAAATGCGCGTCTTGGAGAAACCGAAATATTTTCCCGCGGTTGAACAGGCCGATGGCACATGGCTGACGCACGAGGACAATCGCTCCTGGGAACCGTATTTCACCTCCCAGAACCAGCGTCTGCTCTACTGGCCCCTGTTGATGAGCGGCGATACCGACCTGATGCCTCCGTTCTTCGAGCATTACTGGCACGTGCTGCCGATGCGCAAGGCGATCACGCAAAAGTATTGCGGGCATGAGGGCGCTTTTTACCGTGAAAATATTGATCCGGTTACGGGGAGTGACGGCTTGGCGCCGCTGCCGCTGGTCAAGGCGGGAGAACCCTACAAAGGCAGCTGGCTCACGTTTCACCTTACCAGCGGCCTCGAAACCGTGGCCATGATGGCGGACTACGTCAATTACACCGGCGACATGAAGTTCCGGGACGAAAAACTGGTTCCTTTTGCCCGTGAAATCCTGTTCTACTTTGACCAGCACTACCCGCGCGATCCCAACGGCAAGCTGCATATGGAGCCGTCACAGGCGGTCGAGACGTGGCTCTACACCATCAACCCGGCCACCGATGTCTCCGGCCTGCACTTCTGCCTGGACCAGTTGCTGGCGATGAAGGCCGGCACGGCCGAGGATCAGAAGCGGTGGCAGCGGTTCCGTGGCGAAATCCCCGAAGTGCCGATGCAAACCATCGAGGGCCGCCAAGCCATTGTGCCGGCTGCGGATTGGAAAAAACCAAACTGCAACATGGAGACACCCGAGATTTATCCGTTGTTTCCCTTCCGCTGCTACGGCGTGGCCATGGGAAGCAAGGACGTGGCCGAGTGGACGATGCGCAATCGCGCCTTCAAGGACACCTTCGGCGATCGCTGCTGGACCCAAGACCAGATCGGCTGGGCTTGCGCCGGGAACGCCAGGGAAGCCGCCGCCGGATTGGTGCGCCGGTTCCGTGCCGCCACGGCAGCCACTCGCTTTCCCTTGTATGGAAATGATGTGACCGATGGCGTTCCCGATTTCGATCACTTCGGCTCCGGCTCCATCGCGCTGCAACGGATGCTGGCGCAAGAGGGCCAGGGGAAGATTTATCTGCTGCCGGCATGGCCTGCAGAGTGGGATGTGGACTTCAAACTCCACCTGCAACGCGGCGTGGTGCTCACTGGCACAGTGAAGGATGGCAAGTTGGTGACTTGGGACATCAAACCGAAGGCGCGCAAAGCCGATGTGGTAGTCTGCGGACCCGCACCGGCGCAAGCAGGCGAGGTTACTGCCAAATAATACCATCTCTACGGTTTATTTGGCAGAATTGGCAGAATTGGTAGAGGGCTTCGCTTTCGCGCCCCATGAGCCCGGACCGCGCGGATGCGGTGG
>SERZ01002016.1_pt1 | contig 10535 bp, 7 predicted proteins | sample 3171461 | NCBI WGS metagenome assembly SERZ01 (sample SAMN06051861, study PRJNA518727) | freshwater metagenome | biome: subpolar coniferous forest; feature: holomictic lake; material: water; isolation source: holomictic Lake 227, 6 m depth | place: Canada: near Kenora, Ontario | collected 2013-06-25... | reverse complement strand
CTGGAGGGGTATGGCCGGCTCAAAGCCGCGCGGGCTTTGCTCGATTATGACGACCTGATTTTGGGGGCGCGCGATCTGTTGGGACGACCGGGGGTGGCGCCTTGGGTGTTGTATAAATTGGATGGGGGCCTTGATCACATTTTGATCGACGAGGCGCAGGACACCAACCCCGAACAATGGCAGGTGGTGGCTCGATTGGCCGAGGAGTTCTTTGCCGGCGAAGGTGCGCGTACAGGGCCGGGGCCAGTGTCGGGGGCGCCGATACGTACGGTGTTCGCGGTTGGTGACGAAAAACAATCGATCTTTAGTTTTCAGCGTGCCGATCCGCGCGAATTTGCCCGTATGCGTTCACATTTTCAGGAAAAGGTGGAGGGGGCGCACCGGGTTTGGCGTCAAGTTCGGCTTGATATCTCGTTTCGGTCGACCGCGACGGTGTTGCGCGCGGTTGATCGGGTTTTTGCGAGTGCGGAAGCGCGCGAGGGTGTCGTGCTTGATCCCGCCGGCGAAATCCGTCACTTCGCCAATCGCCGCGGCCATGGCGGCTTGGTCGAGCTGTGGCCGCCGGTCTGTCCGGTTGAGCCGCCCGAGCCGGAAACGTGGCAGGCTCCGGTAACGCGCGAGCCGGCCGACCAGCCTTCCGCCCGCTTGGCTGCCGCGATCGCCTCGACCGTACGTGATTGGCTCGACCACGGGGAAATTCTCGAATCCAGGGGCCGCCCGGTTCGGCCGAGCGATATCATGGTGCTGGTTCGCCGTCGCGGCAGCTTTGTCGCCGAACTGGTGCGGGCGCTGAAGGAGCGTACGGTGCCGGTCGCCGGCGTCGATCGCATGGTGCTGACCGGGCAGTTGCCCGTAATGGATATGATGGCGCTGGCGCAGTTTCTATTATTGCGCGAGGATGATTTAACCCTGGCAACCGTGCTGAAGGGGCCGTTCATCGGGCTGGACGAGGATCAGCTGTACGTGCTGGCTTTCGGTCGGCCGGGCAATCTTTGGCAAGCCCTGGCCGTACGTGCGGTGACAGAGCCTTTATCGGCGTACGCCCGGGCGTATGTATGGCTTGATAAACTGCTCGGTGCTGCCGATTATGTGCCACCCTATGAATTTTTTGCGGGCGTTCTGCACCGGCCGTGCCCGGCCGATTCGGAGAGCGGCTTGCGCGCGGTGCTCGGCCGTTTGGGCAGTGAGGCCCGCGATCCGCTCGACGAGTTTTTGACGATTTGCCTGACCTTTCAACGCGGCCATGCTCCGTCCCTGCAAGGTTTTCTGCATTGGCTGGCTGCCAGCGACGCGGAAATCAAGCGCGAGCAGGAACAGGGGGGCGGTCCCGAAGGCGGCGTTGTCCGCATTCTCACCGTTCATGGTGCTAAGGGATTACAAGCACCGATCGTGTTTCTGCCCGATACTTTGGCACGTCCGACCATGAGTGTACGTATTTTATGGCCGGATGAGCAGCGTACGGTACCGCTCTATCCGCCCCGCCGTGCGCTTGAGGAAAGCGTGTGCGCCGCCGCCCGTGCCGAGGCCGACCGTACGCGTGATCAGGAATACCGCCGGTTGCTCTATGTCGCCCTGACCAGAGCCGAGGATCGTCTGTACGTCTGTGGCTGGCAGGGCAAGCGTACGCCTTCGGCCGGGACATGGTATAGTCTGATTGCCGATGCGTTGCGCGCCGACGCATTGGCGCAGCCCTTTGCGTTCGAGTGGAGCGGTCCCGGCGGCTGGAGCGGGGACGGTATCCGTTTGTTTGAACCTCAGACGGCTCCGGTTGAATTTACGCAGCAAAAACAGCGGTCAAAGGTGTTGGCCGGGCTGCCGCCCTGGGCCGAGGCGCCGGCCCCGCCGGAACCCGAGCCGTCACGTCCGCTGACCCCGTCCCGACCGGATGACGATGCCGAACCGCCGGTGCGCTCGCCGCTGGGTGAGGATGATGGCGGGCGGTTCCGGCGCGGGTTGTTGCTGCACCGCTTGTTCCAGACCTTGCCCGACCTGGAGCCGGGAGTACGTGCCACGGCGGCCCGGCGTTTTCTGATGCGCCCGGTTCATGGCTTAAGCGCTGCTGTATGTGAGGAAATGGTGGCCGAGGCGCTGGCCGTGCTGGAGCATCCGGACTTCGCACCCTTGTTCGGGCCGGGCAGCCGGGCCGAAGTACCCTTGGTCGGCACCGTCGGTGAGCGTGTCCTGTCCGGCCAAATCGATCGGTTGCTGGTCACTGAATGTGACGTTTGGATCGTCGATTTCAAGACGAACCGGCCGCCGCCGCGGTCTCCGGCCGATGTGGCCCCGCTTTATCTGGGGCAGATGGCGAGCTATCGGACCGCGATTCGAATGATTTATCCTCAGCATACCGTGCACTGTCTGCTGTTGTGGACGGATGGTCCGGATATGATGGAATTGCCTGAATCGCTGTTGGCGGCAGCGCCGATTCAACGCCGCTAGCCGGCGCCTTTTCTTTGTGTGGGGTATTAAAATGTGTTAAGTGAGAGGGTAATTTAGAGTCGTCAGTCCCGGTGGCGCCCGGTCGCGGGCGTGTGTTGTGGTAAAGGAGATGGTGATGCCCGAGTTTCTGCAATTGGCCGGAGATCCTGCCGATGCTTCCGCTGCCGACGCCACGGTGTCCGATGCGGTCGAGCAGCTGAGCACCGTCGCAGCTAAGGCCGGAGCTGCCGCCGTCGATGCCGCCAAGCAGGCCGGGACGGTGGCGGGCAATGCCGCCAATGATGCCGCGGCACAATTGGGCAATGCGGCCAAAGTGGTTAAGGATGTCGTGGTCAATGCCGCCGGCAGCGATTCGGCCGGGCAGATAAGCAACGCCGCCAATGCGGCACTCAGCAAAGTCGGTGCGGCGCTCAATTCGGTCGGTGAAGCCGCCGGAAAGGCAGCCGCTGCGGCCGGCAGCAGTGCCGATACTTGCGCTTCCAACTTTACGTCGATCTGGAGCAGCTTGTGGGATGGTGCGCTTAATCAGGCCGGTTCCGACACCGTAAACACATTGTCATCTTGTTCGCAGTCGGTAGCGACCGCCTTCAAATCGCTGGTGGCGTATTTCTTTTAATGGACGGTTTCGTTTCTACTGTTTTCTCTATCGTTTTCCGGCGGGTTCAGCCTTCCATTGCTGAAGTTTGCGGTAAATGGTGGAGGGGCTGATCTCCAAAAGATTGGCCGTTTGGGGGACGTCATCGCCGCATTGACGGAGTGCCTCCAGAATCAGCTCCTTTTCCACGACCCAGAGCGGGCGGATAATAAAATCCGAAGCCTTAGCTGCGGCGGAGCGCGGTTGCGCCGAAGATGCGCCGCCGGGGACAAGGGTTGTCGACGCGGCGGCCGGGCGGGGCTGTCCCGGGGAAATCGTTGCGGCGGCGTGCGACTTCAGTGGTTCCGGTAGCATCGCCGGTTCGACGGATGGTCCGTCATGCAGCACGACGATGTTGCGCACGACATTCTGAAGTTGCCGGACATTGCCGGGCCAGTCATAGGCACGCACCACCGCTTCAACCTCCGGGCTGAAACCGGCGAACGAGCGCCCTTCTTCCGCCGTGTACTCCTTCAGGAAATGGCGGGCGATCAAAACCGCATCGTCCTCACGGTCACGTAAGGCGGGCAGATGCAGCGGGATAACATGCAGGCGGTAGTAAAGGTCTTCGCGGAAACGTCCGGCTTCGACTTCGGCCAGCGGGTCGCGATTGGTGGCGCAGACGAAACGAACGTCAACCTTGGTGGTTTTGGTTCCGCCGACCGGCTGAACGGTGCCGGTCTGAATAAAGCGCAGCAGCTTGACTTGAATGTCGAGCGGCATCTCGCACAATTCGTCGAGAAATAAGGTGCCGCCATCGGCAGCGCTGGCGGCGCCGGTGCGGTCGGCGGTGGCGCCGGTAAAAGCGCCTCGGATATGACCGAAAATTTCGCTTTCCAGCAGGTCTTTCGGAATGGCCGCGCAGTTGAGTGCGATAAACGGGCGGCTGCGGCGCGGGCTGGCACGGTGAATCGCGTCGGCGGCCAACTCCTTGCCGGTGCCGCTTTCTCCGGTAATAAAGACACTGGCTTTGCTGGCGGCGACGCTTTCAATCGTGCGGTAGGCCGCCTGCATCTCGGTTGACGCGCCGATGAAGTCATAAAAGCGGTCACGCTCCAGAGTCTTGCGATAAACTTCAACGATCCGAGTAAGCTTCTTGCGTTCCAGAGCATTACGCAAGGTGACATTAAGGCGGGCCGCATTGAAGGGTTTGACGATAAAGTCGAAAGCACCCTGGCGCATGGCATCGACCGCGGTATTAACGGAGCCATGTGCTGTAATGACGACAACCGAAGTATCGGGAGCCTGCTCGCGAATATGACGTAAAATATCTAAACCATCGGCATCGGGCAGTTTCAGGTCAAGTACAACGGCATCGGGTGCCGCACTCGCCAGAGCCGTCAGAGCGGCTTCGCCGGTTTCCACATGGGTTACATTGTATTGTTCCTGGCGCATATATTCGACATAGACACGGGCAAGCGGCACCGTGTCTTCGATCAGTAAAATATTAATGGGGTCAGATCCGCTCATGCGATCGGTCCAAAATCATGGAGCATATTGTCACTACAATAGAATATCAGACGCCGGGCTTGAACCGGTTTTTTTTACACCGTCATTCGCCGAGCGCGGCAGCGCGGTGAAAAGCCAGGCCGGCCACCAACCGGTTCAGCCACGCATCCGCGATCGCGACGCCCGCGGCCAGATGCTGTCGTCTGCGCGCCGCGGCGCTGCGGGCATTCGCGGCCAACCGGGTCTGTAAGCCGATTGTCGGGTTGCTGTTGCGGTCTTCAGTCCTCTCGCCCAACAACTCGGCGGGTATCGCGCCGTCGTAACGGCGTTCCAACCCAGGAAGGCGGGAGAGCAAAGAGGACGATTCGGCGGCGCGGGCAAGGGCGTATTCCATGACTTCATAGGACCATAGACCTAGTCGCATGTCAAGCTCTCAATGGATCTAATGCCCAGGCAGGCTCGTACTGCATTTAATAGCAGTTGACAATAGCCGTGATCGGGCACGATCATAAGACGAAGTCATCTGTATGGTTTTTTCGGGAGCGACGGGATCGGGGGAAGATCGTATGAACCGCATGGCGCATTTGACCGGACAAGGGGTGGTCGCTCTGGCGGTGTTCGTCATGAGCGCGGCTCTGTGTCTGGTTGCCGGGGCGGGCTTGGCTGCCGGGTCGGGCCTTGTCGTGTTTGAAGCTCCAGGGGGTAAATTCGCTCCCGGTGACACGGTGGACGGGACCGTACCTTTGGCGCTGGAGGTCGGGCAGACGCTGACTTTGATTGCCGAAGACGGATCGGTGATTAAATTGCGCGGGCCGTACAACGGTGTACCGCGGTCGGCGTCCGCAGCCACGGCCGGTCCTTTAAGCGCCGCATTGGCTCAATTGATTGCCGTGCCGGCTTCGACCAGTTCCGCGCTCGGGGCTTCGCGTGATGCTGCGGCGGGAACCGGTCCCGGTGGGGGTGTCGCTAAACCGGCAAAAGTTGTCGGCACGATCGGGGGCGTAATTGCGGTCGAGGGCGGAGCGAGTGACCCCTGGTTGATTGATGTCAGTGGTCCCGGTCATCGCTGTATTCTGGATGCGGGGGAGTTGGTGTTTTGGCGGCCCGATCGGAATGCTGTCGCCGATGTTACGTTGACTATCGATACCGAAGGTTGGAAAGGCTACACCGGGTGGCCGGCCGGCTTTGCCAAACTGGCGGCTCCGGAGGCGATGCCCAGGCGGGATGGCGCGATCTATACCGTTGATTACGGCCGCGGTCCGGCGGGTTTGACCATCCATGTCCTGCCCGCTAAAGTGTCCGGGGTGCCGGTGTTGGCGGCCTGGATGGTTGAAAAGGGCTGTGTCGAACAGGCTGCCGCCTTGTTGCGGTCTCGCTCATGAGTCATGGCGTGCTTGTCGTGTGTTTGAATGGTGGCACTTGAGGCTGTGGCGTTGCTCGCTTATAGGGCCCGCGGTTGCCTGTCTGTTGATGGCGGCGTGTACGCTTGCGCCGGAACCGGTCAATAGCGAGCAGGTAAAAATCCGTATTGCGGGCGATCTTCATGCCATGTTCGGCGAACAAGTGCCGGTTACCGCGCCGCTTTCGCTGGCTGATGCGCTTGCGCGGGCGCTTCGCTACAATCTGGAGCAACGGGTTAAATTGACAGAGCTACGGTTGGAGGAAAATCTCTTCGACCTGTCTTTTAATGAATTGTTGCCGCGTGTTACCGCTTCGACCGGTCCCGTTCAAAGAAACCCGAAAAATACTTCGATCAGTGCTGACAAAAATTGGGATATCGAGCAGACAACCACCTGGAATATTCTTGATTTCGGGGTCAGCTATTTCAGGGCGCGCCAGGCGGGCAACCGTATTTTGGTTGCGGCCGAGCATCGGCGCAAGGTTGTACAGTCGCTTATACAGGATGTCCGATCGGCATTCTGGCGGGCCGGGCGAGCACGCCAGCTTGATCAAGATCTCGCCGTTTTGCGTAAAGAGCATAAAGAAGCCCGGGCAATCTTGACGGAAACGCATAAGGAAGACTTGCGCTCGCCGATCGAATTGTATGAGATCGAAAAAAATTTACTGGATTCATTACGGGAACTGCAATTGCTGCATCGGGAGGTGCTGGCCGCGCCGGCTGAATTGGCTGGCCTGATGGCACTGCCGCCCGGACAAAATTTTGAATTGGCGTTACCCGGTCCGGATGAACCGGCGTCGGTTTTACCGGATCGGGCGACTTTGCCCGACCGCGGTGCTTTAGAAAATCTTGCGTTGCGCCGTCGGCCGGAATTGTTGGAGGAAGATTATCAGGCGCGCATTACAGCTGATGAAACCCGCGCTGAAATCAGCCATATTTTGCCCGGCCTGGAACTGACCGCTTCAATTAATAATACCTATAACACTGCTTTGACTTGGGCAAGTCTTGCCGGCAGGCTGACCACGACGCTGGGGAACTTGATTTCTTTGCCCAAAACTTTGGAGGTCGGTGAAGTCAAGCAAGAGGCGGGACGGGTGCGGCGTTTTGCTCTCAGTATGAGCATTCTGACCCAGACCGATATTGCCTATCAAAGATTACAGACCGCCTATGATGAACTGGGGGAAGCGGTCAGGCTCAGTGAAGTGGCGGATCAGCTTTATGTTCATACGCTTGCAGCGCACCGGGCCGGCTTGGTCAATCGATTGGAACTTGTTCGGCGTAAAAGCGACAATATCTTGTTCAGGACCCGGCGCGAGTTTGCTCAAAACGAAGTCCATGCTGCGGTTGGAACCTTGCTGGCTTCGATCGGGATTGATCCCCCTTTGCCTGAAAACTATTCGACACTTGATTTAACCGGTCTCGCGCAATCGCTGGCTCCGTATGTCTATCTTCAAGACTTTCGTCGGTGGCCGGAGTTAGACCTTACAAGTCCGGTGAAGACATCATGATCGGGGTGGCATTGCGACGACTTGCTCCGGTTCTGGCGGGTATTTGGTTGTCACTTGTGATTCCGGGTTCGACTGCCCTAGCCGCGAGCGGCACCTTGCCCTGGGTGCGGGCTTTGGTTGCGCCGCGCAATGAGACCGTTCTGTCCAGCCAGATTCTCGGCCGGATTGCCAAGCTGTCTTTGCGCCCCGGCGACAGTTTTCGACAGGGAGAGACGTTGTTTGCTCTCGATTGTCGGCTGTATCAGGCGCAATGGGGGCGGGCTAAAAGCGAGCTAAACCGGGCGCAGCGTACTCTGGAGATGCAGAAGAGATTAGAAGACCTCGGTTCAGGCAGTCGTTATGATCGCACTCAAGCGAACGCGGCGGTGGAACGTGCCGGTGCCGAGTTGACGCAAATGAGTCTTACCCTTGAAATGTGTGTGGTTACGGCGCCGTTTGACGGCAGGGTTGTTGAACGCAAGGCCCAGCCGCAACAGGTGATTGCTCCGGGCCAGCCGGTATTAGAGATTTATGAAACGAAGAACTTTGATATTCAGCTATTAGTTCCTTCGCAATGGTTATCCTGGCTGAGTCGGGGCCGGCGTTTCAGTGTTCATGTCGAGGAAACCGGTGGGGATTACGATGCTGAAGTCATGGAGATTGGCGCGCGCATTGATCCGGCCAGCCAATCGGTCAAGGTTTTCGGCCGTTTCGAGGACACGCCGGAGTCTATTCTGGCCGGGATGAGTGGCACGGCAAGTTTTCCGGAGCCGTCGATCGTAAAATCCCCCGGCGATGATGTTGCGCGCCCGCCATGGTCGACCGATCCCGGTGTTGCTCGGCCGGTATGGCGGATCGAACGGCAGGTGCGGAAATAATAAGTGCGACCCTTTAACCATCAGCCCGTTTGGCTGCGCTCGGGTCAGTTAGCGGCAGGGTTCTTCAAGCCCGGGAACTGAAACCTGGAAACCGCCATGGACGAAACCCAAGCTTTAGCCTTGATTCGTGGCCTGTCCGCTTTGCTCGAGGTCGAACGCGAGGCGCGGCGGGCTTCGTCGATGCTTGAGCTGGAATATATTATGACCAACAGGACACTGGTCCTGCTGCCGGCTGTGGTTGCGTTGTTCTGGCGCCGGGGAGGGGCCGGTGCGATGCGGTTGGAGCGGATTTCCGGCTTACCGACGGTTGAGCGTGGTACGCCTTTCGTCCAGTGGGCCGAGCGAATGCTTGTGACGGCCGCCGCCGGCCGAGAGGCTCGGACCTGTCACACCTTAACTGAGCAAAGTGATGATGAAGCGCACGCGTTGGTGCCGTCGGAATGGTTGTGGTGTCCACTGGTAACGACAGAGGGTGTTGTTTTTGCCGGCCTATGGCTAGCGCGGGAGCAACCCTGGTTGCCGGCTGATCTTGCCTTAGCTGAACGTTTGGCGGAAACTTATACTCATGCATGTGAGCATCGTGATCCGGGTTGTATCAGGCGGCTGCGGCGGGGCACTATAGTCAAGCATTGGTTGGTTGCATTGGTGGCTGTGGCAGGCATAGCGGTGTTGATGGTCCCGGTGGCACAAACAACACTGGCTCCCGCCGAAATCGTTGCGCTTGACCCGTTGGTGGTCACGGCGCCGGCAGACGGTGCGATTGAAACCGTCGAGGTAATACCGAATGAACCGGTGCAGGTCGGGCAGGTACTATTTACTTTAAACGAAACTGCGCTGAGAAATCGCTATGAGGTTGCGGTGATGGCGCGCCGGGTGGCCGAGGCGGAGCTGCACAAGGCACGACAACTTGCGTTTCAGGATAGCGCTAGTCAGGCCTCGCTCACCATGCTGGAAGCGCAAATTGCGTTACGCTCGGCTGAGGCTGCCTTTGCGGCCGAGCTGCTGGCCCGAACCAAGGTGCATGCCGGCCGCGCGGGTATCGTGTTGTTTGCCGATCCTAATGAGTTGCGTGGCAGGCCGGTCATGACCGGCGAGCGCGTGATGACGATTGCCGATCCTATTCGCGCCGAAATTGCGATTCAACTGCCGGCCGATGATGCCACCACTTTATTGCCGGGGGCCCCGGTCCGACTGTACCTTAACATTGCACCGCTGACACCCTTGAGCGGGCGACTGACCCGGGCCAGCTATGAGGCAATCCCGACCCCGGAGGGTGTGCTCGCCTATCGGTTGAAGGCCAGTCTCGATCGGACCGAAGCCCCGCCGCGCATCGGGCTGAAAGGCACCGCCCGTATTTCCGGACCGGAGGCGCCCTTGATTCTCACATTGATACGCCGCCCGCTGGCGGTGTTGCGTCGGTGGGTCGGGTGGTAAGCGGGGCGCAACCGGACCGCGTATTACCAAGGCTGCGGCCCGATTTACATCTGATGCCCGGTCCGGTTGATCCCGGCGGCGAGCCGAGTTGGACCCTCCATGACCCGGCTGCCGGGCGGTTTTATACCCTTGGTTGGTTGGAAGCCGCTATGCTGCGTCACTGGTCGGCGGGTAGGTTCGCTGCTTTGGTTGCTGCGGTTGAACATGACACCGGCCATCAGATCTCCGCCGAACGGATCGAAGAATTGGTTGCCTTCCTTGCCCGTCATCACTTGATCCGAGCCGAGTCTCCGGCGGCGCTTGCGGCTTTGAAAACCGCTGCGGAAGCACGTCGCCAGTCGTTTCAAACCTGGCTGCTTCATAATTACTTGTTTTTTCGGCTCCCGCTGCTCCATCCCGACCGCTGGCTCGGGGCATGGCTACCACTGGTCCGACCTTTGTTCAGTCCGGCTTTTGCTGTATTCGCCGGGGTGGTGGGCCTGCTTGGCTTGGCGTTAACGGTACACCGGTGGGAGGTGTTTCGCACCACATTTCTCTATTTCTTTTCTGCTGAAGGCGCGTTGGCCTATCTCGGGGTGCTGGCACTGGCAAAATTGTTTCATGAATTCAGCCACGCCTTTATGGCTAAGGCCCATGGTTGCCGAGTGCCGACCATGGGTATCGCATTCATGGTGATGTGGCCGGTGCTTTATACTGATACGACCGAGGTCTGGGCGCTGGCTTCGCGGCGGACCCGGCTGGCGATCGGGGCGGCAGGAATGGGGGCCGAGCTGGTCTTGGCCGGGTTTGCCTTGTTTTTGTGGGATTTCCTGCCG
>SERZ01002014.1_pt1 | contig 10535 bp, 8 predicted proteins | sample 3171461 | NCBI WGS metagenome assembly SERZ01 (sample SAMN06051861, study PRJNA518727) | freshwater metagenome | biome: subpolar coniferous forest; feature: holomictic lake; material: water; isolation source: holomictic Lake 227, 6 m depth | place: Canada: near Kenora, Ontario | collected 2013-06-25... | reverse complement strand
AATATCACCTAATTATGAGCAATCAGCTTTTACTCCATAGATGGCACGATAAAAAGTTTATTTTCCTTTGTAAGCTAAAAAACGCAAAAATAACTTAAAAAAGGGTATTATCGACAACTTTAAAAAACAAGAAACACCAGTAGTTATTGCTGTTTCGCGTCCAAAAGCGCTGGCTATTATCGTTGCCAATGAAGAATTAGAACAATGTAAATCCAGCAACTTAAAGAAAATTGAAAAATGGGGTTGTTTTGTAATCTTACATCAATCCTATCATAAAGAATTTATACATTAATTAAGGAAATAGCTATGTGGGATAAAAACGCAAGAGACTTGTTATTAAGTGAAGAAAACTTTGAAAAAAATTATTGCTCGGCACAAACAAAGAGCCTAATAAAAAACAATCCGGTTCATTTTGATAACTTTCGTCGAGTAGTTACGCAACTGACTGAGCTAATGCCAAATACTGCGCATCATTCGCCTAAATGGACAACGCCACCTAAAACATTAATTGTTGCCGGTCGTTGTAGTAATGGTCATACCATTAGGCAACACCGCATTGGTCTTTGTGTCGTAAAAAACAGTCTTTACCTATGGACTGACCTTCATTATTTACAAGGGATCAATATAAAAGATAATGTCTTTTTTCCTGCAAAAATAGATTCTAATCCATTAGACCAGGCAGCAAATACTTGGGTACCTTGGCGAACACATAACAAGGGAAAAGGTGTTGAATATCGTTTTTCAACCCCCGTTGACCTGAGAAGCGATGACCCTATAAACAGTAATCATCCATTGCATGTTCATCATCCTGTTGCAAAGGCACTCACTCAACTTGACGCATGGATTGCCAACAATCCATTTTCAAATGAAGCTGAATTTAAAAACAATCCGTTTAATACCGATGTTATTTATCCAAAGCTTTTTGAGTTGAATCCTGGAAAACGTGCCAAGAAAAAAAATAATAAATTTATTGAATAAGAGTAGAGAAAATTTATGACTGATGAAGAGATATTAGAGAGGTTTAGTGCAGCACCTAATGCACCTAATGATTTCAAACAAAAAATAGATGCTTGCATACATCCAGATAATAGTAAGGAGCTTTTTTTTCAATTGGCAAGAGCTGTTAATCAAATGGGTATGGATTGGTACTTTAATAGAAATGGAGACAACGCATTAAGATTTGGGATTACAACGCCTACAAATAGACAGATTGGAATGTTAAATTTTACAAATAAAACTATCAAAATAAGATTGGAACATTGGTCTGAATTTAAAAATTTAAATGGCATTATCTCAAATGATATTTTTTCAAATTTAACCAGCACTAAATTTGTACCACTAACATCAGAGATTATTTCTCTTTTCACGTCGACACAAGATTGGCCGGAAAATCATCTTGGTACTAAACAACAAATAATAGGTAAATGGCCAAATGCCAACACTAATGACTTCGAACCAACCACATCAAAAAATGAAGAAATCACTATGAAAATTGGCTTAAATACTATTTTATATGGCCCTCCAGGCACTGGTAAAACCTACTCTGTCATTGATTATTCACATGCCATTACTAATAAATCTAGTAAAAAAAGTGAAGAAATAAAATATGAAATAACACTTGTTACAGACAGTAAAGACAGGGAATCCAGGAAATCCGACTTTGATGAAAAAATCAAAGCAGGACACATACGTTTTGTTACATTCCATCAAAGCTTTAGCTATGAAGAGTTTGTTGAAGGCATTCGCGCTAAAACTACCTCTGATGGACACATTCACTATGATGTAAAACCCGGTATATTCAAGCAAATCTGTGATGATGCCAAAGCTCATACAGAGCAGAATTATGTTTTAATTATTGACGAGATCAATCGTGGCAATATCTCCAAGATATTTGGTGAGCTCATCACACTCATTGAACCATCAAAGCGACAAGGTGGCGCTGATGAATTAGTAGTTATCTTGCCTTATACCCAAGAACAGTTTTCTGTGCCCGGTAATCTTTATATTATTGGCACTATGAACACCGCCGACCGTTCGCTGGCATTAATGGATACGGCGTTACGCAGACGATTTGATTTTGTAGAAATGCCGCCACAACCTGAATTATTAAAAGACATTGAGATAGATGAAATTAATATCTGCACAATGTTAACAACCATGAATCAGCGTATAGAAGTGCTTTATGATCGCGAGCATACCTTAGGTCATGCATTTTTTATGTCATTAAACAATGCTTCCAGTATAGGTGATCTTGCCGAGATATTTCAACATAAAATCATACCGTTATTACAAGAATACTTCTTCGAAGACTGGGAAAAAATACGTATTGTTTTAGGCGATGATCGAAAAACTAATGAAATGAATCAGTTCATTATCGAAACTGCAATCAATAAGACAATATTTACAAGCCAAATTATAGAACTATACAATTTAGAAAACAGTAAATCATACAAAATCAATCAGACTGCGCTCAATAAAGCAGGTGCCTATTTGCAAATCTACTCTTAACCAGCGTATCCAAACACCATGATAAGCGTAAAAAAAAGCATTACCGTTAAAGAATACGACACGCTTGTTAGTGAATACGCACCTGCTTTTGTTCAGGGTGAGCGGATCAGTCAAAAAGCATTTAATGAACTGACTCAACTGATTAACGAATCCCCTGATCAAGATGATAATGATCACGGGATCATTTTTTGGCAACGTGGCCAAAAACTGCAAGTACGTCATTATGTCGGAATGATTCAAACCAGCGACGGCACACAGGTTGAAATATTACCCAAAATTTCGGGTAGTTTTGAACCTGAACAACTGCGCCGTATTTTTTTAAAAATGCTGAGAGAAGTTGGAGAACTGCCCTACAAAAGTGGTAAAAATGCCGATCTAAGCCTTACTAAATTTCCGCTATTAGAAATATTTATACACGACTTTTTAAATACTATCGACCAAGTGGTTAAGCGTGGCATTCGCTCAGACTATGTGCGCCAAGAAGATAATCAAGCCTTTATCAAAGGCAAGTTGTTAATGAATGCACAACTTAAACATAATTTAATTCGACGTGACCGCTTTTATATTGAATACGATAATTTTGAAGTCAACCGACCAGAAAATCGCTTGATTAAAGCCAGTCTCCAGAAAGTTTTAAAAGTGGCAAAGCATCTCAATAACCAGCGTCTGGCAAGAGAACTGTTATTTGCCTTTGGCGATGTGCCGCAGTCAACCGAGTATAAACAGGACTTCCAAAAATGCAGTCAAGATCGGGGTATGCATTACTATCAGGATGCTTTGCATTGGTGCAAACTTATTCTAAATGACCTGGCACCTGTGCCCAAAGCAGGCGAACGCTCATTTCGTTCGTTTTTGTTTCCAATGCCTCAATTATTTGAGCGTTATGTTGCCAAGGTTTTGCTCAAAAAATTACCGGATTGGCAAGTACACTCTCAGACAAGCCATAAGAAACTTATGGCCTCGGAAGGTTGGGAAAAAGAGTTATTCGTCATTAAACCGGATCTTCTACTAAAAAAAGACGACAAGACTGTCATCGCCGATACCAAGTGGAAATTACTTGATATGGCTGATACCAAAAATAAATTTAATATTCATCAGGGTGACCTTTACCAATTATTTACCTATGCAAAGTTTTATAAATCAGAAAAAGTAATACTGATTTATCCAAAAACAGATAATTTTAGCGAGGTATTACAAGCTAAATACGTTGCTCAAAACTGTAAGGTTGTGCTGATACCGTTTGATCTTGAAGCAGATCAAATATCAATTGATCGCATTTACGAAACACTGACTGACACACTCACTGCTTAGGCCACCTATAGTTATGAATACACACCTAAATAAAGAAGCATTTCTTCCGATTATTAAAACCAAGGAATTTCGTCACTTTGCTTTTCTTTGCTTGGCGCATGAAATAATTAGCACTAAACAAATACTATCTTTCGGAAAACCTTATTATCAAAATCCTGAACTGGGCATAAGCGTTATTATTGGCAAGGAATTAAGCACTAACTATCTGGATTTATGTATTTTAGCCATGGAATATAATCCCATACCGGAGACTGGTACTCGCCGAGTGATTATATTTCCCTCTATTAACGATAAAAATAAATTCAGAGATGAATTCCCGGGGCTCTATAACGCGGCAAGGTACGTTAATAAAAAAATAAACGGGATTGATCCTGTATTATTCCATTTAATGGCTTGCACACCAACGCCCATTGAATTAATTGATGAAATTAATGCCTACTCAGTCATTTTATCTTTAAATATGGGACCAGAATTATTCGAAATCCTTTGGCTTGAAGAAATCAAGAAATTATCTGAAAGCAATCAAGTGACTACAGAAAAAATGAATGACAACATTGATTGGAATAATATAAAAATAACTTTTACAGACAAAATATCCCGTGACAATTATCTCCAGCAATTAACACAAGATACCAAAGTATTTAATAGTACCTTGGATTTTTACCAAAATGCCTGCAATAACGAAGAAACGCTCGAAATGTCTGACGTCATGTTTCTTATGGGCATTGATATGCTGGGGCACGATCTTTGGCCTGACTTTGATTTCTCGGATACTGACGAGGAATTGATTGACGATTTCGATAACTCCAATCAGCCAACCCCTAATGAAAACTCGTCAGATGAATCACCTATTGACTTAGGACAATTTGGTCTATCTCTTGACAATCCAATTCCTACCAAAAACATTCAAGGTTCTACGGATTATCTGGCAAAACTAAAAACAATTAACGGCCAATCGGTAACCTCATTCCGCTTAGCTTCAATTAACCAGACTGAATACAGCGAACGGATGATTGATATTTACCTGGTTAGTACCACTACGCAAGAAACATCAACCCTTTATCTTTACCCCTACCATAACAACAATTCAAATAAAGCACCTGCTGGATTTGTATATTCTGAATTTTAAAACACCCAGTTTCTTAAAATAAAGCCAGCTCACTTTACTTTTTCTCATAGGGTTATATGACAGAATTCTTATATATCATTGCAATAATTGTTGTATTTATTATGCTCATCCCTGCTTTTATTAGACTTGCGGTACTTATATTTACCATCCTGTTGATAATGGCCTGTATAAAAATTAATACAACATTTTCATTCTTTATAGCAGGCTTTATCGCATTAGTTTTATTTGGGTGGTTTTCTAATAACACGCCGGAAAAGTAAAATCATCCATATTAAATACCCTTGCTTTACAATTAAGGGTTAGTGAATATTTTATATAAAACTACCATCAGTCACCCACTTTTTGAAAGGGATCAAATCGAAGAAGTATAAATACTGAGTAGTTGCTCACCCTTTGAAAAGGGGGGAGCAAAGAGAAGGACTGATTAATTACGATTTTTTCAACTTATTTGCCATTTATAAAGCCCAATAATTCGAAAACTATCGGGCTTTATTGTGTTAATCAGAAAAAGGTCTCTCAAGTTCAGTTCAGCTCACCGCATATCACAGCGCAACTTTGACAAGTCAAGATAACGTATTATGATTGATAGTTGATGATTGGCGCTACGCATAAAGCCGCTTAAATCAGTCACCACATAGGAATTAGATTACTACATTTGCATTTGTGTCATGTTTATAGAATAAAAAACTTGTCTTTTAGAGCATAATACTGTAATTTTGCAATAGGAGGTCGTTTATATGAGCATTGCCCAAACTGTACAGAAAAGCCTTGAAAGAATGCCTGCCGGCAAGATTTTCAGCTACCAAGAGTTACCGGACTACGCGAGATCATCAGGTGCTGTGATTAAGGCTATAAGTCGCTTGGTAGAAGAAAAGCGCTTGGAGCGCTTTTCCAAAGGTAAATTTTATATCCCTAAAAAAGGGCTATTAGGTTCGCGTAAACCTTCAGATAGTGAACTACTGCGCACCATGCTTTACAAAAATGGTCGCTTGCGCGGCTATATCACGGGTTTGTCCTTGTTTAACCAGCTCGGCCTGACAACCCAGGTGCCTCGAACTATTACACTAGCCATTAATGGTGGTCGTCAGGAAAAAGAATTCGGCACGATCAAAATCAAAACGCAAGTTACGCGTGCCCCTATCGAAGAAAAAGATGTATTGCCATTGCAGTACCTTGATGCACTGAAGCAAATCAAAGTCATACCGGATTCAGACATTAATCTTTCTTTGAAAATTCTCAGGAAGAAAATTTCTGAATTATCTAAACAGGATCAAGTACGGCTTGTTTATCTTGCTGAAAAATACTACGGACCACAAGTTCGAGCTTTGGTCGGCTTACTATATTCCAGCCTGAATTTATCTGTTCCACAAAGTTTGGACCTTTCGCTTAATCCGACGACAACCTATAAATTAAACCTGGATCTAAAGAACTGGCCAATGGCCAGGGAATGGAACATTCGATGATGCGATTACATGAAGATACCGAAGCCTTTTCAGACTTGGTACAAGCCACGGCTGAAGCCATGGGCTTGCCGCAGGTTTACATTGAAAAAGATTATTGGGTAACAAAGGCATTGAAACACCTTTCTGATTCTACTCATGTAAACGAAGTCGTTTTTAAGGGTGGCACATCCTTGTCCAAGGCATACCGGTTGGTAGATAGGTTCTCTGAAGACATAGACTTAGCTGTATTCGCGGGAGGCCGGAGCGATTCTGCACGCAAGGTTTTGCTAAAAAACGTTGAGGCTACTGTTGCCATTGGCCTCAACGAGCTTGAATACGACTCAAGGGTATCAAAGGGTTCCAAATATCGGAAAACCGTTTATCAATATCCACGTAGCGTTGACGGTGATACATTTGGGCAGGCTTCGCAAGAACTATTGGTAGAGGTAAATGCCTTCACGAATCCTGAACCCTATGAACCAAAGCAGATACAATCCTTTATCGCTGAAACCTTGTCCAAGCTAGGCCGAACTGACTTGATCACTAAATTCAGACTGGAGAGTTTTTCAGTCAATGTGCTTTCAGTAAAGCGGACACTTGTTGAAAAAATGCTGGGTGTTATCAAGGATAGTTATGACAAAAATCCTGTGGCGCGTCTTTCTGATCGTATTCGTCATCTTTACGATATTTGTCTCATTCTGCGCCATGACGAATACAGAACTTTCGTACAAAGTGCGGAATTTGTAACTTTGTGTAAAGCTTGTATCGACGATGAGAAAGCAGGATTTTATGGTAATTCTGATTGCTTTGAAAATTCGTTAGCTGATGCACCGCTATTTTGTGAATTTTCCAACTGGCGCGCATTACTAGAAAAGACCTATGAAGGAGTCTTCGCTGATCTCGTTTTTGGAGAAAGGCCAAAAATGGATGAGATTGCCGAGGCACTCAATTTTTTGCATGAAAACATAACATAAGCCAAGTTCACTCTAGCTTCAAAGATAAGAAATTAGTTGTTGCTAAAAAATCCTTGTTAACAGTTTAGCTAATCTTATCTAATTGAGAGAGTTGGTAACTGTTACGTGGATTATTAAATCCTAAGCAGATTACACCATTACCCTTTAGTAGTGCCACACAAATGGCGCGATACCTAATTTGCACGCCACTAAAATGGCACGATAATGCAATAGCGCCAATTAACAGATAAGTCAATGCCAAGTATCAAAGTCACCAACGAACTGGATCAGATTATTGTACTTAAAATCTATCCGGCGTAAAAAACATAAACTTTTACAATTCATGCGCATCTTGGAGAAAATATTTCAAAACCAAACAATGCCGTTCTCTTGTCCGCTTCTGTATACCTACAATAATTCAAACACTTAACTCGTCTTCAGTAACTGTTTAAATAATAGAGTTAATTGATCCGGTAATTTTTAATTGTTGATCCCAACGAGAACGTATTCGAGTAAAAATGGGTACGCAGACTTCCAAATCCATAGGGTAATCGTTTAATACTGATAACTGTGGATGTATGTGGGAATAATTAAATACCGAGATGATAAGCTTACACTTCCAAGCCATAGATCGACTTTTTTGATAGAGTACTTGGCGATATTCTTCAGTAATATCATCATACAATGCCGACTTGTTTACCTCTTTATTATGAAAATATTCCTGAGCTAATTCAACGAGTTCAGTATCCTTCAGCACATAAATGGCTAGCATCAACAAACCGTCTTCAAGCATGTTATCAAGCGTTGGAATCCAGGTTATCTTTGGCCCTCTATACTGAAGGATCCAAGCGGGTCGACTATTTTCAGAAAGAAATAAGGTGCCATTTGGAATAATCCCTCCATTATCATATCCACCGCCATTTCCAATCAAAATTTGTGCTGTATAAGATGCCATAAGTTATTTTAATATCCAGAATTGCATTTAATTGAAAAAGAAAAAGAAATAAAGAGCGGCATCTGATGGTCTTCCGCCATTGACATAGTAACCGATTGTCGAACGTGATGAATCCATGACCGTCTCGTTTTCAACATAACCAATAGTTGAGCGAGAAGAATTCATTACGGTTCCGTTATTGATATAACCGATGGTGGATCGCGAAGAATCCATGACAACACCATCGTCAATATAGCCAATGGTTGCACGGGAAGAATTCATCACGGTTCCATTATTGATATAGCCGATGGTGGATCGCGATGAATTCATGACGGTTCCATTTTCAATATAGCCAATGGTTGAACGCGAGGAATTTTCAAGCGTTTGGGCACTGACTAACGGGATTGATAGTATCAACGCGATCATTAAAATTGTTGTTTTCATTTTTTCCCCTACAGGAATACGGGACAATATCGGGCGCTATTTATCGAATGACAGGGTCTATTTTTTTATTGGATCGCCACGAACCAAATCCGCAACCACCCCAAAGATTGAAAATAGAAGTGCCTGGATAATCATTAGGCCAATAGGATTGACCCTTTGAGGCAAATCGTCCGATCAAATAATCGGGCATTCCGGCACGATTAGCCCTTACTGATCGAGCCAGGATTTTTTCAGGATCTTCAAAGTTTGTCCAGTTGCCCCCAAAAACATGGTGAATCAAAAACAGCACTTTAGGTTTAAAACCGTTGCTGTTGTATAAGGCTTGATACCCCGCTACCCCATCACTGCATAAATACAATAGGCTAAAACGTTTAGGTCCGTGGCTTGCGTCATAAGCGTCAAGACGCTCAAAAACCGCCCAAATCCCGAAAGGTTTGGCAAAATGCTCACGCCCCCTATTAGGATTGCCATCATCTGGCATTGGATTAATGGGTTTCCAACCCTTGGGTGCTAATTCATTCATGGTTAGATCTCGCCATTCCAAGGTACGATAACCGGCAAAATTTCTGCCCTCGGTATTCAGCTCAGCCAGTAATTTCTCTTTTGATACCATGTAGTCGGTGTACACAAAAGAATAAACATTGCCGCCCAGCCATTTAACGACCTTTCCGTCAGAACCGGCACCAGGGTAATAAAGCGAATCCTGTAAAATATCACCAAGCGGGAAGGCATCATTTTTTACTTTTTCGGGGGTTAATTCCATGAGCCATTGCGGGGTTTCCATAGCTTCAATTTGATCAATCATGTTGGTAGCCTATCGTTAATTTTTCGTTATTAAAGCAAGGTTATTAATTGCACTTTCAAGTTGAAGTCATTTTATTGATGAACCCATGAATCCATTACACCAATTGTGTCCAACGCTTCCTGGTCAATAAGTGCTAAAGAACGGTCGGCAATTTTATAAGTATCGTTAAAAGGATCTGATGAAACCAGCATTGCTTTATGCCCTAAAAGCTAATTTAACAGGGCATGACGACAAATGGTGTCATTGTAAAAAATCATTTTCATTTTGCCATCAACTGATCGACACAAAGCGCATCTTTACTTTAAATATATGTCTGCTAAATTCTGCACAGTATTTGCTATCTTTTCTCGCAATGCTTCCGGCTCCAACACTTCAACATTAGCGCCATAACTGAGCAACCACCAAAACAGCTGTTCGTTTTCCTGAAGGGTGGCAGTAATAAGGGCATAGCCGTCACTGTGTGGAGTAATTTCCTGATCTTCTGATAAGGGCGTTTCATGGAGATTTCTGGATGCCCCTTCTTCAAAAATCATTTTAAGTTGTATGGGGTCTTTACTGCATTGATTGTAAGTATTAAACCCCATGTGCCCATCATCAATATATTTTTGCAACTCAAAACCGTCAGGTTGAACAGTTTTTTGGGTAAGCTCCACCGCTTTTTTTACCCGCTGTAAAGCAAATATGCGCACCTCGGCTGTATTGTTATTTGTCGCTATTAGATAACTGATAGTGCCCCGCAACACCAAGCCCAAGGGATTGATTTTGTAGGTCTGTTCCTTTGCGATTAAATGCTGATAGTGAATTTCCAATTGCATCTCCGCCAATAACGCGGCAGTGATGGTTTTTTGAACGCTCGGGTTAACCTTGGGTGGCAATAGTGCTTGCGTTGGTTGTACCACCGCGATTTTTTTAGGCCATTGAACCAATACATTGTCCTGCACGCTCTCCAGGGTTGCATCGGCCTGTTCAAAAAAAGGTTGGAGTTCGTTTAAGGTGACGCTTGGGAACA
>SERZ01002005.1_pt1 | contig 10560 bp, 8 predicted proteins | sample 3171461 | NCBI WGS metagenome assembly SERZ01 (sample SAMN06051861, study PRJNA518727) | freshwater metagenome | biome: subpolar coniferous forest; feature: holomictic lake; material: water; isolation source: holomictic Lake 227, 6 m depth | place: Canada: near Kenora, Ontario | collected 2013-06-25... | reverse complement strand
CGAACTGCCGGTCTCCCAGCAGCCCGGCCAGCACCTCGCGGCAACCGATTTCCGTCCACAACCGGCTGAACACAAGATCGGGGCCAATGCTTTGACGTCGCAACTCCGGCAGCTCGCCCCGGTAATAGCGCGACAGCACGATTGAACGCGGCGAATGCCGGGCCGCCGAGGCGATCAGCGAGTCGAGCACCCCTGAGGCTTCAACGTCGTCCTTGCGCCCGAGTGATTTGACCACGCGCTGAACATGCCGCCCGCCCTCGCGGACGTTTTCGACAAGGTAGAGATACTCGTATCCACCGATCTTCTTGACGCGGACAAACATGGTGTGGCACCCTCGGCTCACCACCAGACACCACAATATAAGCTATAATGTTAAGCTTTTTGCTGTTGCAGCAGATGCCATTTAGCACCACAATCCGTAATCCGCCGACAGAAGCCCAGGATTTCCGCCATTTTCAGGCCGCAAAAATGCGGAAAGTGCGGAAGTTGGGCTGAGCCTCGCCAAAACCTGCAAAAACTCGGTATCCCGTTCTGGCACTATCTCGGCGCCCGCCTCGGCGCAACCGCCGCCGATCTCGTCCCCAGCCTTCCAGAACTGGTCACGGCGTGCTGCTCAACCTGAGCGCCGCCCGGCCTTTTGCCCCTCTTACTATCATGTGTGCTATAGCCTTGGGAAACCTGCTTAGTCTTCGAGCAGCGCATCAATCTTGCAACGCAGCCCCCGGAGCTGATCCCGGTGTTCAGAATGGAGCTGGCGCCGAATCACCGCCATCCGTTCGACCCCCTCGGACATCCGGCTGAGATGCTGGCTTACCTCCTTCAGCGACAGGATACGGCGCGGTCGCCCCGGCCCACCTTCCGATTTCTCGGCCCGGATCGCCCGCACCGTCAGGCCCTGGCGGGCCTTCTGCCACAGCGCCCGCTGACGGGAAACATCGTCCACGGCAGCGATCTCTATCAGCAGCGAGCGGCTAAACTCCCCCGCCCGCATCTGATAAGCGGCCAGAATGTCGTCGGGCAGCCGCAGCACCGACAGCCGCCGCGACACTTCGGCTTCGGTACAGCCGATCAACACGCCGACAGCAGCCTGAGTATAGTCGTGGCGTTCGAGTAGCCGGGAGATGCCACGAGCTAGGTCCACTGCATCCAGATCCACGCGCTGAAGATTCTCGATCAGCGCCACTTCCTCGGGTCGGCCCTGGGTGATGATCGCAGAGATAGCCTTACGGCCAAGCATGTTGTGGGCGCGCAGGCGGCGCTCGCCCGAGACTAGTACGTAATGGCCCTTGTCGGGGCATTCTCGGATCAGGATCGGCTGTTGCAGACCAACCCGAACAATGGAATCTGCTAGCGCGCTAAGCGCCTTCTCGTCGAACACGGTACGCGGCTGCCCGGGGTTGCGGGATATCCGGTCGACGTCGACTTCGATCAGCCGAGGCAGAGTGCCCGAGAGCCCGAAAAGAGCATTAGTTTCGCCGGCCTCTGGGCGATCATCGTCGCTGTGGATATTGGCGCGTGTATTGCGCTGGAACTTAGGCGGCATGAGTGGCGCTCCTCGAACGGACGGAGATCTCGATCAGTCGGGCGGCGATAGCGACGAAGGTTTCCATCCCGGGCGCGCCGGGGTCTCCGGCTAGGGTGATGGTGTTGGCGGCGGCGGCCTGGGAGTAGACCGTGGAGCGCGGAATCGGCTCGAACATCGTCGACTGCCCACCCCAAAGCGCCTTCAAATCCTCAAGTGAGGCCCGATCCTGGGACTGGCGGGCGCTGTACATGGTCGGCACAATGCCCAATATCTGTAATGAAGGGTTGGCCCGACGGCGTATCTTGGTGATGGTCTCCGTGAACTGATCTAGACCGAGAATAGCGTGAGCCTCGGTCTGGCACGGGATCAGGAGATAATCAGCGGCGACCAAAGCGCTCGATGTAATCATGCCGAGGGTGGGAGCGCAGTCTATGATCACAAAATCATACAGCGCCCGTACCGCCGAGAGCATTTCGGCCATCACCGTGATCCCGGTCGGCTCGTGGTAAAGTTCAGCCTCGGCCGCAGATAGCGCGATGCTAGCCGGCACCAGATCGAGGCCCGGGACGGTCGTGGCCAGAATGACATCGGCCAGGGCCGAGCGGCCGGTGAGGGCGTGATAGTGGGTTTTTCCCTCCCGCGACAGCCGGACTACATCCTGCTGGGAGACGCCAACATGAACGGTGGCATTGCCCTGAGAGTCGGCATCTACCAGCAACACCCGGTTGCCTGAGCGGGCCAGGACATAGGCTAGATTGATGCTAGTGGCGGTCTTGGCCGTCCCGCCCTTTTGAAGAGCGACGGCGACGATGATGGTGCGTTGGCAAGAAACGGGCGCGCTGCAGGTCAGGGCGGCGATCAGAAGCGTCCCGGCAACATCGCGCGGCACGCGTTCCCGCTCTGTTTCCCACCGTGAAATCTTCTGCTTGTCGTAGCGCCGACCGTTGAGCCCGTTGAGCCATGCGGCAAATTCAAGCTGGGTCAATCCGCGGAGCTCGCGCAAGGCACGCAACTCTTCGCCAGTCATCGCCGCCTCCCTCTGTGGTGGAAGCCACTTTAAGAAGTAGGTTCTCTATCGTCAACAGTAACGACCACGGATGCGGGGCTACGAACCCAGCGCGCGACCGTACTGCCACCGGCATTCAGGGGATCATGCCCCCTCAAGAAGGGCTCGGAAATAGGCGATGGTGCGGACAAGGCCCTCCTCGAGGGGAACTTTGGGTTCCCAGTCGAGTAGCCTTTTGGCCTTGGAAATGTCGGGCCGGCGCTGCAACGGGTCGTCGACCGGCAGCGGCTTGTGGACGATGGTCGACGAGGACCCGGTCAGGCGCAGCACCTTCTCGGCCAGTTCGATCATCGTGAACTCGCCGGGATTGCCAAGATTGATGGGCCCGGGTTCATCGCTCTCAAGAGCCATGAAGCGGATGAAGCCCTCGATCAGGTCGTCGACATAGCAGAACGAGCGGGTCTGGCTGCCGTCGCCATAGAGGGTGATCGGCTGGCGGGTCAGGGCCTGGACGATGAAGTTCGAGACCACCCGGCCATCGTTGGGATGCATGCGCGGGCCGTAGGTGTTGAAGATGCGCACCACCCGGATCGGGAGGCCGAACTGGCGGTAATAGTCGAAGAACAGGGTTTCGGCGCAGCGCTTGCCTTCGTCATAGCAGGCGCGCGGCCCGATCGGGTTGACGTTGCCCCAATAATCTTCGGTCTGGGGATGAACGAACGGGTTGCCGTAGACCTCACTGGTCGAGGCCTGGAGAATGCGGGCATTCAGGCGCTTGGCCAAGCCGAGCATGTTGATTGCGCCGTGCACGCTGGTTTTGGTGGTCTGAACCGGGTCGTGCTGATAATGGATCGGCGAGGCCGGACAGGCCAGATTGTAAATCTGGTCGACCTCAACATAGAGCGGAAAGGTCACGTCGTGACGGACCATCTCGAAATTCGGATTGTCCATTAGATGCCGGATATTGGTCCGGCTACCGGTGAAATAATTGTCGAGACACAGCACCTCGTGACCGGTACCGATCAGCCGTTCACAGAGATGAGAGCCAAGGAAACCGGCCCCACCGGCGACCATAACACGTAGATTGATTGAAGTTCGCACGATTGGGTTCCTTACTTGTTTAAAACCTTCTCAGGTCTGTGACAGGCTAGTGAAGAAGGGGAAAATACGACGACGTCACTTTACTCCCGTCCCATAAAGCGGTCAAACGCGTAGTAGAGAAAGAGATTTGCCAGAACAGGGCTGACAGCTTCACCCTGCGGGCACCCGTTCACTCTCAACAGGGCCCACTGCGACGGATTGACTCGCCCATGCTTTCCAATGGGTTGGCGACTTGCCTAATGGCGGAATTTGCGATTCCATAGGGGCATGAAGTCTAATCTTACTGAGTCACAAAGTCGCATGATGTAGTGAGCGAGCAAGATATCATAACATGATGTGGTAAGAAAGGAGCTTCACGAATCCGCAGAGAGGCTCCGGTGGACTTCCTTTCAGCTCAAGACAGTGAATCGCGGTTTGAGAGCTATGTCGACGCCCTGGCCATGGTTATCGGTCATTCTGACCGCCGGGTGCCGCTGAAAGCCTATTGCGAGGGGCTGCTATTGCCGGGGGAACGCAAGAGCGTAGAACCGATGGCGGCAGTGACTGCGCCGGCACGGGTTGGGGCGATCACCAAAGCGGGTGACCAATCGATCCGGCGGATGCTGTTCCTTGGAGCCACCTCCATGGTGTGGCGGGCGAAGCCGACCACTTGGCTCGGCAAGCTGCGTGAGCGCAAGCCCGCCAAACTGGCGGCCATGGCGCTGGCCAACAAGACCGCTCGGATTATCTGGGCCGTGCTCACCCGCGGCGAAGTCTACCGCGAGACAATGGTGGCCGCCGCATAGAAAAACTACAGCGGCAAATCGACCGTTAAACTGTTTGAAGGGTGCTTTGACAGAGATGGTACTCCCAGTGATCCGCAGCGATGAAGACCCGCATGTGTCCGTGCGCTTGCAGCGCGCCAGGCCGATTGGGACGTCGTTCGCGGATACCATCTTGGCCAGCGGTCATGTGCCGCACCGAAAGGCCGGACACACGACCGCACGCCGGGGTGGATCATCGAGTCAAAATTGCCTTGCAAAGTCGGGGGCGTTCACACACGGACACATGACCGCACCCGACCATATGCCGTTCACCAAATTTTCCTCTTGCGCTACAGCGGCCGTCCACACATGGTTTTACCGGGACCTGAGGCTCTACCGGGCCGGTCCGTCGGCCCTACGTCGTGTTACGCGAGGACGAATGCCGCATCCGTTCCAGCAACGGGCCCGTCAACTTCGCCACATTCCGGCACATGGCGATCAACCTACTCCAAAGAACCCAGACCCCAAAAAAGAAGTGAGTCGCATCAAGTAGGCCTCTCCGCCATCAACGATGACTTCCTCGCCAGGGTCCTCATCGCTCCATGACGCCTTCAAGCGATTCACGTGTGAAAACCGCAGTGTTTTCTTGACATAAAAAATTATTGTTGTATATTTGGAATTCTATCTGAAGATAGAATTAGTTTATCGTATTCACAAGACAAGAGAATGGGTGCTTAGATGGTTGGGGGCGCGGTTGCGATGCATGTTAAGGGCCTTATGTTAGATGCCCTTGAATACTGCCACAAAAACATGGTATCTGATGAAAGGTATAAGGCTCTATTACAGTCTAATATAAACCTTGAGTATATATTATCACTTAAGGAGAGTGGGCGCGCACAGGAATTCAATATTAGCGCCGTATCGCATTTATCAAAAATAAGGCAATTAATAAACCAGAGGTCATATGTTGACCCATTAAGCAGCATTATGGCCGCAATTATTCTCAGTCACCAGAATCACGAGAATTCATTGCAGTTAATCGAGGTGGCGCTCGATATGGCGGATGAATTTGGTAAGGATATATCAGGAGTTATTAGGGCTTGGGCTTACTACGCGCGCGCTGTCACAAAGATAAGCATTTCGATAATTGAATTTGAATATTCTGATTATATTAAATATAAGTACATTGTTGACCCTGAAGGTAGGGCGGAATCAAATAGATTGGTGTATAAACAGTTGCTAATATCTGGCGCGTCTGAAGATATCAAGACATCTAGGTCATATCAAAGTGGATTTGTTAGCCTTCAGCTGTCGTCAATGACAGCAAGGCAGTCTCTTGTAATTAAGATTCTTTCTGGAAAGTGCGACCAAGACATAGGTCGTGACATTGACTATCAAAATTCATCGCTGGCTGAGCTGCACACATACTGTACTTACTTATCGAGGTCTGGAAATATTGAACTAGTAAGAAAAATTGTAACTGAGGCGTCAGTAAGGCTTAATGAGTGGATTATTGAGGTGTTGCCAGGGATATCTATCAAGGATATTCGTGAGCGTAAGGATATCGAAAGCAATACAATATATGCATCTGGGCATCAGGTGATTAGTCAAAAGAGAATACATAATAAGCTCATTACTAGAACTGAGGCATCGTACGCATATGCGGCGATTGAGAGCCACAGCATTACGAGTATAAGAGTGCTCGATTTAAGAGGAATGATTTCTACGGGTGATAATTTGGTCGTGTGGCAAACTGTCGATTTATACGATAACGATCATGTGCTACTTTTGTCAATAATTAATGGCGATTGGACGATTATGCCGAATCAATGGTGCTCGGCGATTGTGTCGAAATCTAATGACTTGATAATTACAATAACAAAAAAGCACAATCCAATATCGCTAAAAACAGATGGAATTGTTTTACTGATGGCTGATATTATTCCGACAATGGCAAACTATTTTCACTGGATGCTTGATGGTCTCCCGAGAATATTATCGATTTTTTTGCAAAATAGTGGCAACAACCCGAGCGTTCTCTTTTTAAAAAAGCCATCACCCTTAATGATGGAAACGATGATATCGGTGGGGATCCCAAATGAAAAAATCTTCTTTTGCGAGCCGGCGGGATATCCTATTTTTATAAATCAGGCGTGCATGTCAATCGCGACGCTTCCGGGCATTTACCGCAATGCAGACACCTTATCATTGAATCCACATCTTATAAGATTTATTAGAAGCTTCATCTTTTCTGATGTTCACGTGAGTCGCCGCACGTCTCGAAAGATATATGTTTCGCGTTCGAATCGGGGGCCGAACAACTCATCAGAGGTTTGTAACTTATTAAGCAGCCGTGGATTTGAAGAGGTTGTCCTTGACGGAAAGTCGTACGCTTACCAAAAAGAGCTATTCTTTGATGTTGATGTTTTAGTAACCCCGATAGGCGCAACATTAACTAATATGATATTTATGAGGACTGGAACAACAGTGATATCTCTTGCTAATGAGCATTATGATGTTGCATGCTTTGGCCAGCTGGCCTCTATTATTGGCATAAATTATATAACAGTTGTATGCAAAAGTGATGTTGTTAATAAGGAGATTTCATCTCTTAATTATTTTGTCGACTGCGCTGACCTGAATATTGCTTTGGAACAAGCTCAATATGACAATGATAATAGTCTTGTATAGATCGATAATCTAGGGGTTTTCCCGATGTCCCGCATCAAAGGCACGTTGGTTGCCCCGGCCTGACTGCGCGGGGCATCGGGACACTGGTGCAAACTCCGCCGCTTGCACCAGTGCTAAATTAGTGAGTGATCAAAAACCGGTGGCCTTGGCCTTCCACTGACTGGGGTGCGGCATGTCGACTCAGAGGGATTGAACGTTAACGTCAATGGACCAGCACATTGCCTTTGATGGTGAAAGCTCAAAAACTGGTGGCCTCTCTGGCCGATTTGGGTGGGTGCGACACGGTGACTCGGGGGCCTTCAATTTCGGGCTCGGTTGAGAATCTTTTCGGGTATGGCGCCGCACCCGAGTTTCCCCGATCTGACTGGGCTGTCTGCAGATGAGTTGCGACCGATGGTCGTCAGTCTGTTGGGGACGGTTGCGAAGCTTGAGGCGCAGGTGATCGCCCTGACGGAAGAGATTGCCCGTCTGAAAAAGCTCAAGGGTCGGCCGAAGCTGAAGCCGAGCGGCATGGAAAAAGGCACCGAGCCTGGAGTGGCCGTCGCGCCTGGAGCACGGCCCAAGCCCCGGCGAAAGGGGCGTCGCAGGTCAAAAACCCCGCCGAAGAGCACGCGGTTGATCGTCGATGAGGATCGGATCATCCCGCTGACGCCCGGGCCGGGCTGGCGGTTCAAAGGTTACAAGCGATACACCGTCCAGGATTTGGTGATCGAGGTCCGGGTTGTTCGGTACTGGCGGTCCTGCTACCAGACGCCCGAGGGCAAAACCGTAATCGCGCCACTGCCGGCCGAGGTTTCCGGTCACTACGGCCCGAATCTGGCGCGGTACCTACTTAGCCAGCATTACCAGTGCCGGGTGACGATGCCGCTCCTGCGCCAGCAGCTTCAGGATTTCGGGCTACTGAGTAAGCGATGTTCGCTCACCACATTGTAATGGGGGATCGAACAGGCGAGGATTGCTTCGCGTGAGGGGGGCGAGGTTGCTTGAAGTTTCGAGGCGCTCAGGCCTGATCGGCCGCCTTGTCGGCGCCGGCAGTTTTCCACACCCAGGGCAACAAGGTGTGGAGGTCGTTGATTTTGGTCCTGCCGGAGACGACTCTTTCGAGGACATCGACCAGCCAAGCGTGGGGCTCGACGCCGTTGAGTTTGCAGGTCTGAATCAGAGACGCGAAGAGCGCCCAGTTTTCGGCCCCGGCGTCTGACCCGGCGAAGAGATGATTTTTTCTTCCGAGAGCAACCGGGCGGAAGGTGCGCTCTATGGTATTCGAGTCCATTTCAACCCGGCCATCATCCAGGAAGACCACGAATCCATGCCAGTGGTTAAGTGTATAGCGGATAGCCTCAGCCAGCTTGGTCTTTCCGGATATTCGTCCGATTTGCTCTTCCAGATAACTCTTGAGAGCATCGACCAGCGGCCGGCTTTTGGCATTACGGATGCCGGCCCTTATTTCTGGAGGTTTGCCGCGAATGCCGTCTTCGATGACGTAGAGTTCACCGATTCGGCGCAGGACTTCGGCGGCGATGGGCGAACCCATGGTCTTGTGGACTTCGAAGAATTTCCTCCGGCTGTGGGCCCAGCAAAAGGCGAGCGTAACCGGCCCGGCGGGGCGGCCGGGGTTGGCCAAGGCGTTGAAGCCGGCATAGGCGTCGACCTGGAGGGTGCCGGCGAACGGCTCCAGATGCTCCCTCGGCCGTTTGCCTTTGCGATCCTCGGCGTAGATGTAGACGACGGCCGGCGCCAACGGCCCGTCCCAGGGCCGGTCGTCGCGGGCGTAGCCCCAGAATCGCCCGGTTTTGGTCTTGCCCCGGCCGGGGTCCAGGACCGGCAGCGGCGTGTCGTCAGCGAACAGCTTGGGCGACGACAGCACGGTGGTGGCGAGCAAATCATAGAGCGGACGCAGCCACCAAGCCGTTCGGCCGACCCAGTCGGCCAGGGTCGAGCGGTCGAGAGTGATGCCGAGCCGGGCAAAGATTTGAGCCTGTCGGTAAAGCGGCAGATGATCGCAGAATTTGCTGATAATGATGTAGGCCAGCAGCGCCTCGGTGGCCATGCCGCCGGTGATCGGGCGCTCGGGTGCCGGAGCCTGAACCACGCCCTCCTCACAATTCCGGCAGGCGTATTTGGGTGTGTGGACCGCCTTGACCCGAAGTTGGGGGGGCACGATGTCGAGCATCTCTCGGACCTCTTCACCCATGGGATGAAGCTCGCCGCCGCAGCACGGGCAGGTCTTGTCCTCGACATCGACCGTGACATCAAACCGTGGCAGATTGGCCGGCAACGCTCCCCGATTGCGCTGCGGTTCCTTGGTTCTGGCGTGCCGCTCCCGCTTTTGCTGGGGAGCGGCAGCCTCGCAAGCAGCTTTGGCTGTGCCAGCGGCTTGCTCAAGGCCCTCAAGGGCCAGTTGCAATTGGTCGGGATCAATCTTTTCGGACCGTGCGCCATAAAGGGAGCGGCGCATCTGCTCAACAAGGTTGTGGAGCTTTTCTACCTCGGCCACCGCTTCGGCATGCTGTGTTTTTAGGATGTCGCGCTCCGCCCTGAGAGTATCCCTCTCATTCTTGACGACATTCAGTTCTGCAACCGTCTTGGTAGACACGGCCATAGCCTCGATCAGAGCGGCTCTGATCTGCTCATGGTCTTCTACTGTAGGGTTGGTATCTGGGAGCATGCCGCTATTATACTCGTACGGCGCCACAGATCCAGAAGATTTTTCAGTCAGCAGAGTGTTGCCGGCCGTTTCACCGGGACCGGACGAACCCGCGACCAGTCCAATCCCTCCAGCAGCATCGAGAGCTGCGCTGCCGTCAACGCCATGACTCCGTCGCGGATAGGCGGCCAAGTAAAGTTGCCACGCTCAAGCCTCTTCATATACAGACATAGTCCTGTGCCGTCCCAAACGACAATCTTCACTCGATCCATTCTCTTCGAGCGGAAGACAAAGACTTGGCCGCAGAAGGGATCAGACCGTAACTTTTGTTGGACCAGAGCCGCAAGACCGTCCATGCCAGCCCGGAAGTCCACCGGCTGCGTCGCCACCACGATCCGAGTACCCGGCGGAACCGCGATCATGCCAGACGCCGGACCGCATCGAGAACTTGGTAAAGCGCAGCGGCGTCAACCGGCCCCACCACCCGAACCACCGTCCCACCAATAACCACCTCGATGGTGCCAGCATTGGAGACCCGCGACGCCGACGGCGGTGCCGTAACAACCACCGAGGCAAAACCCGGCTCCGAAGGCTCGGGGGGCCGCTCCCTATCGCCACGAAACTCCCGGCGCCAGGCGTAAAGTTGGTTCGGATTGACACCATGTCGTCGGGCTACAGCCAAAACGCTCTGTTCTGGCGCGAAGCTTTCAGCGACCATCAGAGCCTTATCCTCAGGGCTCCACCGTCGACGCCGGCCAATCCCTGTGATAATCTCAATCCGTTGGAAGGTGTCTGGATCGGCTCCGGCGTTACGACTAGGCATATGACTAACGTTATGACTGGTCGT
>SERZ01002002.1_pt1 | contig 10573 bp, 11 predicted proteins | sample 3171461 | NCBI WGS metagenome assembly SERZ01 (sample SAMN06051861, study PRJNA518727) | freshwater metagenome | biome: subpolar coniferous forest; feature: holomictic lake; material: water; isolation source: holomictic Lake 227, 6 m depth | place: Canada: near Kenora, Ontario | collected... | reverse complement strand
AACAGAAGATAATGTCAATGATAACCTAACAGGGGGTCAGGGTAAATTTGTTCTCCACACAAGTACCTGATCTTACATGAGTGACCAAAGTAGCAGCCCCTCCCTGTTTTCTCTACTCATATCAAGCGGAATACAATTACCGTTAACAGGGTTTCAAATCAAGATGCAATCCCAAAAAGCAGTTATAGATACGACAAACGTTCACGTCATTATGATGAATCTGGCGCTTTCTGAGGCGGCATCAGCATTTCGCGAAGAAGAAGTGCCGATTGGCGCTGTTTTGATTTCGGAATCGGGAGCGGTGCTGGCTTCAGCGCATAATCAAACCATTTCATTGTCTGACCCAACGGCGCATGCAGAAATCCTTGCGCTACGCCATGCGGGCAAACAGATTCAGAATTACCGATTGTTAAACACCACGCTGTATGTTACGGTAGAACCATGTATGATGTGTATGGGTGCGATCATTCATGCTCGGGTCAGCCGGCTTGTCTATGGGGCAGAGGATTCCAAATGGGGCGCTGCCGGATCTTTGTATGATTTATCGGCCGACAATCGTCTGAATCACGTACTGGATGTCATTCACGGGGTTTGTGAAACTGAATGCAGAGAGATACTGCAACGATTTTTCCGAGACAGGAGATCTCATCCGATCGGGTAGGCCGGTGCATTCGTTGGGACGATTGGATGAGGTTGTCAAAAGGTCTTGCTGAAATATTTTGATGACTTTTATAGAAGGAGTCATTAACCAAAGGAGCGACGCGTGGCAAATATAGTAATAGTTGGAACCCAATGGGGGGATGAGGGTAAAGGGAAAATTGTCGATCTGCTCGCGGATATTGCCGATGTTGTAGTCCGGTTTCAGGGTGGAAACAATGCAGGCCACACAATGGTGGTAAACGGTGAGCAGTTCATCAGTCATCTGGTTCCCTCCGGAATTATCCAGAAAAAAATCTGTTTTATCGGCAACGGAGTAGTTGTGGATCCTCAGGTGCTGATTGATGAAATGGACTATCTTACCCGTAGGGGAATTGATGTGGGACCGGAGAAACTGAAGATCAGCGAACTGGCACATTTGATCATGCCCTATCATAAGCTGATTGACGTCGCCCGTGAACATCTCAAGGGCGAGCAAAAAATCGGCACAACAGGTCGCGGTATCGGTCCCTGTTATGAAGACAAAATTTCCCGGCGAGGTATTCGTTTTGTCGAATTAATCGATCCAGAGCTTTTTAAGGAAAGACTACTGTCTTTTCTGGATGAAAAAAATTATTATCTGAAAAACTATCTTTCAACCGCTCCCCTAGACCCTCAACCCATTATCGAAACCTTCAGCCGATATGCGGAACGCCTTTTACCACATATATCAAATGTTTCAGTTGAACTGGATCAGGCCATTTCCGCAGGCAAGCAACTTCTTTTTGAGGGCGCTCAGGGAACTCATCTGGATATTGATCACGGAACCTATCCATATGTTACCTCATCCAGTACGGTTTCAGGAAATGCCTGCTGCGGGTCCGGGGTCGGACCAGGACGGATTAACGGTGTTATCGGCATTGTCAAGGCATACACCACCCGTGTGGGACAGGGGCCATTCCCCTCGGAGCTGTTTGATGAAACGGGGGATCGGATTCAGAAGAAAGGCGCTGAATTCGGCGCGACAACCGGCAGGAAACGACGTTGTGGGTGGCTCGATATGGTTGTACTGAACAATGCGGTGCGACTGAACGGGCTGACCAGCCTGACCATCACCAAACTGGACGTGCTTGGCGGCTTTGATGCGTTAAATATCTGCACAGGATATGAATATCAGGGCAAAGTGCTGACAGAATTTCCTTCCAACCTGAAGGTTTTGTCCAAATGCAAGCCGGTTTATGAAACACTTCCTGGCTGGTCCGAGGATGTTTCAGGTATCCGCAAAAAAGAAGATCTTCCTTTGAACACCCAAAACTACCTGAACCGGATCGAAGAGTTGAGCAGGGTTTCCATTGGTATAATCTCAGTCGGGCCGGGTAGAGATGAAACGATTGTGGTTACTCACCCTTTTTTGTAAACGAGATGTCAACCGCCACTCCCTCTTTTTTCAAGGGGGAATGGCAAAAGTAGGGTTTTGTTTTGAAGAAAAACGATTTATAACTCATGATCTGATATGTTTTTAATTGACAATTAGGCGCTACTGTCATAGAGAAGAGACATGAGTCGGGACGTGGCTCAGCCTGGTAGAGCACAGCGTTCGGGACGCTGGGGTCGCTGGTTCAAATCCAGTCGTCCCGACCACGAAAAAAAGCTACTTGCATATCTTTCCCGAGCAAGTTTTCAGCAATTTATGATATTTGTTGTACACAGCGGTCCAAAAGATCATTGGTTATGTTATAAAACATATCCTGCAAAAAGACGATAGGCTGATAACTGACTCATAATTTCGTGAAGCGAAGACTCTGCCAGTCGTTTGATGAACGTATGCTTTTTATCCTTGGCGTAAACTGCTGATACTTTTCCTGTGATCCCGCCCATCTCGCCAGCCCATGCAATGGCATCTTCCAGGTTTCCAAGCCGGTCAACCAGTCCCAGTTCATGCGCATTTTCACCGGTCAATATCCGGCCATCGGCGACTGAGGCGACCTTTTCGTATTCAATATGCCGGCCTTCCGCAATTGCTGTGATGAACTGTCGATGCACCTGATCCGAAAACGTTTGAAGAAGGGTTCTTTCGGCATCCGTCATCGTGCGGACAGGAGAACCGATATCCTTGTACTCACCGCTTTTGACGACAACCGGCGTGACACCAATTTTCTGAAGAAGTCCCTGAATATCGGTAAATCCCATAATGACCCCAATACTTCCGGTTATGGTGCCCGGATTGGCGACAATGCCGCTGGCTGCTGACGCAATATAATACCCACCTGAAGCCGCCACGGCACCAAGGGATGCGATAACTTTTTTATCCTGAAGTGTTCTCTGGAGTTCTCTGGAAATTTCCTGAGAAGGACCGACACCTCCTCCGGGTGAGTCTATTCGAATAACAATGGCCTTAATCGATTTATCTTCGCGATACCTGCGAATGTCCTGAATGGTTTCCTGGGGGTCGGCAATATAGCCTTTCACTTCGACGACACCAACTTTTTCTTCAGCATCTGAAATATCGCCCTGGGTTGAGTATTTGATTCCCATCACTACAATCAGCGATATTACGATAGCCGAAACTGAGACAATGGATGAAAAAAACAGCATAAAATGCAGATAGGGATGTCTTCGGGAGAACATGATATGATTCCAATAAAGAGGTGATGAAGTAAATTCGGGGGCGATATTCTACAAAACGGCAGGACTGAATTGTGGTAGAACCGCGAGCGATTGCGAAGGTTTTGTTCCCAAAAAGAAATCATGAGAACGAGCGAATACATAAGTTTTTTTATTCCCCCCTTTTACGAAGGGGGGAATCATTTTCAATGTAAAGCTTTACTGGCCTGAATCGTTACTCAACTTTTCCTGGAGATTTTCCTTGAGAAGTTCACCAAAAGTCGATGGGCCAGGCTTCATGCTGTTGACATACTCGGACAGCAATGCCTGCTCATCTTCCACTTCAAGGCGTTTGATGGAAAGTCCGATCCTTCTTTCATCGCTGTTGATGTTCATGACACGAGCGGTAATGACATCGTTGATATTGAATTTGCCTACTGGCGTCTTGATTTTTTCCTTGCTGATTTCAGAAACATGAACCAGTCCCTCAATGCCTTCCTCAAGTTCGACAAAGATACCAAAATCCGTCAGGTTGGTGACAGTACCGGTAATGATCTTGCCAACTTCATACCGCTGCGCCACAGTTTTCCATGGATCTGGCTGAAGCTGCTTGATGCCCAGGGAAAACCGCTCGTTGTCTTTTTCGATATCCAGTACAATGGCTTGGATAACATCCCCTTTTTTATAGATTTCAGAAGGATGCTTAATGCGCTTTGTCCATGAAATATCGGAAATATGAACCAAACCGTCAATGCCTTCATCAATACCGATGAAGATACCAAAATCAGTGATGTTCTTGATCTTGCCCTCAATAGTTGTGCCAACTGGATATTTTTCACTGATCACATCCCATGGATTGGGTGCGATCTGTTTCATTCCCAGAGAAATCCGGCGATTTTCCGGTTTGATGTCCAGCACAACTGCTTCAACCATGTCGCCGATGGAGACGATCTTGGAAGGATGGCGAACTTTTCGGGTCCATGACATTTCAGAAACATGAATCAGACCTTCAATACCTTCTTCAAGCTCAACGAAAGCACCGTAATCGGTAAGGCTGACGACTTTTCCATTAATGCGCGCTGCAATCGGATATTTTTCAACCGCGGCAATCCACGGATCTTGTGTCAATTGTTTCATACCCAGGGAGACGCGTTCTTTTTCAACATCCAGATTCAAAACCTTGACGGTAATTTCATCTCCTACTTTAAAGAGCTCGGATGGATGTTTGACCCTGCCCCACGAAATGTCCGTAATGTGAAGCAAACCGTCAACGCCGCCTAAGTCAACAAAAACGCCATACTCAGTAAGATTTTTTACGGTTCCGCTCAGGATTTTGCCTTCATGGATGGTAGTCAATGTGGCGGATCGTTTGGTTTCTCGTTCCTGCTCGAGCAAGGCGCGTCTGGACAACACGATATTGCTACGTTTTCGGTTGTATTTCAGTACCTTGAAATTGAAGGTTTTTCCCACCATTTCATCCAGATTGCGAATCGGGCGCAGATCCGCCTGAGATCCGGGCAAAAATGCCTGGACACCGACATCCACAGAAAAACCGCCTTTAACGCGCGCCAGAATAATGCCCTGAATCACCTCGTCATTATCATGGGCTTTCTTGATATCGTCCCATACCTTGACCTTGGCGGCTTTTTCTTTGGAAAGAATGACGACTTCGTTTTCATCATCCCACCATTCCACCATGACCTCAACAGAATCGCCGGTCTTGACGACGATATTCCCATTCTCATCCCGAAATTCGTGAATTCGGATCTGACCCTCGGATTTGTATCCGATATCCACCAGCACATGATCTTTATCTACCGAAATGATACGACCCGTAACCACTTCGCCCTCGGCAAAGCGTTTGAAACTCTCCTCGTACATTTCCATCAGGTTGTCCATGCCTTCAGATGCCTCTTGGGTATCATCAAACGTGTCCACCTGGTTCATTGGAATAACTACCGGAGTTTGAATTGTTGGTTCTGAATTGATTTCTGTAACGTTTTCCATGAAAGTTAACTATCCCCCTTAGCCTTATTTTACCTACTAAACCATACACCGTCGCCAGTATATCCGCAACCATATACCAGACTGTCTTAAAAAAAACAATAATTATTAATTAAGAAAGGTGGCGGAGGCAAAAACCATGAGACAAAACTTGACTGGTATTTTTTGAGTTATTGCACGAAATAAATTTTTATACTGCGGTGAACAAAAACTCAGTCAAATCAAAAACGGGAGGTTTTCCGTTCCCTGACTTTTGACTTAATGCAGCCCATCATTCGCACGACCACTGCATGAGGATCAATATCAGTGCAGTCGATCCGAATGGCGTCGTCAGCAGGTCTAAGCGGGGAAAGCACCCGCTGTCTGTCATTTTGATCCCTTTGAAGCATATCTCTGGAAATGTCTTCGAGAGTGACGGCTGTTTTTGGCGACGTTTCCTTGTAGCGCCGACTGGCTCTTGTATGAGGGTCGGCATCAAGAAAAAATTTGATATCCGCTTGCGGAAATATCACAGTTCCCATATCGCGGCCTTCACACACCAGGGCCTTGTCTTTTCCCATTTCCCGCTGAATATCCAGAAGAAAATTGCGCACTGCAGGTTTGGCGGAAACAACTGATGCCATCATGGAGATTTCAGGGGTTCTGATTTGATCCGTGATATCCCGATCCTTCCAAAGCAGTCGAAACTCATTTGTATGTGCATGAGTGGTCAAATCGAATTCTTTCAGGTGGGCTATCAGTGCTGCATCATCCTCAAAATCAATGCCGTTTATAAGTATGCCATAAGCAACTGACCGATAAAGCGCCCCGGTATCCAGATACCGGTAATCAAGCTGTTCGGCAAGAAGACGGCTGACTGTTGTCTTTCCGGCGCCTGCAGGCCCGTCTATGGTGATCAACAGGGGATCTGTCACCGGGTTAGAGCCGTCAACGGAAGTTTGGCACATTTAAAGCACCTGCTCCAAAGCCTGAATCAGCCGTTTGTTTTCTTCGGGAAGACCCGTATTGACACGAATATATTCAGGATAGCCGTAAGAAGACATGGAGCGAACAATCACGCCTTTTCTCAGCATGTTTTCAAAAACCGTGTCCGCGTTCCGCCCCGCATCAATCAGAAAAAAATTGGCCTGAGTGGGAAAATACCGGACGCCTATTCTGTCCAGTTCCACATACAGGTAATTGAGACCTTCATGTACTGCCTGAATGGTCTTGTTTAAAAACGCCTCATCTTCCAAAGCTGCAACAGCTCCGACCTGAGCCAGCAGACTGGCGTTGAACGGTTGACGAATCCGGTGGAGAATTCCGGCAAGTTCGGGCGCCATGACGCCATAGCCAATCCGAAGCCCGGCCAGACCATAAGCTTTGGAAAAAGTTCTCAGGGCCACAACCGGACGGTCTCCATGAATAAATTCCATGCTGTTGACACAGTCCGGATCTCTGACAAACTCCATGTATGCCTCATCCACAACTACCACGATGCCAAGTGGAAGCGCATCGATAAATGATTTGAAATCATTGTGGGACACCACTGTGCCGGTCGGGTTATTGGGATTGCAGATAAAAATCATCCGGGTCCGGGAAGTCACCCTTTCCAGAATATCTTTGGCGCATATCGCCAGAGACCTCAGGGGAACGTGAACGGGAATAGCGCCGGCGCTTCGGACATCAATTTCATACATCAAAAACGAAGGTTTGGGGATAATGGCCTCATCGCCGGGCTGAAGCAGAGCCCGGGTCAGCATGCCGATCAGATCGTCCGAGCCATTGCCAAGGACGAAATGATCGGGCGAAAAGCCCAGACGGCAAGACAAATTAGCCGTCAAGTCATGCCCCCTGCCGTCCGGATACCGGTGAAGGTTGGACAAGGCAAGGCTGATCGCCTGAACCGCCATGGGTGAGGGGCCTAATGGGTTTTCGTTTGAAGCCAACTTGATGGCATGTTGAATGCCGTACTCCCTGGCAAGCTCCTCAACAGGCTTCCCTGGCTTATACGGCTCGATGGACTGAATGTATTCCGGAATTTTGACAATCATCATGGACTCGATATTTTAGCGGCCTTCTGTCCTTCATCAACCGCCTTCATGTTCAAAGGAATGAGTTTGGCCTTACTGGAAAACTCTTCCTTGACGCATTCGCGCAGGATATCATTGTCCACCATTTTGCTCCGGGCCACAAAAGCAGAAAGGGCGACAATATTGGCGGATCTGATGCTTCCCAGACCCATGGCGATGTCATTGACCGGAACGATAAATTCGTCCACATCGGTTCTACCGCAGCCAACGGTTATAAGGGATTTGTTGATCAAAATGACACCTCCCGGCTTTACCATGGGAGCAAACTTATCCAGTGAGGGCCGGTTCATGGCTACAAGGTGCATGGGATTACGAATAATGGGTGATCCTATGGGGCGATCGCTGATGACGACCATGCAATAAGCGGTCCCTCCCCGCATTTCGGGACCGTAGGAAGGTATCCAGACCACTTCAAATCCCTGTTCCATGGCGGCATGAGCTAATATCTTGGCGCTTAACAAAATGCCCTGACCGCCAAAACCGGCAAACATGACTTCACTTTGCATCTGTCCCTCCGCTCACGGGTTCGGGTGTTTTTACATCGCCCAGTGGATAATAAGGAAGCAGGGTATCCTCCGCCCATGTTATAGCTTCCATTGGAGTCATACCCCAGTTGGTGGGGCAGGTGCTGACCACTTCAACCAGGCTGAAGCATTTTCCCGCCATTTGATATTCGAAGGCTTTGCGTATGGCTTTTTTGGCTTTTACAATATATTTGGGCCGGATGACGGTTTGCCGTGTTATGTAAGCCGGTGTCTGCAGGGCCGCCAGCAACTCGGCTATCTTGATTGGCATTCCAACGTCCGCAACATCCCTGCCAAATGGCGAGGTGGTGGTGCGCTGATTGGGCATGGTGGTCGGCGCCATCTGGCCGCCGGTCATACCGTAAACCGCATTGTTTACAAAAATGGTGGTGAATTTTTCTCCCCGGTTGGCGGCGTGGATGATTTCACCCATACCGATGCTTGCCAGGTCGCCATCTCCCTGATAGGTAAATACCATCAGATCTGGCCTGACCCGCTTGATGCCGGTGGCCATCGCAGGCGCCCTGCCGTGAGCAGCTTCCTGAAAATCACAGGTGAAATAATTATAAGCCAGAACCGCGCATCCCACAGGGGCGATGCCGACGGTACGTCCGCGAATTCCCAGCTCATCAATCACTTCCGCTACCAGCCGATGAATCACTCCGTGAGTGCATCCCGGACAGTAATGGGTTTGTTGAGTTGAAAGGGCTTCGGGTTTGTGAAAAGTCTTTCCCATTAGTTCTGCTCCTTTCGTTGAGAGGTGATGTAAGATTGAACCACTTCCATGATTTCCTCGGGCGTCGGGACTTCCCCCCCGCATTTTCCATACCATTCAACCGGTTTTCTGCCCTGAACGCTGCGCTCGACATCTTCAACCATCTGCCCCATGCTCATTTCGATGCTGATCACCGTCTTGCAGCTTTCTTTGGAAGCGGCTTCGCGAATAGCCATCAACGGAAATGGAAAGAGGGTTTGCGGCCGAATCATGCCGACTTCAACGCCATTGGCCTTTAGATTGTCGATAGCGGTTCTACACACCCGGCTCATCGTGCCATAGCTGACGATCAGCACTTGGTAATCCGATTCGATATTATATGGCTCGAAGCGAATTTCTTCCAGATTCATCCGGTCGTATTTGGCTTTCAACAGCAGGTTATGGGCGTTAAGCTGAACCGGATCAAGATACAGGGTTTTTACAAGATTCCGGGTGCTGCTGTTTCGGGTGTCCATACCGCTTGTGGCCCAACTATCCGTGTTCAGTTGCTGGGTCTTGAGATGATCCGGAAAAACAACCGGCTCCATCATCTGCCCAATCAAACCATCGCCCATGATCATTACCGGATTGCGGTATTTTTCAGCCAGGGGAAAGGCCATCATCACCATGTCAACCGCTTCCTGTACACTGGCGGGAGCAAAGACCAGAAGTCTATAATCCCCGTGTCCGCCGCCTTTGGTAGCCTGAAAATAATCGCCCTGGGAAGGCAGAATGCCGCCAAGACCCGGACCGCCGCGCATGATGTTGACAAATACAGCGGGGCACTGGCCGCTGGCGATATAACTGATAGCCTCGCTCATCAGGCTGACACCGGGACTGGATGAGGTGGTCATCACCCTGGCGCCGCAGGCAGAGGCTCCAAAAATCATATAGCCGACAGCCACCTCGCTTTCACCCTGCAAAAAAACGCCGCCGACTTCCGGCATCCGGCGGGCCAGATACTCTGCTACCTCGGACTGAGGGGTGATGGGATAGGCAAAATAATTGAGGCAACCTGCTCGAATAGCGGCTTCCCCGATCGCTTCATTTCCTTTCATGAGAACTTTGCTCATGGAATCCTCCGTAATATCCGCATGGCTGCAGGGTTAAGGTGTTTCCGTTATGGATATGGCCACATCCGGACACATTATGCAGCAGGTTGAACAATATACGCAGTCATCAGGCCTGGCCTGATAGGCTGGAAAATAGCCTTTGGCATTCACTTCGCGGGCTATCTCAAGTACCTTTTTGGGGCATACAGCTACACATAAACCGCACCCCTTGCACCGATCCACGTCAATTTGATGTTGGTAGGCCATAGCCAGTGATTCCTCTTTTTTATTCCTTCAACTGGACAGCCTGCTTCCAGGGCGGAACCAGTTGTCGTTTGATGGGGAGTATTGAACATGAAAATTGTTCGGCCTTCAATTCGGACAGTAAAAAGGCTGGAGCCGTAATAAACAATAGCGGCAACCCGGTGGATTCGGAAAGCTTTTGCATGAACGCATATCCGGAAAGGATGGTTTCTGCTGTGCTTTCTTCAATCAGGTTGGCGTTTCCAATCCAGCCGCTGATGGTAAGTCTGGATGCTTTTTCGATTTCCTGTTTCATCTTCAGAACCCCTTCAATGGTCTGGGTGAGGGGCCGAAACGGATTGACCACCTGAAGCATGGTGTAGGGAGCATCCTGAAAGGCGTCAGCCAAGGCGGCCAGAACCATCGCACCAACATTGTTTCCCCCGACATCAAGTATCGTCAACTCTGCCGGATGCCTGATCAAACCACTGACGGAACGGCTTAAAATGGGCAGATCCGCATACATGTACTGTTCCGGAGGCAGAACCACTTCGATTCCAAGTTCAGATAGTTGTTTTCGGGCTTCCCGGGTCCGGAAATAGGGATTGACAATATCCATATCCGCTATGCGAACATCCATTCCCTGCTTTTTTCGATACACCGCAAGGTTAATGGCGACTTCTG
>SERZ01001999.1_pt1 | contig 10587 bp, 3 predicted proteins | sample 3171461 | NCBI WGS metagenome assembly SERZ01 (sample SAMN06051861, study PRJNA518727) | freshwater metagenome | biome: subpolar coniferous forest; feature: holomictic lake; material: water; isolation source: holomictic Lake 227, 6 m depth | place: Canada: near Kenora, Ontario | collected 2013-06-25... | reverse complement strand
CCAAGCCCTTCATTTTAGCTCATCGTCACCCTGATGGTACTTAATTGGGTTCCACGCGCACACCGTCCAGGTGAAAGAGATGGTCTTTCGCGCGCGCGCTGTGCTCGCCACAAACGCCCAGCCGAATCGTGTGCCGGCCCGCGACCGGAAGTTCCTTGCGGTAAATGCAGACGCCCCAGATTTCGTCGGCGGAATAAGTGTCAACCACCTCGGGCGCCGAACCGTCAACACTGACGGCCACCTGGCCGCAGTTCGCGCCCAGCTGGCTGAACACAAGCACGACTTTGCCGCTGAACGCCAATTCCACACTGGCACCCTTCTGACTCGAGGTCGAAAGCGTATGATCGTGTGCGAGGAGCAGATTGTGGTCGTGCTTCCAATCGCCGCCGAACTTGAATGCGCCCGTCGTCGCATCGTCGAAGACCTGCGCGGGCTCTACCATCGGGCCTTTGGCCGCGGCTCGCGCCGAGACGTTACCCGCACCGTCCACCGTGCGAATCTCGTAACGGGCGGCCGGGTCCGCGCCGGCTGAGTGGTCGAAATAGAAGGCTCCCTTGGCCACTTTGTCCAGCGCGGCGCCGTTGCGAAAGACCTCGTAGTACGACACCCAGTTGTTGTCGGTGCCCGCTTTCCAGGTCAGTTCGACCCCGGGATAACCCATGTTCTCAGCCTTGCGTTTGCTGACGGCGTGAGGCGGTGTCGGCGCCTGCCGGTCGCGCTGGCTGCCGGGATGCAAGGGGAGATTCAGGTAGATCAGCTCGCCGGCCGGCATCGTATCGAACGAGATGCCGCGCTCCATCAGGTCGGCGCCCGCGCGCTGCTCGCTTCGCTCGGATTCGTGGAATGAAACCAAATAGTGTTCGTTTGGCAGCAGGCCTTTGGGTCTGATGATTACCGGTTTAGGCGCGGGCCGCTTGGGGATGATGAGGCCCCGCTTGCCGTCGCGGCTCATCCGCTGGAAATACAGGGTCGGGTCGTCGCCAGTAATCAGCGGACGAAAGACGTGGACCCAGCGGCCCACCACCCCTTGGCGGTGAAGGTAGTGGTAAACGTCCACCAGTTCGCGCAAGCCTTCGAGCTTCACCGGGTCCGTGGTATCGCCGGTCATGTCGAAGTTGAAGCAGAGCAACCCGCGCCAGGTGGCTTTGTTGTAGTCGTTCGGGTTCCAGACGTCCGGAATGTCGCTCGTCTTGTCCGGCGGGAAGAGCAGCGCGGCGTAATAATTGCGCAAGGGGCCGACCGCGCCGTCGCTGAACGAGAACGCCGAGGCGTAGCGCGTGTAATCATAGCCGCCATAGTTGCCGCCGCCGTTGACGGCCTGGAAGGCGCACTTCGGATGTTGGTCGAGGAATGTCCGGATCAGGCGGCGGAAGCCTTCGTCCTGCGCGAGCATCACACCGTCATCACCACCGCGCGCGGCGGTGAAGAAGCTATCGTTACGCCACTCGAAGTCACCCCAGCGCGCAACAAACTGGTCGAGCTGGCTCTGCATGAACGCGACCACTTCGGGCCGTGACATGTCGAGCGTTTCGCCCAGCAGCCAGTCGGGATGCTCCTGCGCGACGCGTGACTTCTTGTCCACGGTGTACAGGAAGGCGTAGATGAGGTGGCCCATGTCCTGTTTGCGGAGGTAGTTGATGGTCGTGCGGAAGTCCGGGCCGTTCCAATCACCCGCCCGGTCCCACCAGCCCCAGTCGCGGTGATAAACATCCGCGCCGACGTAGCGCATGAGGTCGGCGACGCGGAAGACTTTGCGGAACGTGCTCTGAAAATCCGGGCTCCCCCCAGTCCAGGAAACGCCGGGTTGTCCCCAGGCAGTGCCATTCATCCAGTAGCCCAGCATGCGAATGGCCGGGAACCAGCCGTCCCGCGTGTAATCCCAAAGGTAGCGATACTGCCAGTCGAGACATTCATTGCCGGCGTTATCGAGATCATCATGGTAGAGGCCGACGAAAGCCTTCGGGGTCGTAAGGGATTCGCCCGGAGCGAGGGCTTGCTTGCAGCCGGCCACCTGGAGCCGGGCAGTGACGCTGCCATCCGGCGCAAGCGAGAATGACGAGGTCCAGTGTCCGAAATAATCCCAGCCAATGAAAAGGCCCTGCTTCGTGTCCCGGGCGTAAAGCGCATACCACGGGGCGTAACTCGCGCTTCCCGGCCGGAAGCCGTAGGTGGTGTTGCTCCGCGCGCCGTTCCCGGTGTTGCAGATCGCGCCGGTGACGCGGACCCGCCCCGCTTTCGGAGCCGTCCACACCCGAACGGCATCCTGCCCGATGTCGGGATGCTGGTCGTTCACGCCGACGAACGGGGTGCCGGTGGTGTTGTCCTTTTCCTTTCGCCACTGTTTCGGGGTGGGATAATAGACGAGGTCGATGAATTTGCCGTTCGCAACATACTGGTAGCGCCAGCCGTTCTTGCCTTGCAGCTCGCTGAACTCCTTAGAGGCGCTGTGCGTCTCACCATCGGCATAGGCGATCGTCGGATCAAGGGCGGTGGTGTCGTAACCGATGTTCCCGTGCATGTTGACGAGAAAGACGAGCTGGTCACCGGGCTGAACCTCAGCATTGAATTCGAACGGCACGCGGACCGTGGCGTTGGCGACGTATTGCCAGCCGGTGCCAGGCCAGACTTGCTGGCCGTTGAGCAGCACCTTGGCGTCAATGCCGTCGCCGGGAAACTGCCGGGCGCCGGTCATTTCAGCGGGAAACGCATCGTAGGAATCGAACTGGCGCGGCTTCGCCGGATGGAGCGACTCGGTCTTGAGGTTCCAGGAGCCGGGTTGGTTATCACCGCCGGACATCCACGAGAAATCCGGCGGCTGAGCAGCGCCCGGTTGGACGGTGAGGTTTAGAAAGCACGGCTCTCGCATGGGCAGAGGAATGGTGCCGGCATTCTTGAACGTGACCCACTCCCGCACGATGCTGGAGCCGGGATAAAGCACATAGCTCTTCGTGACCTGGAGGGCATCGTGCTGCAGGGTGATATCCAGTTGGCGCTCGCCCTGGGGCAGCTTGATCTGTTTACAGCCGAGCAACTGCCAGCGCACGGCAGAAGCGGTCGGGCTTTCTGCCCCGCCGGCTCCCGGATCGAGGAATTCCTCGACCACCGCGCCCTTGGGTACCAGTTCGCGTCCGGTGGTTAGGTCCGTGAAATGCTTTAGCACCAGGCGGCCATCTTCCATGGCAATCACTCGCTCCATTCGGGACGTGCGCAACGTCCACTGAGTGCCACGCTGCCGTATGTCGGCCGTGTCGGCGCAGGCCGTGAAAAACACCCCCAGCAGCAAACACATTATGCCCAGCGTCCGACACAGGGATGCCCCTTGGCGAGGCCCCATAGTTTGTTTGCTCTGTTTCATATCGACGTCTTCCAATTGCTGGCCTCCGTGTCACACGGCTCGGCAGCGGGTAACATTAACTGAGTTGCTATTGGGCGCACCGTATGTGCTGTCCTGATCACAGTACCCTTACATAAGGCCCGATCGTGCCCAGATCGAGGTTAATCGGAGCAGATACTGAAAGGGGCGGTAGGCGCGCGGGCTGGGAGGTGAGGTCGAAGCGTGAAACCTGGCAAATCCTTGTAACCTCGTTACCCCTTCGACGGTCTATGTCTTAAACCCGGGCACCTCGGGACGCCTCGCCGCCCGGCGGTTGGTCCGCCCCCACGTCCCGCCCGGAAACCAGGCGGCAAAGGGAATAGAAAAGCTTCCAATAAGCCTGCAACAGGCTTGCAACTTGCCTGCAACTACCTTGCAACCATGGGGGCACTCTGGTGTTGCTCCGGTGTAGTTCCCATTTTGCTCCATTAGCTCCCTTGCGGCGCTGACGGCGACACGTCGGCGCAGGTCTGGTTGAACTCGACTGAGTTCGCAGGCGAGGCCAGGCGCACTCCGGGCCAACCGCCTGCCGCAGTGGCGCCCGCAAGATGACACGCTGAATTCACTTTGCTTGATACCAAGGGGTCGAGCCCTCACTCTCCTGCCCATGAGATTATTTGCGGCGGCACGGAACTGGACCTCGATTCATGAGCGTAGATGGCGTTTGGCAGGCCCGCTGATCTTCTGCTGGCTGTGCCTGGCCCAACCCACACTCGCAGCGGAGGGCGTGGCCACCTACACGACCGGCGATTGGCCTGTGCCGGGACTTGGGAATGTTCGCGCCCGCGTCGCCGTTTCTGAAAAGGCGGATGCTGTCTGGGCGCACATCCCCTGGCGGCGGCGGGATGCCAGGCCGGAAAACAAGGACGTCATCGTGGTCGATGCCGCCACTGGGAAACGGGTGAATAATGTGGCAACGGTGAGGGTCACCCGGGATTACGGCGATTTGCTGTTTCAGCCGCCGACGGCGCCCGGGGAATACTACTTCTACTACCTGCCTTTCAAGACCGCCGGGTCCTGGTATTTCCCCACCACGATTTACCTGTCGCCCACGAATACCGCCGAAGCGGACTGGACCAATCGCTGCGCGCCGATCATACAACGGCTGCGGGAGGGCCAACCGCCGGCAGTGCCTGCGGCGCGGCTCATCGATCTCCAGGCAATCAATGAATTCCACCGATCCGGCCCGATGGAGGTCACGGCGACCAGCCAGGAAACCAGCGAGTTCATGGGGAAATATGGAAGCCGGCCTTACCTGCTGTTCCCGGAAGATCGACGTTTCCCCATCCGCATGACGGAGGAATTGCCGCTGCGGTGGATCCAATCCGGACCGGAGCGCCCGTTCATTGGTGAGGCGGCCCGCGGCGAGTTCTACGCGTTCCAAGTGGGTCTCTACGCGTGCCGGGATAGTGTGGAAGCCGTGCAGGTCGAGTTCAGCGATCTGAAGGGATCGGGCGGAGCGACAATTCCCGCCGCCGCCCTCCGCTGCATCAACGTGGCGGGCACCAATTGGCTCGGCAAACCCATGCACAAGATCGTGACCGTCCCCAAAGGCAAGGTTCAAGCCTTCTGGTGCGGCGTGGCCTTGCCCGAGCAAACGCCCGCGCAGACGTATCGCGGGAAGGTCAGCTTCAAACCCAAGAACGCTCCGGCGGCTGCGATCGAACTGGAAATCACCGTCTCGGAAGCCGCCCTGGCAGACGCGGGCGACGGCGAGATCTGGCGGCAATCACGCCTGCGCTGGCTCGATTCCACCATCGGCCTCGATGACGAAGTCTTCGCGCCTTACACACCGGTCGCTGCGCAGGGAGACACGGTCTCAGTGTTGGGCCGCAAGACCCGGTTCCATGCCACCGGCTTGTTTGAGAGCATCAAGAGCACGTTCTCGCGTAATGTGGATAGCACGAATGGCCCCGAACGCGAACTGCTGGCCGGGCCGATGGGCTTCGTGGTCGAAACCGCGGACGGGCCTGCTGCCTGGCGAGGCGGCAGCCCGAGAATCCTCGGCCAGAGCACCGGCGCGGTAAGTTGGCAATCAGACAGCACCGCCGGGCGTCTGCGGCTGGAATGCCGCGCGAAAATGGATGGCGACGGGTATGTGAACTTCATGCTGACGCTCGAATCGGGCGAGGCGGCGGAGCTCAAAGATATTCGGCTGGAAATCCCGCTCCAGCGCGAGCGGGCGGTTTACATGATGGGGTTGGGTCGCGAAGGTGGCTATCGTCCGGAATCCTGGGACTGGAAATGGGACGTTGCGTACGCCAACGGCCAGCTATGGCTGGGGGATGTTGACGGCGGTTTGAGCTGCAAACTCAAGCACGTCGAAGACCGCTGGGATCTCGCCAATATGAAAGAAACCGGCTGCTATAAGGATTGGAGCAACGATGGCAAGGGCGGCTGCAAGGTGGCCACGGAAGGCGAGCGGGTGGTCATGCGCGCCTACACCGGGCCGCGGCAGGTCGCCGCGGGGGAGAAGCTGCACTTCAACTTCGGCCTGATGATCACCCCGGTTAGGACCCTCGACAAGAATCATTGGCAGTGGCGTTATTACCATCGGGAAGGCTCCTCGCCGGTCGCGGACATTGCGAAGACCGGGGCGTCCGTCATCAACCTGCACCAGGGCGACAAGCTCAACCCGTACATCAATTACCCCTTCCTCACCACGGACAAGCTGTCCGCCTACGCCAAAGAAGCGCACGAGCGAAACATGCGGGTCAAGCTCTACTACACCATCCGCGAGCTAAGCGATTACACGGGTGAATTCTGGGCGCTGCGGAGTCTCGGCCACGAGGTGTTCACCGGCGGCGCCGGATTTCACGTCGCCGACCAGTTCGAGCCGAAACGCACGGAGCAGGCTTTACCCAATAACGGCGATTCCTGGCTCTGCGAACATGTCGTCACCGATTACGCGCCCGCCTGGCACACGCCCCTCGGCAACGGACGGACCGACGCGGCGATCGCCACCAGCGGCCTGTCGCGCTGGCACAATTACTATCTCGAAGGCCTGAGCTGGCTCATCCGGAAGGTGGGAATCGACGGCCTCTACCTCGATGGCATCGGTTACGATCGCGAGATCATGAAGCGCGTGCGCAAGGTCTTGCAGCGCGAAGGCAGGAATTGCCTGATCGATTTTCACAGCGGCAACAACCACCCCCGGGAATATGGCCTGAACAGTTGCGCCAACCAGTACCTCGAGCTGTTCCCTTACATCGACAGCCTCTGGTTCGGTGAAGGGTTTGATTACAACGCAGCTCCCGACTATTGGCTCGTAGAAATGGCTGGCATTCCTTACGGGCTGTTTGGCGAGATGCTGCAAGGCGGCGGCAATCCGTGGCGCGGCATGGTCTTCGGCATGAGCAACCGCCTGGGCTGGGGCGGCGATCCACGCCCGCTCTGGAAAGTCTGGGACGAGTTCGGCATCCAGGAGGCCAAGATGCAGGGCTACTGGGACCCGCTGTGCCCGGTCAAGACCGGCCAAAAGGACATCCTGGCTACGGCCTACGTGAAACATGGCAAGACGCTCGTCTCGGTGGCCAGTTGGGCCACCAACGCGGTGAAAATCCGGCTGGAAGTGGACAACGCCGCCCTCGGCCTGGCCCCTGCCAAAATGGGTGTCTATGCCCCGCCAATCACTGGGTTCCAGCCGGAGGCGGTGTTCAAACCCGGCCAGGAAATCCCCGTGCGACCCGGCCGCGGCTGGCTGCTGCAACTCGACGAAACGGAACGTAAGCTACCGGAACCGGCTGACCTGATGGCTGGGAAGAAGATGCTGCTCGAGGAACGCTTCGCGGGCCAGGAACTCGTCACACCGTGGATCGTCAGCCTCTCCCAGCGGCCAGGAACAAAACTAAGTGTGGTGGACGGGCACCTGCAGATCAGCGCTGTCGCTAACGCCGCAGTGTTTGCCGAACGACCGCTTCCCACCGGGACGACCCTGGTGCGGTGTCTGGTGGATCCCCAAACCGACCAGGGAGCCTCCTGGGGGCCCGGCATCACCCTCGTTTGGGCTGACGGCCATGCGTTGCGGATCAACCTGCGCGTGGAGGGGCGCTTCGGTGTTGACGACGGCAGCCGGCAATTGCTCGAGGGGAACCACGACCCCGCAAAACCCTGCCAGCTCGTCATCGTTCTCGATAGCCGTGAAGTCATCTTGCAGGCATCGGAGGAAGGCGTTTTGCAGGAGATTGCCCGCTTCCCCCGTTCGGAATTCCCCGGTGATCCTGCTGCCATCCGCCTCGGGAAGATGAGCCCCGGCTCGAAGAACGAAGACTTCTCCCCGCAAGGACCGGCAGGTGCCTGCTCATTTCGGCAGCTTCAGATCATGGGGAATTGAGCCGGGTGCTGGGACGAGGGCCCGGGTTTAGCAGCGATGGGTAATATTGGCATCGACACGCCGCTCCCGGGCCAGCAGGTCACACCTCAGCAATCCGGATCAAGACAGGCTCGGACAGCCAAAGCCAGCTTACGTGGATGATACGGTTTTGGCAGGAAATTGATGCCTGGGCGCAGGATAAAATCCTTGTCCACCAATTCGGTGTTGTAACCGCTGGTAAAAAGCACTTTAAGCCCCGGCCGCTGAGCCCAAAGTTTCTCCGCCAGCTCGCGGCCGTTCAACCGATACGGCATCATCAAATCGGTCATCAACAAGTCAACTTGGCCGCGGCATTGTTCCCAAACCTCGAGCGCTTCGGGCCCGCACTGGGCCTGGACCACGTTGTAGCCATGGCTTGCCAGGAGATTGCCGACGAACTCACGGACCGGTGCGTCATCCTCAACCAGGAGAATGGTCTCAGTTCCGCCCCGCAGGGCCGGGTCGGGTGGGGGTGATGACTCAGCGGGCTCAGGCGTGGTGTTAGCGCCGGGCAAGAACACATGGAAGGTCGTGCCTTTGTCCAGTTGACTCTCCACCTCGATCCAACCCTGGTGCTGTTTGACAATGCCATGGACGGTCGCCAACCCCAGGCCCGTGCCTTTGCCGATCTCCTTGGTCGTGAAGAACGGCTCGAAAATACGGCTCAAGTGCTCCTGGGGGATGCCACAACCCTCATCACTCACCGCCAGGCAGACGAAGCGGCCGTCACGCGCCTCGGCGAGCTCATTGAGCGGGTTCACGTGCACCTCGCGCACTGAGATCCTGATGCCTAGGGTGCCACCTTTTGGCATGGCATCCCGCGCGTTGACCGCCAGATTGACCAGCACCTGCTCGATCATGCCCGCGTCAGCTTCTACCAATGCCGGCATCCGGAAACTGCTTACCTGGAGCACAATATGCCCGCCCAGGAGGCGCCCCAGCATCTTGGTCACGTTACTGACGACGTGGTTCATGTCCAAACGCCGCGGCTGCATGACCTGCCGTCGGCTAAACGCCAGCAGTTGCCGCGTCAGGGTGGAGGCGCGTCCCGCGGCCCGGACGATCTCTTCCGCCGAACGCGCGGCTACCCCGGTTAGAGTGGCGTTTGCGCTTAGCAGCGCTGCGTATCCGTGGATGACCGTGATGATGTTGTTGAAATCATGGGCCACGCCTCCCGCCAGTTGGCCGATGGCTTCCATTTTCTGGGACTGACGCAATTGCTCCTCCAACCGCCGCTGGGCCGCCTCGGACTCGCGCAAGGCCGCTTCCGCCAGCTTGCGTTCGGTGATATCCCGGACATGCAACAACGCCGCGGGCTTCCCCGCATAGTCGATAAGGCTGGCGCGCACCTCCACGGGCACGGCTCGGCCATCCTTCGTCCAACTGGCCCCCTCGAACCGCTCCAGCTTGCCTTGCGTCAAGGCCTTGAAGCCGCGCGTGACCTCCGCCCGCGATTCGGGCGGGACCAACTCCAGCACATGCTTGCCCCGCATTTCCTCCGGGGTGAAGCCGTGTAAGCGGCAACCGGCCGGATTCACATCGAGCACAATGCCGGCCAGGTCCTCGACGAAGATCGCATCGGGAGAGCCTTCGAATAAATCACGGAACCGTTGCTCGCTGGCGCGGAAACGCCCTTCGTGCCAGACCCGCTCGTCTTCCACCTCTCTGTTCCGCAGCCTCGCTTTAGCCTCCCGTGTCTTTCTCGCGTTGACCGGGAGCGGGGGCTCACCCGGGACTGGCTGCACGATCTCGGAAACGGCCAAACCGCCCTCTAAATGCTTAGCGCCGCGGGGATTGTTCATATTAGTAATTCACCCTTCAGGCAAACAGATCAAGAATGGGCTGGCCCAGACCGTCGCGGGTGACGTAGAAGGGGCGCTTCTCGGTTTCGTAGCTCAGCTTCGGGGAAATGCCCAGAGCGCGATAGATCGAGGCGTGGAGGTCCTCAATGATAACGCGCTTTTCGATGGTTTTGCACGGGCGATCATCCGCCGTCTTGCCATGCAAGTAGCCGCGTTTGAGACCGCCGCCGCACATAAGGACACTGCCCGCATCCGTGAAATGGCGGTGCATGCCGTAGTGCTTCATCTCCTTGATCACATCCGGGACGGTCACCTGGTCTTTGACCGTCTTGTCCGGTTTGCCCTCGATCAGCATGTCGCGGCTGAACTCGCTGGCCAGCACGATGAGGGTGCGATTGAGCAGGCCGCGGTCTTCGAGGTCGAGGATGAGTTGGGCGATGGGCGCGTCGATCGACTTCTTCATATCCACCATCCGGGTGTGGCCGTTTTCATGCGTATCCCAGTATTCGAACGGGATGTATTCGGTGGTCACCTCGATGAAGCGTGCGCCGGCTTCGGTCAGGCGGCGGGCCAGCAGGCAGCCGAGACCGAATTTGCCGGTGTTGTATTGGTCGTAGCTGGCTTTGGGTTCCAGTGATAAATCGAAGGCCTTGGCCGCCGGCGAACAGAGGAGCCGATGCGCGTTGTCGAGTGAGCGCAGGAGGGATTCTCTCTGATAGTCGCTGCCAAGCTGGCCGATCGTGCTCTGCGCGAGCAGCTTCTGGTAAAGGGTGTTCCGCCGCTCAAAACGGGCGGGGCTCATTCCTGCCGGCGGGCGGACGCTCTTGAGGGCATCTTCGGGATTGGCGATGGTGAATGGCCCGTGCTCGCTGCCGAGAAAGCCGGCGGTGTGAAAGGCCTTCAATTCCTCACCTTCGCCTAAGTCGAAACGCTGCCCGATGTCAATGAAGGCCGGCATGGCCGGGTCCCTCGGGCCGAGCGTGCGGGCGATGACGGAGCCGATGTGAGGCGCGGCAACGGTGAGCGGGGGAGCGTAGCCCGTGTGCCATTGAAACTGATGG
>SERZ01001995.1_pt1 | contig 10600 bp, 8 predicted proteins | sample 3171461 | NCBI WGS metagenome assembly SERZ01 (sample SAMN06051861, study PRJNA518727) | freshwater metagenome | biome: subpolar coniferous forest; feature: holomictic lake; material: water; isolation source: holomictic Lake 227, 6 m depth | place: Canada: near Kenora, Ontario | collected 2013-06-25... | reverse complement strand
TTCCAGCGCGGTCTCGATCTCCGCTTCGCCGGTCCCTTTGCCGAGCGAGAAGCGCAAGCTTGCCCGGGCGATTTCCAGCGGGCTCCCCATCGCCAGCAGCACGTGGGAGGGTTGCGGGGAACCGGCCATGCAGGCGGAGCCGCTGGAGACGCAAACCCCTGCCAAGTCGCAATGAATGAGAAGCGTTTCGCCGTCCAGGCCGGGGAACGAGACGTTGAGCGTGTTGGCGAGCTGGAGCGCGGGGTCATCCCATGCTCCGTTGCGGGCGGCCCGAGGGAAAAGCGCCGCGATGCCCTCCCAGAGCCGGTCGCGCAAGGCCGCCAGGCGCGGCGTTTCCGTGGGGAGGGCGTCCACGGCCAGTTGCGCCGCCGCCGCCATGCCCGCGAGGAGCGCCGGGGATTCCGTGCCCGGCCGTTTGCCCCCTTCCTGCGCGCCCCCAAAGAGGATCGCCTCCGGGGCCAGGCCGGGGCGCACCCAGAGCGCCCCCGCTCCCTTGGGGCCGTGAAATTTGTGCGCCGCCAGCGAGAGAGCGTCCGGGGCATCCGGGCCGTCCACGCGCACCGGCAGCTTGCCGAAGCTCTGCACCATGTCGCTATGGAACGGGACGCCCCGTTCCCGGCAGAGCGCGGTCAGCTCGCGCACCGGCTGGACCGTCCCGGTTTCGTTGTTGGCGGAGTGGATCGAAACCAGTGCCGTCCCGCCCGTGAGCGCGTCGCGGAGCGCCTCGGGATCGACGATCCCCCGGCCGTCCACCGGCAGCCGGGTGACGCGGAACCCCGAATGGCGTTCCAGGAAATCGGCCGCGTGCAAGACCGCGTGGTGCTCGATCTGCGATGTGACGATGTGCCGCGACATGCCCGCGCGGACGCGCGCCCCGGCCAGGCCGATCACCGCCAGATTGTCCGCCTCCGTCCCGCCGCTGGTAAAAATCAGGTCGCGGGCATGGCCCCCGAGCAGCCCGGCCAGCCGGTCCCTCGCGTCATCCAGCCCCGCCAGGGCATCGCGCCCGGCGGCGTGGATGCTGGAGGGGTTGCCAAAGCGCCCCGCGTAGCCGCCGGAGAGGAACGGGAGCATCGCCGCGAGCGCCTCCGGGGCGAGCGGGGTGGTGGCATTGTGGTCCAGATAGATTCGGTGCATCGTCGGGGAAAGGAAATGAAGACTACCTCCGGGCTGGACGGCGGCGCAAGGGTCCGTATCTTGGATTTCCTATGCAGCCCAACCTACCGCGCGTCGTCATTGGCATGAGCGGCGGCGTCGATTCGTCCGTCGCCGCCTACCTCCTCAAGGAGCAGGGGTACGACGTGGTCGGCATGACCATGAAAGTCTGGCTCCAGGACTGCATCGCGCAGGCCCAGGACGCCTGTTGCGGCCCCTCGGCCGTCGCCGACGCCCGCGCCGTGGCCCACGCCATCGGCATCCCGCACTACGTTCTGGACGAGTCGGCCGATTTCAACCAGACGATTGTCGGCTACTTCGCCGCCGAGTACGCCGCCGGCAGGACCCCCAATCCGTGCATCCTCTGCAACGAGAAAGTCAAATTCGGCAGCCTCTGGAATAAAGCCGCCTCGCTTGGCGCCGCCTTTCTCGCCACCGGCCACTACGCCCGCGTGGAACAGGAGGGCGCAGGGGGGCGTTTCGTCCTGCGCAAGGGGGCGGATGCGCGCAAAGACCAGAGTTACTTCCTCTTCAGCCTTAGCCAGGAGCAGCTTGGGCGCACGCTTTTCCCGCTGGGCGGAATGTCCAAGCCGGAGATCCGCGCCATCGCGCGCCGGATCGGACTTAAGGTCGCCGACAAAGCCGACAGCCAGGAGATCTGCTTCGTCCCCGGCAACGACTACAAGGCGTTCCTGCGCCAGCGCCTGGGCGAGGGGGCGTTCCACCCCGGCGGCATCTACGACACCTCCGGCAAACGGCTTGCGGACCACCAGGGCATCGAGTTCTTCACCATCGGGCAGCGCAAGGGGCTCCCCGGCGGCTCGCCGCGGCCGCTGTACGTCGTCGATATCGACCCGGGAACCGGCGCGGTGATTGTCGGCGGCGCGGAGGATCTGGCGGCGGAGGCGTTCCGCATCGAGCGCTGCAACTGGCTGGACGGCGAATCGTCCGCTTCCTTGGAAGTCACCGTGAAAATCCGCCATGGCCACCCCGGAGCCGAGGCGACGGTGACGCCCTTGGAAAACGGCGCGGCGGAAGTGCGGCTGCACGTCCCGCAACGGGCGGTGACGCCCGGCCAGGCGGCCGTCTGTTACGCCGGGGACCGCGTGCTGGGCGGCGGCTGGATCACCCGCCGTGTTTAGAGCGGCTTAAGTTTTTCTGTAGCCGCGCTTTGCGGCGGCGCAGACCGTTGCGCGGTTTTTTTCCTCTTCGCGCGCGGTCATGCGCGCTGATGCATGCGATAGACCTTCCCGGCGGAATCCGCACCTACCAGCAGATCGCGCCTGCTCCATAACCGAGATGTAGCAGCAAAAACAGATGTCCAGAATTCTGCGAACAAATGTCCAAAGAGGCAAGGGGAACACAACGAGCCGGGATAAACCCGGCTCGTTGAACATGGATTGTCAGGTTGGCCTATGCCGGATACGTTCCGGGCATGACCACGTTCACGGCAGCTTTGAGGGACTGGAGAAAGGCAAGCTCAGTACCCAAGCGGCCATTGGCAGCCGCCAAAATTTGATCCTGGGTCAGCAGCGTGGTATTGTCGGCTCCACGAGTTTTCGTCAGCGCATTCTCGATGCGAGTGATCGCATTTTGGAGATTTGATGCTATCCGTTGGTTAATGCCGAGGATAGTTCCAACGGCGGTAGTGGCGGAGTCGGGAAGTAGTGGTGTGTTCATGGTTTTATGGGTGGTGTAAAATTACCAGCGAGCCGCATTATCCCAGCCAGCGCCCGGTGACCTCATCCCAGAGGCCACCGTAGCCCCAGTGCCGCTGGGCATTAAAAATAATGGCTGGCGGCGTGGGAGTAGATGCCGATGCGCCGCTCCCTAAGGAATCTTGAAATGTTTGGGCGCTTAATGCCCCGCTTACGTCTCCGCTAGCAAGGCGGACAATAAACGGCCAGGTCGCGTTGAGAGGTTGTGCCGAGTCGTAGTAAGGCGACACAATCCCACAATATGCTGTGCCGACGAGCACGTCTGCCTGAACGCCTGCGCCACAGCCAAAACTGAGTGAATCGGTGGTGGGGTCTATCGGGCAATACCAAAACTCGCCGTCGGCCGCCTGGATGACACTCGCCGCAGATGGGATTGGCATCGAGAGGTTGCCGGAAAAACTAGCGCTTGCGCTCGCCGTGTACGTCGTGTTTTCCTGCTCGTCGCGGTTTGAGTTGCTGACCCATTGATTTCCCGTGACCGCTAACTGCATCCCAGCATAAGGCGGCATGTAAGTCTGCGCCGAATAACCTGACACGAGCGATCCATCCCGCTTTGCGTATTGGGGATTGTAGGCCAAAAGAAGCCCGGGCTCAGACACGGGGCTGACCAGCCAATTGGGAGTGTATCTCCACATCACGGGATCCATCGTGCCGCCTGCATCAACGACTGATTTTGTCCGGTCAAGATAGCAGCCAAGGCCGTCGCCGGAAGAGCCGAAATCACCATCGGCGAGCCCGCTCACAGACGCTTCCGCGCCATGGGCACTGGCCGACGCGCTACACGAGAACGGGCCCGCAAAATCCAGTGTGATTTGGGATGCCCGCCAAAAAAACTCCGCCAACTGCGACAAGGTGAATCTGATGCAAAAATGGGAGCCGACGCCAAAAACCCGCACAAGCCTTGAGGATGACTTGGAGGGGATGTAGCCGTTGTAGACCGTCGAGCCGTCCCATTGCTGAAACGGCTGCCCGTCTTCCGCCAGCGCGGGGATCAGAAATGGGAACCCGTTGTAGAGCCCTGTGGCATGAACGCTAGCCATATTACGCAGAGCAGGTTTCAGGGACGCACAACACAATGCCGTTGGGCGCACGCAGCGTGCAGCGAAGCGACTGGTCCAGCTTCTGGATAATCTTCACGGCGTTGTCTCCAGAGCCCACGGTCAGCCCCTCACGCGGATCATCGGTTGCGACAACCTCCGCGATGATCTGGTTGTAATACTGCTGCCATGGGCCGCTGTCATCGTCCGTGTTGATCCCGTTCGGATTCGGATGCTCCTCCCATCCATCGTCGCAGGTGATCGTCGCGGATTTTGGCGAGGGGTCGTCCTTGCTGTTCATCTGGATCACCATGTAAATCAGGTTCCCCTCAGCAACCGAAAACGGCTCATCCAACCCAGTGACGGCTTGCTTTGTCGAAAAATCCTTCCAAAAGTCCGAGTTTCCATCCACGGATACTTGCGGCTTCCCCTCCGAATCTGCGTCCTCCGCATGGATTTGGAACGGATGCCACGGATCGTCCGCAGGAACGCTAAACGACCAGGGCGTCTTGATGTCGCTCCCTTCTGAGTAGTTGATCTCGTCGGCGCTCCCATCGATTGCTGTTCCCGGAGCAGTCCAGGGGATCGCCACCATGATCGGCAGATTGGGTGTGTCAGCGTCACTGGTGGTTGCCGCTGGAACCAACTCGACATTCGTATTTAGGATTTGCGTGACCTGGGCGGCGGTTCCGTCGCTGAACGTAACCTGGAACCCTGGGCGCGGGTCTTGTTCCGGGTCCGTCACTTCGGCGATAAGGAGGTGGTAGAACTCCTGATAGGGGTTGCTCTCGTCATCAGTATTGATCGAAATCGGATCGGGATATTCATCCCATTGGTCCGTCCCCACCACGCCGTATTCCAACGAAATATCGGTGAGATTCCCGTCCGCATCGAAGGTGAATTGCAACCAAATCTTGCTCCCGATCTCCGGGACCACAAACCAACCCGGATCATCATCAGGAGCGTCGTCCGTTAGCAAACCCCAATCACTGTTGTCCTCTTCGTTCGTGTCCTTGTCCGCGCTGTTGATGACGTGACTGTCCGCTATCACGCCGATCTGCGGGTTGCCGGTACTACCGCTCGTTTTCGGCCCGGCAATTACTTGGAAGGCACGCGGGACAACCACAGAAGCCAATCCAACGTTCTTCAGGACATCGTAAGTGGTGCCACCGGGCGCAACATTCACGCGCACCCCCGCGCTGCTCCGGCCAGTGATGGCCTTGAGGTAGTTGTCCAGTTTGACGAACCATGTCGCAGGGATCTGTTTCGCTCCGGCTGGGATGAGTCCTGGGCGTTCCATAGGCTAAGCGTGTTCGTAGAGGTCGGGGTCGATCCACCAGCATCCCGTCCATTGGCGCTTGCGCGTCCATTTCAACCCTTGTTGCGTGACGTTGTAAGCCGTGCGCAACCACTTGTAATTGGCAGGTGCGCCAGCGCCGCCGGGCGGCGTGTCGACCACTCCGCACATTTGGGCGGCTTCGTCGGGTCTGACGCGCGTGGTCACCGTTTCCGTGACCACTGGGAAGTATTCCACGTAGTCCTCTTCCCCGGCGAGGATCTTCGACCAAAGCGCGGTGAGCGATGCATCGCCGAAATCGTTATTTTGGATCTTTTGGATCGACGCCTCGTCGCCCTGCCTGGCTTTGCGAAGGCACGCAAATTCATCGTCGCTCAGCTCCTCGTCGCCGCCCTTCTGATACCGCTGGTGCAGCGTGATGTCTCGCTGCACCTCCATCCAGTCGATTTCGTACACCGGGAAATCATCAGGCTGGCCTTGGAGGCTTGGGCAGTTGATCGCCAGCTTGACCGTCATGAGGCCAGCGCCGCCCCCCACAGGTACAAACTCCACCGACTCCACCTCCATGTTACCCAGATCGGGCAGTTTTGCGCCGATGGCAGGGGCGGAGGCAATGAGCTTCTGGAAGTCGCCCTCGTAAATCCGCGTCGCTGTCCAGCCATTGCCCGTGTGGACGAGCTTGGGAGAGCCCATCTGTTCGGTGGCGTCGCGCGTGCCGCGCCAGATTGGTTCGAGGTCAGGCATCGCTTAGAAGTCTCCGATGATCGAAAGCTGGTGTTGCGTAACGGGCTGTTTGGACGTGTTCTCCATGATTTTTTTCAAATAGGCGTTTGCTTCGTGCCCAATCCCCTCCAGCGGGTTCCGCGCACCCGCGCCGGTGAAGAGCCCGATCCGCGTGAAGCGATCCACCTCGGGCCGTATAGCGCCGACGTTCGTCTTTTCGCTGGCGATTTTCGCGTCGGCTCGTTTCCCGGCTTCCTCGTCGTTCAGGCCGTATTTGTCGGCAAGGTCTCTTTTCAACACATCCCGCTCCAGCGCACGGGCTTCCTCGTTGCGCCCGGCTTTTTTCAGCGCGGCGATTTTGGTTTCGGTGTCAAACCGCTCCAGGGATGCCGCCCGCTCGGCCTTCGTGGTCTCGACTGCACCCTGCGCCCAGTACTCGGCGCTCTTAGGGTCCATGCCGAAAGATTTGCCCTGCTCCAGGGCCTTGTCGTGGACCATCTTCTCCTCAAGCCGCGCCATATCCTGGCCGTCCCCACGGCTCTTGGCGTTCTCCAGCAGCCGTTGGTCGAAGGCCTCGGCCAATTTGAGGTTCTGCTGCCGCAGCTCCTCCTGCGCGGCGATCCCTGCCGGGAATTGCTCGCGGTACACCTTGAGCGTGTGCGCAAGATGCCCCAACTCTTCCTGCAGGCTCTTCTCATCCTTGTCGCTGAGGATATCCTCTGGATTGAATTTCTCGCCCGCTTTTTGGCGCGCCTTGGCCTTCGCGCTGGCGTCCAGGACTGCCGTAATTCTGTCGCCGTGCGCATTAACGGCCGCCACCCGATCACGCATTCCCTCGAAATCGCTAAAATCAGTCAAGCCGCTTTTTTCACGGGCCTCCTGCAGCCGCTTCTCGGTCGCCGCCTTGGCGTCCATCGCAGAGACGCCGGTGATGGCTCCCTGCAAGTCGTTTTCCGCGCCTGTCTTGAGATCGCCAAACTGCCCTCCCTCGGTGATGAAGTTGTTGACCGCAGTCTCCGCGTCGGCTTTTGATTTTCGACTCTTGATCTGCTCTTCGGTGAGCTTCTGGACCAAAGCCAGTTCGCGCTGCAGCCCCTCGATGCTGTCCTCGATGGCGTGCTTTTCCGCATAACCTGCATCAGCGAGGCGCGCCTTGCGGCTTTCAATCTGCTTCTCAAGTCGCTTTTCCAGCGTCAACTTTTCTTCGGACGAAGACACCCCTCGAAATCCCTTACCAAAAGCTTGTGTGTCCTTTTCGAAGGTTTCCCGCTCGGCCAATGCCGCGCGATCATCTTTGCCGGAACTTCCCGTCCATTCATGGCCGCTTAAATTCCGGTGCAGGCTACGAAATGGATTGCCGATTTGATCGTCGATGAGATTCCCAACTTTCCAGCCAGCGATTGCCGCTGTAATCCCGGCGATAATCACCCCGCCAATCCCGACTCCGACAGCCCCTGCAGCGGTGGCCGCGCCAGCGCCCGCAGCCGATCCACCGGTAGCGGCTGCCCCGCCCGCTGTCGCCACGCCGCCTGCAGCAACCTGTGCAGCCGCCGCCGCCCTGGCAGCCGCGATATTGCGCATCAGAGCGGCCGTGCTCACATCTGTGGCCGCCGCCGCAGCGATCCATTTTGCGGCAATCATCGCTAGCCCCGTCCCGAGCTGCAGCCCCTTGAAGGCGGTGACGGCAACGATCAATTCTCCAAACGCCTTGGCCACCCCAAGAATCACGTCCGCGTGTTCCGCCGCGAGCTTGGTTCCCTCAAAAAAGGTATGGGCCACGCTCTCAGCCGCTTCCCCGAGCGGGCGCAGAGACTCGCGGAACTCCGGCTTCTGCAACTCCGCCAGCATGTCACCGACCCCCTTCTTCAGCTGCTCAAACATTGGCGCGCTCAGGTCCTTGCCTAGGGAAAGTACGGTGTTCTGGAACCGCGTAAACTCGGCGTTGAGCGTGTCGCCAGCGGCTTTTCCAGCCTCGGCATAAGCCCCCAGCTTGTCATTCAAAAACTCATAGAGCCGCCCGGCGTCCTCGGCTTTTTTTATCTCCTCGTCGCTCAGCCCCAGCTCACGCCCGGCCTTGGTCATGTGGGAGCGTCCGCTCAGGATGTCTTGGATGTCCCGCGTCGCCTGGAACCCGGAGACACCCAACCCCCGCATTGCTTGTTGCAGCATCAGCGCCAAGTCCACCTGCTTTTGCAGGTCCCGAATCCCGCCCGCATACATGGCTCCGGCACTTGTCTTGTACGTCTCGACAGCATCCTCGATGCCGACGTTCATCTCGTTCGCCTTACGGGTGATGATGTCGATGACGTCGGCGCTCCCGGCCAGTGCGGCCCTGAAGTCGCGGAACTGCCCCGGTGCGAACTGCCGCTGCATGGCGGCGATGGAATACTGCGCGGTTTCCATGTCCGCCGTAAACCGGACAAACTCCTGGCCAGCCGCGCGGATGCTCTCTTTGACGCCTTCGAACGCCCGCTCCAGGCCCACGCCTACGGAGATGCCAGCGATGTTCGAGAGCGCGCCCCTCAGCTCGTCCATCGACTTCCTGGCCGCGTCCACCGCGCCTAGGTTGCCGCTGGAGTTGATGATGATATCCACGGGCCTCATGGTTTACTCCCTCTCACGGTTGCGGGCTCGCCGGCGGGCGCGGAACCAATCCCGCTCCGCGTAACTCTGCACGCCGTGGGGCTCCAGCCCGCGTCGCTCGCCGATGGTCGCGTAGAGAACCCAGAGCTTCCCGAGCGACACCCCGTCAAAGAGGTCGACGCCCGCGACATTGACAGGCGCTGGATGCGACGGCTCCGCAAGATAATAGGCTCCTGGGTAGGCATGGAGGATCTCATCGATCAGGGTCATTTGCCAGCCTACACCCGTTGGGTATCGGCTTGTTCTTTTGGGCGGCTGCCCTCCTTCCCCTCTGGCGCGCGCATGGGAATGGCCTTGGAGAATTCCCGGTCGATGTGACTCTTGAGCTTTTCTCCGAGTGTCACCAGGTCGGTGACGCCAACGCCATCGGCCAGCGCCCACGCCTCCCGCTCGAAGAGATGGCCTGGCTCGGGGGCTTCTCCATCCGGCCCCGCAAACATCCACGGCGGAAATAGAGGCTGCCCTCCATCGTCCCACCAGAGCTGGGCTGTATCGTGGATCGGTCGGGTCATGATCACCAGCGCCCGAGCCAGGTCGATTGGGCGCAGAGGTGCATCGGTCAGCAGCGGGGAGCGCATGAAGTCCAGGAACATGTATTGCGCCATGGTGAACGGGCGCAGGGTCGAGTCCCCGATCTTTACGGGCTCTGGGAAAAACGCGGAGGTAACTGCGGTGGGTGTCATATTGGGATAGTATGCTTGCTGTCAGTTCACCGGATAAACAAAGGCCCCCCGGAAATGGAGATCCTCGGTGAGGGAGCCACCTGTGAATCGGGCCAGGATGAGGTTGAGAAATCCTGAAGAGGATTGGCTCGCAGACGTGGTTACCTGCTGCGACACTTGCCAGATAAAAGAGGAGGGGGAGGCTGTGCCTGTAGTAATCGTCGATGTGAGGGAGGCGGCGCTCCCATCCCAGCTGATGGATGTTTGTGTGCCCGAGTTCACTAGGGAGGACCTTTGAATAGCCGCGTACACGAGGAATGTTCCCGTGCCAGGGGCGGACGTTGATGTCCGCGACCAATAAGATACAATGTTGAATGTGCGGCCTGCGCCCGGCGCGTAAGGCAGCGGAAAAGAGCACCCGTTGCGCGTACTCCCTCCTGTCGGATTTGGCACAATCGCCGAATCCGAGAAAACCCCGCCAACGGCCTCGGCAGTTCCGCTGAGATAGGTCATGTCGGCTCCCTTCAGGTATTGCGTCTGCTGCTGGACGAAAAACTGCGGAGTGATCGTGCAAATGGGGATGCGCAGGCCATCCTGCGCGTTGAAAATCGTATTCGTCCCCCGGCACGACACCGTCCCGTTAATGGTCATGGAGCCAATGCTGGAATGGTTCTGGCCCATTCCTTGCAACACCTGAGCGACCAGTCCTGCGATCTTCCCATTCCCTGTCACGGTCGGGTGCGTGTTGTCCGACATGTCGGTGTAGGTGAGAATTTTGTCGATATCGACACAGTAGTCCCAATTCGACGTGGCGGAGAGAATGAGGCTGTTCAGCGCCTGCCGCTGGATTTCCAAGGTGCCGCTGGCGGCGCAGCTCGCATTCTGGGGGACCGTGAACGCCATGACGCGGAACCCATCCGCCCGCGCCGCAGCCCAAATATATTGCAGGTAAGTGAAGGTAGTGGATCCAGACGTCCCAGCGCCGATGTCATTCGTTCCAGCCAGTAAGGTGAATAGCCCGAGCTGCCCCGGCTTGGGCGCATAGAGGTGGCCCTGCGTGGCGTATTCATACTGCATCTGCTGCGCCTTTTCTCCAGAGGTCGCAACGTTAGCATAGCTAGCCGCCCGCAGCTCGGGCAGATAAGACAGCAGTTGCAGCGGCCAAATGCCGCTCGGCCCGGTCGGCCCCGCAACGTCCGTTAATGAGTCTCCCTCGCAAACAATCGTCGAAAAGTTCGGGCAAGAGCGCACGGACGCACCCGCTAACGTTGCAGGAGAGACATAGAGCGCCGTAGATGTGCCGGTGGTGACATCCGCCTGGGCGGCGGGAGTCCCCTGTGGCGCCCCGGCGAGCGTAACCGTCGT
>SERZ01001994.1_pt1 | contig 10607 bp, 8 predicted proteins | sample 3171461 | NCBI WGS metagenome assembly SERZ01 (sample SAMN06051861, study PRJNA518727) | freshwater metagenome | biome: subpolar coniferous forest; feature: holomictic lake; material: water; isolation source: holomictic Lake 227, 6 m depth | place: Canada: near Kenora, Ontario | collected 2013-06-25... | reverse complement strand
ACCTGGGCATGGGCTCGTTTCACCGCGCCCACCAGGCTTGTTACCTGCAAGCATTGATCGACAGCGGCGAAACGAGTTGGTCGATTGCTTCTGGTAATTTGCGACCGGATATGTCGGAGATTGTCGAAGGGTTACGTGCCCAAGATTGCCAGTACACGCTGGAGACCATTACACCGGATGGTGTTCACAACTACACGCTGGTCAGTTCTATCCGTGAAGTGGTTCCATTTGATCCTTCACTGACTGGGCTGGTGGAGTTCGCGCAACGCCCCAGCACCCGCATCATCTCATTCACTGTGACAGAGGCAGGCTACTACCTGGACGCCCAAAACCGACTGGACACCACCGCAGCCGATATAGCCCGTGACCTTGCAGTGGCTAACCACACCGCCACTCCTGGGCTTGAAGGCAAAACCATTTACGGTGCAATGGCCTGCCTGCTGCGATCCCGAATGGCAGCCAGTGCTGGCCCCGTCACGCTTCTGAACTGCGACAACCTGCGCCACAACGGGGACCGCTTCCGCAAGGGACTGTTGCAGTTTCTCCAAGCGGCGGGTGCGCAAGACCTGCTGGAATGGTTAGATAGCCATACAAGTTGCCCAAACGCCATGGTGGACCGCATCACCCCGCGCCCTACAGCTGATGTGGCAGAGCGCGTTCTCACATCGACAGGGCGCAAGGATGCGGTGCCTGTGATGGCGGAGAGCTTTATACAGTGGGTAATCGAAGACAACTTTGTCGCAGGCCGCCCGGTATGGGAGGCCGTAGGCGTGGAGATGGTTCAGTCGGTTGACGCATACGAGGAAGCCAAGATCCGGTTGCTCAATGCCACTCATAGCTGCATAGCTTGGGCGGGCACTTTGGTGGGATTGCAATTCATCCATGAGGGCACGCGCCAGCCCGCCATACGCCAACTGGCCTATGAGTATGTGACAAACGATGCCATTCCCGTGTTGGACACGCCTCAAAAGCCCAGTCCGATTGACCTGCGCAAGTACCGCGACGTTGTGCTGAACCGCTTTGCAAATCCCGCCATCCGTGACACCAATCAGCGCGTGGCCATGGACGGCTACTCCAAGATTCCGGGCTTTATTGCGCCAACGATTCGTGAGCGTCTGGCACGCAACGCGTCCATCGCCAGCGTGTCGGTGCTGCCCGCGCTCTTCCTAGCCTTCTTGCAACGCTGGCACGCCGGCTCTGTTCCCTTCGTCTACCAAGACCAGGTAATGAACCCTGAAGCGTCACATGCCATTTGCGATGCCCAAGACCCTGTGGCCGCGTTTGCGGCAGACATGGCGTTGTGGGGCGAGCTTGCATCCGATCCTCGCCTGGTCCAAGCCTTACGCATTGCCCAAGAACGCGTGAACCAATTTTTAAAGGAAGTACCTCATGTCTGAAAACACCACCCAATCCGTTTCCCTCCAACGCCTTTCTGGCCGTCACGCCCTGTTGACTGGCGTGGCCGGTGGCATTGGTCTGTCCGTGCTTGGCGCTTACCTACGCGAAGGCGCTCACTGCACTGCAGTTGATCTGTCTCCTGAGCCGTCTAATGGCTTGAACCAACTCTTGCTTAGTTACCCCACCGCACTGCACTACGTGCCCGCTAATGTTGCACAACCTGAAACGCTGGATGCTTTGATTGAAGCGGCGACCGTGAAGTTCGGCCCCATCCATGTTTTGTTTAATAACGCAGCCACATTCACCTTGGGCCCGCTATTGGAACAGGGCCCCTCCGACTTCGACTTTGTATTCAACGTCAACGTCAAAGGTATGTTCTTTGTCATGCAGGCAGTGCTTAAGCAAATGGTAGCCAACAAAGTAAAAGGCTCGGTTATCAATATGGCCTCGCAAGCAGGTCGCCGTGGGGAATCGCTGGTGGCTCACTACTGCGCAACTAAGGCCGCAGTGATCAGTTACACCCAAAGTGCAGCGCTTGCCATGGCGTCACACCAGATTCGCGTCAACGGAATCGCGCCAGGCGTTATCGACACTCCCATGTGGGGCAAGGTGGACGCATTGTTTGCCAAGTATGAAGGCTTGGAAATCGGCCAGAAGAAGCGCGAAGTGGGCTTGGCTGTTCCCTTGGGCCGTATGGGTGATCCATCGGACCTGGAAGGTGCTGCAGTGTTCTTTGCCAGCGATGAATCGCGCTACATCACCGCACAGACGCTCAACGTCGATGGCGGCAACTGGATGAGCTGATCTACAACCCGCGAGCAATCTGCCATGTCCAAAAAAATCATGACGCTGGGAGAGATCCTGGTGGAAATCATGGCTGACGAGGTCGGCCAATCCTTTAGACACCCCGGTGTGCTGCGCGGGCCATTTGCCAGCGGGGCACCTGCCATCTTTATCGACCAGGTAGGCAAGCTAGATTGTCCCGCCGGCATGATCGGTTGTGTGGGTGAGGATGACTTCGGCTACCTCAACACCGATCGTCTCAAGGCCGATGGTGTGGACGTTTCGGGCATTGCCCGACTCGCGGATGCTACGACCGGTAGCGCGTTTGTGACCTACCGTAAGGACGGCCACCGCGACTTCATCTTCAACATCACCAACAGCGCGTCAGCCCGCATCGCACCCGAACAGGTGACCGACGAGGCCCTTGCGGGTTGCAAGCATTTCCACGTTATGGGTTCCTCGCTGTTTTCAGAGTCCATCGTTGCAGCAATGAAAAAGGCAGTGGCTATGGTCAAGGCACAGGGCGGGACAGTGTCATTCGATCCCAATATTCGAAAAGAGATTCTGGGCGCAAGCACCATGCGCGACGCCTTGCAGCATTTCCTTCAGCAAACAGACATTTTCCTGCCCAGTGGCAACGAAGTGACGATGTTGGTGGACGCCACGACCGAGGACGACGCTGTGGCCGCCTTGCTAGCCATGGGCGTTAAAGAAATTGTGATCAAGCGAGGTGCACAAGGCGCTACATACGTTGACCGCAACCAGCGACTGGATGCTGAGCCTCTGCCCGTGAAGGAAATCGACCCAACCGGAGCAGGCGATTGCTTTGGAGCAGCCTTTGTCGCCTGCCGCTCGCTGGGACTTCCGGCCATTGACTCGCTGCGTTTTGCCAACGCGGCTGGTGCCAGGGCGGTCACACAACGCGGCCCTATGGAAGGCGCATCGACCTTCAAACAACTCCGCGAAACCCTGGCACTGCGCCACTGAGAAACCACCATGAGCAATACACTCAAAAATTTGGCTCAGCGCGACGCATCGAGCCAACGCGGTATCTATTCGGTGTGCTCAGCACACCCCTTGGTTATCGAGGCTGCATTACTTCAAGCCCGCGAAGATGGTTCTGAACTGTTAGTGGAGGCCACCTGCAACCAGGTCAATCAGTTTGGCGGCTATACCGGCATGCAGCCTGTTGACTTCGTGCAGTTCGTTCAGGGCATTGCCCTGCGCGTGGACTTCCCAAAGGACCGCTTGATTTTCGGTGGCGACCATCTGGGTCCAAACCCCTGGCGAGACAAGCCTGCAGCGCAGGCCATGGAGTTGGCCAGGGACCTGTTGCGCGTCTATTCCGCTGCGGGGTTCCGAAAGCTGCACCTAGATGCCAGCATGCGCTGCGCGGATGATCCCGATGTGCTTGTCGACGAGGTGGTGGCGGCGCGCGCTGCATCTCTGTGCGAGGCTGCCGAGCAAATTGCCCCATCCGCTGCTGTCTATGTGATCGGCACGGAGGTGCCAGTTCCCGGCGGTGCCATCGAAGACTTGAACCACATCCAGATAACATCCGCAGGTGCCGCACAGTACACACTAGATGTTCATAAGCAGGCATTTGAGGCACTGGGTTTGCAGAGCGCTTGGGAGCGGGTAATCGCTTTGGTCGTGCAACCGGGTGTGGAGTTTGACCATACCCATGTGGTGGATTACCACCCCGGAAAGGCCACCGCTTTGTCGGCCTTCCAGAAAGGGCAGAAGAGGCTGGTATTCGAGGCCCATTCCACGGACTATCAGCGGTCTGACCTGTTGGGCAAACTGGTGGAAGACGGCTTTGCCATTCTCAAAGTGGGGCCAGGGCTTACCTATGCATTGCGCGAGGCGCTTTATGCACTGGAGCTGATTGAGTGCGAGATGGTCGGTGAGTCTGACCGCTCACGGCTGCGTGCGGTGGTGGAGGCCGAGATGCTGGACGACCCTAGGGATTGGGCCGCTTATTACACGGGAACTGTAGATCACCAGGCACGCATGCGCGTGTTTAGCTATAGTGACCGCATACGCTATTACTGGGGGCGGCCCAAGATTGCCGATGCAGTGGACCAACTTCTGGGCAATTTAGCGAAGGTCTCGATCCCGGAAAATCTAGTGGGTCAATACCTTCCTCTGCAGTACCACGCTTACCGTCTCGGTCAATGTGGACTGGGGGCAAGGGAGATATTGCTGCACAATGTGCGCGAAGCCATTCGGCCCTATGCACAAGCCTGTGGTTGCTAAATGTGTGCAGATCTAATCGCCGTTGGCGAAGTAGCCCATGACAAAGTCCGTGCGATCAACTCCCGAACCAGCCGCCGTGCAGCCGGCAAAGGTGAGGCGTCGCGCTTATGGACCTGCTCTGGAGAACGAAGCCGAACGCACGCTGTTTCAAGGATTTGAATCGGTTTCCAGCTGTGGCGTTGTGCGTTGCCTGGCCCATGGCTTTCCCACCATTTTGAACCGCTGGCATTACCACCCAGAGTATGAACTGCATCTGATCGTGTCCACCCATGGCCGGGCCTATGTTGGAGACTACATTGGGACGTATGAGCCCGGCCATTTGGTCTTGACAGCTCCTGGATTGCCGCATAACTGGTTGGTGGATGACCTGCCGCCAGGCGGCATACAGGACCAGATTCACAAGGTGTTGCAGTTCAAGGATGAAACCTTGCGACAAGGTGCTCAATATCTGGATGCGCTCAATGAACTGGTCCCCATGCTGGAGCGAGCCAGGTACGGTATCGAATTCTTTGGAATGACTGCACTGGCAGAACTGCGATTTGAAGAAATTCGCAACTCCTCGGGTCTTACCCGTCTGTCGGTTTTCCTAAGATACTTGGCTGAACTTGGTCAATGCAAGGACTATCGACTGTTATCGGAGTCTCGTGTGCAAGGAGTGTCAGATGCCAATGCACGGCAAGATGCAGAGATCATTGAGTTTGCAGCAAACAATGCCCTGGACGATATTGCTTTGAAAGATGTGGCGGGGAAATTTGGAATGTCTGAAAAGTATTTTTCCAAGCACTTCAAGCGCGTCACCGGCAATACCTTTATGGACTTCATACTGCGACTGCGTGTTAATAAAGCGTGTGAGCTGCTGTCCGATTCCGAGATGTACATCTCCAGTGTCTGCCATGCTGTGGGGTTCAACAATGTGGCCAACTTCAATCGGCACTTTTTCAAGATCAAGGGGATGACGCCATCGGAATTCAGAAAGCGATCGGTTGATCGTTTTGGAGATGAATTTCAACCCCCAGAACTGCGTGGCTCATCCGGTTGAGTCGGGCAATGACTGCCTCGGAGCGGCAATTACTTTCCCGCTGATCTTCCGATGGTCTGGCGCTTTAGAAATGCGATCCACGACCACATTCACTGCGAGTGGTCGGTTTGTAGAAATGGGCGTACTGGTCGTCGGCTTTTGAGCACCGATCTCCAATTGCAGCTCGTGGCTCTTGGCGGGTGCTCGCATTGGTGAAAACATCGCCAGAAAGCTGACCCAGGAACACAGGATTGAACGGCGGGTATGGAGCAGGCAGTTCGAAAACCTCTAAGACCGGTGTCAGCCCTTAGGAGCCAGCGTCGGCCGTCTTCCATTTGTAACAATTCAACCAGCATCCCCGTCTTGGCGCAGAGCCAGCCGTCCAGCAGTCCCACCCATAGACTACTTTGGCCAAATCCAAGTTGGACGCGATTTTTGAGCATAACTTTCGGCGTGAGCGACAGCCAAAATTCGCTTGCGTTAGAAATACTGCTGAACCCCAAAAAGCTTTGGAGCGGGCGATGGGAATCGAACCCACGTCTTGAGCTTGGGAAGCTCAGGTCCTGCCATTGAACGACGCCCGCTAAGCAGTTCGAAAATTCTAAGCACTTTTGTGCGGGCTGACAGGCCAACGCCTTCAATCTGATTCATGGCGCAACGCTGCCGCATAGTGAACAAATTTCTCAAGATGTCGTGCTGTTCGCCTCCAACCTTTCGACTTGTCGGTATCCTTTCACACGTCGTTTGCCTTCAATGCCTTTGACCTGTTTCATGGCCTCTTCGCAATTGCCAAGCACCGCCATTTTGTGGTTACCCGAATGGCACGACCCCGCCCATCGCCGCATCAAGACCCAGTCGCCCAACAGGTCCTGATAAATCTCCACAAAATAGTGTCGGCCGTTTAGCGGGTTGAACCATTCCTGTCTCATGCCAATTTTCCTTCAGACCGGCACATTACCCATCACCATTTCGCCAACCAAAATGCAAAGCTTAACTGGCTTCGACTGGATAACATATATATCGACAGTAGCATTGCTTGGCGCTTCTCAATAGGCATCAGGACGACTTGCCAGCTTTGACTACTTTGACGGCGACTTTCTTGGCTGAAGCCTTTTTCGCAATCGGCAATTTTGTCGATCCGGTGACTCTCTTTTCAACAGACTTCTTTGCTTTCGCTACAGTTGCTGTCGACTTCGTTTTCGCTGCTGGCTTCTTGGCTGAAGCCGCGCTTTTGGGTGGCACCATCTTCACATTTTCAACGCGCACAGAAGGCTTTCGAGAAGTCTTTTTTTCAACTGACTTGACCGGCGACGCTTTGCGTGAGGTCTTCGCCTTGTTGGTGCCGACCTCGTGCTCTTCATCCATCTCAAGACCAAAAACATCGCCCAATATGGCATCGTCCAATATTTCAGCGCTGCTCAATGTCAGCTTCTGCTTGGGCAATCCAATGCCAGCCTGGCTAACTAGGTCCTTTGCATCGACTTTTCTCAAGCTAAAGAGTAATTCAGGGCTTTGATCAAGTCGCGCGCCCACACCGTAAAGCACCGCTGCGACATGCTTGCACATGCCCGCCCAGTCCGGGCAACTGCAGTCCAGCGCGATCTCTTTGGGCGAGGGAAACAGTCCCGCTTTGGGCTGGCATATCCGCTGCATGACCGCAGTTGAAAGTTTGCCTTGAAGCAACTCAACCAGGGAATCAATGGAGCCTGAGCAATCTTTGCCAATGGCCTGCCAATGCTTTTCAGGCACCGGTGTGATTTTTACAGTGACCTGGTACAGACTTGAGCCCATTACTTTTGCATGCACCTGGCCTTCGGTAATTTGAAGGTCAATGACAGAGCCATTTCTCACATAGGTGCGCCCACGCGGCAATCGGTTGGCGTAGTCACTGTAGGCTTCCAGGTTGTCGCACCAGGCCTTGCCCCAAAATGTCTTGGCAATCGCACCGCGGTAGGGTTGAATGGGCGACAACTTGACCCCCGATTGCAGAATTTTGGTGGCCTCTTTTAGCGCGGTCTTGCGCCGTTGTGCTACCGGGACGTAGGGTTTCCAACCGAAATAGCCCATGCTTATCCTTGAGTGGTCTCTTTGAAATTGTGAGCATATCAGCCCGTCTGCGTGGCATGGATATCGAGTCTGACCAAGTCCAGCAGTTCGGAATCACTCATTTTTGTGAGCAACAATTCTGCCCCACCTTCAAGCACATCTGTGACCAGTTGCTGCTTGGATTCGATCAGTTGGTCAATGCGATCTTCCACAGTGCCACGACAGATAAACTTATGGACCAGCACATTCTTTTTTTGTCCTATACGAAACGCCCGGTCGGTGGCCTGGTTTTCTACCGCCGGGTTCCACCAGCGATCGAAATGAATCACATGTGAGGCGGCCGTGAGATTAAGTCCGGCACCACCGGCCTTCAGAGACAGCACAAAAAATGGCGTGAGCTCATCTTCCTGAAACTGTCGCACTAATTCACGCCGCTTAGGAACTGGCGTGCCGCCATGCAGCACCAGTCCTTCGCGACCAAATATTGACCCCAAAAAATCCGCCAGTGGTTGTGTGGTTTCCCGGAACTGCGTGAATACCAAAACCTTTTCCTGGCGTGCCGCAATGACCTCAACAAGTTCACGTAGCCGGTCGAATTTCCCACTGTCTGTTGATGACCATGCACCGTCGCCTGTCCATTGCGAGGGATGGTTGCAGATCTGTTTGAAGCGCATCAAGAACGCCAAAACGACCCCCTTTCGCTTTATGCCTTCTGCGTTCTCCAGCGCCTTTGCGAGCTCGTGCACCGCGTCTTGGTACAGCGCCGCCTGGGGCGCACTCAAATGGCACCAGGCCTTGAGTTCGGTCTTGTCAGGCAAATCGTCGATGACTCGCTTGTCGGTTTTGAGACGGCGCAGGATGTAGGGCTGCACCAACTTTCTCAATGGGCCGAAATGCTTGGCTTTAGTCAAACGTTTTGCAAACTCAGAAAACACCGCCGCTGTGCCCAGCAGTCCAGGGTGTGTGAAGTCAAAAATGGACCAAAGGTCAGACAATCGGTTCTCTACGGGCGTGCCAGTCAGAGCAATACGCGTTTGCGCCTTGAGTTTCTTGACCTGGCGCGTCTGTTTGGCAGAGGGGTTCTTTATGGCCTGCGCTTCATCAAGCACAGCCACTCGCCATTGAACAACTTCGAGTTGAGGCAGGCGCAAAAGCGAGCCGTAACTGGTGATCACAAGATCAATGCCCTGCAGCTTTTGCGCATCCAGTGACCGCAGATCCGCACCCGACATGGCGCTGGGGTGCACCATCAGCAAGCGCAGACTTGGAGCAAAGCGCCTGGCCTCTGCTTCCCAATTGGAAAGCAGTGACGCTGGTACCACCAGCACACTAGGCCTCTGAGCAGTCTCTTCGCGCTTGAGTACCAACAACAGGGCCAATACCTGTATCGTCTTGCCCAATCCCATATCGTCGGCAAGGCAAGCACCCAAACCCAGACGGTGCAGCAAATAGAGCCATTGCACGCCCGCCTCCTGGTAGGGCCGCAGATTGGCTTTGAGGTCATGGCCGACCATTACCTTTGCCAAGCCTTCGGGTTTTCGCAATCCCTGCAGGGTCTGCTCCAACCACGGCCCTGCCACCATCTCTGACCACTGCAGATCCGCCGGCTCGATGTCTTGCTCCAGCACCGCACCAGACACCAGCTGTAAGGCTTGCGCAAACGACAAACCCGATTGCTGCGCCGACTGCTCGATACTCTGAAACCGCTCCAGCATGCGGGACAATTTCTTGCGGTCAATCTCTACCCAGCGTCCACGCATCAACTGCAAGCCGTCCAGCCCATTGAGCAGGGCTTTGATCTCAGCTTCGCTTAGAGGTTCGCCCTCAAGCGTCACTTCCATGCTGAAATCAAGTAACGCATCCTTGCCCAAAAGTGACGGCGCCTTGGCGCCCACTTGGGCACTGACATGAGGCCTAGGCGGACGGGCGCCCCCCCAAGCAAGCGGGGCACGCACCACGACTCCAGCGGACTCCAGTTTGGGAACATCGGTCAGAAATTGGTATGCCTGCGCCGGTGTCCAACGAAGCGCATGGTAAATCTGGCCGGCTTGCACCATGTCATGCAGCCACGGGCAAAGTGTGGCCGCACTTTGCACAGGTTTGAGCAAGGAGAGAAGTTGCGAGCGGCTCTTGCCGTCGGAGAATTCGCTCAGGGCTTTCGAGAGCGGCAGGTGTTGCGCTTTACCGCTGGATGACAGGCGAGAGGCGTAGGTGACCAAAAATGCAAACGGTGCATCCGGGTCTTTGCGGTTTTCTGCGAGGTTGAAATGCACGCGCCCGACTAGGTTCCAGGCCGGATGCTTTGATTTCAGAAAATCTTGCAACGACGAATTAGCCGCCGCAAGCTCAATCTGCAGCGCCCGCTCGAGTTCAATCCAGAGCGTGGTGAGCACCGGCACACAAAGGTACTCAGCACCCGTCATGGGCGGCGCATCGGCGATCAGAGTGGAAAGCAGTCCTTCGTCGGGAACTGCGACCGCGATGTCAGCTCCTTCGACGCTAGCGCATACGGCTGTGACAAAGCGAGAAGCAAAATCCCGCCACCATCCAAACGTGGGCGGCAGCACCGTGCCGACCAGACACGCCCCAAGGTGCAGCAACCCGTGGCCAGCGGTTAATGCAAAAGCCTGTGTCAGCGCATCTCGAATTTCCTGCGGCAAGGCAGGTCCATCGGAAAGTCCTACCAAGCGCAGGTGACTGCTGGGGGTGAGCTGCAGATCAACGGTTTCGGGGATTTTCACAACCGCTTTTTCGCTAGCCTTCATTGCGATTCGATTTTCGGAGCCACATCGCCATGGCATTCAGCGCACTTGCCCATCAGCAGCAGGTCGCCAGATTTCACCATGCCCGTGAAGTTAGTGATCGTGCCTGCCCGCCCGCAAGCGACGCACCAGACGTTGCTCAACCAAGATTTTCTTGTGTCCGGCGCGATGGCTAACCACAGCTTCTTTGCCAGGTCGGAAAAACCGGGGAGAGACTCAATTTTCATTTCTTGAGTTTAGTGGCAGATTTATGAGGCAATTGCGTTGCAACCTCAAAATGCCCTGCTGCGATGGCGAGTTCAACAAGTTCCGGACTTATGCACCTATCTGGCTAAATGAGC
>SERZ01001992.1_pt1 | contig 10624 bp, 7 predicted proteins | sample 3171461 | NCBI WGS metagenome assembly SERZ01 (sample SAMN06051861, study PRJNA518727) | freshwater metagenome | biome: subpolar coniferous forest; feature: holomictic lake; material: water; isolation source: holomictic Lake 227, 6 m depth | place: Canada: near Kenora, Ontario | collected 2013-06-25... | reverse complement strand
TGCTAGGCGGTCCCTGGTTTGGTCTCATATCAGGTGCTTTGTTAGGCGTCTCATGACTTGGTCTCATATCCGGCCCGTTATTAGGCGTTCCTTGATTTGGTCTTCTATCAGGGGGCATGTTTGGAGGACCCTGTTCAGGCCTTCTGTCAGAATCGTAACGCTGGTCAATTAACCTTCTCTGATTTTCGTCATTACGCTGATACTTGTTATTCAAGTTATCAGGTCTACGGTACTCAATATCACGATACCTTCCGATATCATCCCATTGATATCTTCTCAATTTAGCCGGCAAACGGTTATTCTTGATAGGTATCCATGGTCCGCGATAATGAAGGGAACTGTACCAGCGACCATCATCATGGAGATAGTATTTATTTCCATAGAACACGATATCATATGGGCTTTCCACAGATACTGAAAAACCTTGTGATCTCAGATAAATAAATCTCGGTGGAGCATCAATAATAAATGAAGGTCTCTGTCCTGTACTGATTCGTACATCAATTCCCGCATGAGCATTCACAAGCGGCATCCCGAAAAGCATTCCTGCAATTCCCGCAGTCAGCAAGATCTTTTTTTTCATTGTTCGTCCAGGGTTATAAAAATTTAGATGAAGACACTCAGTTACAGTATAAAGGCTATTAATAGTATTGACGTCAGAATCGTTCAAACCTTTCATGCTGCAATTTATATTTTTGCTGACTCAGTCACCACGAATCCTTATAAGGGTCACCAATATCATCTGGCGATAAATCACCAACCCCACTCTGTCATGCGTAACAGGTTGGCAAAGTTGAACATAACGTACATAAGCGTTGTAATTTATTGGTATTGTGGCTATTATAACGTCGCACAAAACGCCAAATTATCAACTCATTAATCCTTCAAAATCTGCAATGGATTTTATTCAATTTGAAGGAATTTCTGAGGAGATAATGGTTGTTGTTGGATGGTATCTTTTTGTAGGATGCAGAAACGAGTACATCACTGTAACTGTTTTACCTTTCCCTTGATAAGAGCAGTAATTTCATTTTTATGTGATGCTTGAAGAATCATATTGCGCCACTGAATTTCAGAAACTAATGTACTGATAAGTCCAAGCAGTCTGATATGGCTGTTAGGATCTGAAAGAGGTGAAAGCATCAGGAACATTATACGGGCGGTATTGCTTGATTCCTTGTCATAAATTCCAATTTTATTGATACCGATAGCAATAACAGGCTTTTTTAGATTTTCAAGTCTCGCATGGGGTATTGCTATTTCCTCTCCAATAAAAGTCCCGCCTTGCTTTTCCCTTTCAAGTAAAGCACGTAATGCGCTGGTTTCATCAATATCCGGGTCCGCAATGCAGCATTCATGTAACAGCTCACGAAAAGCCTCTTCCATTTCAATAATGCTCTCCCACAACACAACCTTTGCATTCCTGATCGGTTCTTTCCATGCATCTTGCGGCTTGATGCCGGACAGGAGATTATTGAGGTTTGGTGCAGAGACTTTTCTTCTCTTCTTCGCGTCCTCTTCCCTGGTATCAAGTACAATAACACTGATGCCTCGGCATTCACCGATCAATCGCTCAACAATAGTCTGCCTTCCCAGAATTCGTTGCCAGAAAGAAAGCTTTCGTCCGGAATTGCCGATGATGATGTGTCCAACTCGATACTCTCTGGCAAACTGAAGAATTGTTTTGACAACATCGTCACCTTTATAGGTAAATACTGTAGCCCCAAGCTGCTGAGCGAGAGCAAGAGTATTTGAAAGCATGCGCTGTACTCGTGCATCAATAGTAGTTGGGCTGTCAGAGAGGGTTTGTACATAGACCGCATACCAGTTTCTATTGAGTCTTCCTGCTATGCGCGATGCATATCTCAGAATGGCTTCACAGTTCTGTGTTGTAGAACTGAGGCAAACCATAAGTTGATCAGGATTATAAGCGGATTCATCCGGGAGTTGGTTCCGATGTTTTGCATCCAGCTTTGCCGCAAGTTCCCTAAGGGTCAGCTCACGAAGCTGCTCAAGGTTTTCAGGTTTGAAAAAATTCGAAAGGGCAGCCTCCGAACGATCAGGGACGTAAATCTTTCCTTCCGTCAGGCGCTGGCGCAAATCATCGGTTGTAATATCCACATTGACAAGCTGATCGGCCAAACCAAGAATACGATCAGGTAACCGTTCCTTGACCTTTACACCTGTTGCATGTTCTACTGTTTCATAAAGGCTTTCGACATGCTGGATATTCAAGGTCGAAATTACATGAATGCCGGCAGCAAGAATTTCCTCAACATCTTCGTAGCGCTTGGAATTTCTGCTTCCCGGAACATTGGTATGGGCCAGTTCGTCGACCAGCACAACAGAAGGACGACGCAGCAGTATCGCATCAATATCCATTTCGGTAATTTCAATACCCCGGTAATGCAGGCTTTTTCGTGCAATGATGTCAAGGCCTGAAAGAAGAGCTTCAGTCTCTTTCCGTTTATGAGTCTCTACAAGACCAACAACAACATCTATACCATTATCCTTAAGGCGCCTTGCTTCCTGAAGCATCTGCCATGTTTTGCCGACACCGGCACAGTAGCCGACGTAGATCTTGAGTTTGCCCTGTTGCGACTGCTGGATGAGACGCAAAAAACTGTCGGCCCTGTTGCTTTCCATAGCGTTTATTTTGATTCTCTTCAATTTGCTGAACTACTTCTGCAGTCGGTCAAGCGAGCGGTTGAGCTGCAGCACATTGACCAGCGGTTCGTTCAATAATGGAATCGTGACAGTTCCACTTGCAGGATTATTGATAACAGCCATAACTTGATTGATAGAAAGTCCTCGGGTCTGAGCCACTCTCGCAACTTGAAATGTTGCAGCGGCAAAAGAAATATGAGGATCAAGGCCGCTCCCTGAAGCTGTAACAAGATCAGCTGGAACCTTGTCACCTCGTTGCAGCGCAAAAGGAGCAAGCAGCTTTTCAGTTTTCTGACGCATTCCGGATGATGCAGGTGAAAGATTGCTCCCACCTGCACTGGCAGCATTCCATGAAACTGCCGAAGGACGCGGCCAGAAATATTTCGGTTGCTTGAATTGCTGGCCTATAAGCTCACTGCCGATAATCTCTCCTGTTTCAGAACGGATAAGAGAACCTGAAGAGGTATAGGGAACAAACTGAGCGATAAGAAGAATGATAACGGTATACAACCCACTGCATATAAACACAGTAACAGGAAGTATACGTAATGAGACCGCACATTGTCGAGTGAGATCCCTCAATGATAACGTTGTTTTCATGGTAGTAAAACGTTTGTTTATACAAGACCGGTTAAAGCGATAAGCATGTCAATAAGCTTGATACCTGCAAATGGCACCATTACTCCCCCGAGACCATAGATGATCAGGTTTTTGCGTAACGTAGCATCAGCTCCCATCGGACGGTATTTGACCCCCTTTATCGCAATAGGTATCAGCAAGGGAATAATGATGGCATTAAAAATCAATGAAGAGAGAATTGCACTCTCCGGTGTCGCCAGATGCATGATGTTTAACACGGAAAGCCCTGGTATTGCCAGCACAAACATTGCCGGAATAATGGCAAAATACTTTGCGACATCGTTAGCAATAGAAAACGTTGTCAGTGCACCGCGAGTCATCAGCAGTTGTTTGCCAATCTCGATTATCTCAATCAGTTTTGTTGGATCACTGTCAAGATCGACCATATTGCCGGCCTCTTTAGCTGCCTGAGTACCGGAGTTCATAGCAACGCCGATATCTGCCTGAGCAAGTGCAGGTGCATCATTGGTGCCATCGCCCATCATGGCAAGCAGTCTTCCCCCATGCTGTTCCTTTCGGATATACGCCAGCTTGTCCTCAGGGCGTGCTTCAGCGATATAATCATCAACACCTGCCTGAAGGGCTATAGCATTGGCAGTCAGGGGGTTATCACCTGTCACCATAACCACACGCAGGCCCATTGCACGCAACCGGACAAATCGTTCAGAGATGCCTGGCTTGAGAATGTCAGACAAGGCAATAACACCAAGAAGTTCTTTGCCATCAGCAACAGCAATAGGAGTCATACCTTTACGGGCAACGTCATCAACCATTCCCTGCAAGTTATCGGAAAGAGCGCCGCCCAGATTTTTACAATACTTTATAAGGGTATCAGGAGCCCCCTTGCGCAAGCTCCGACCATCATGAAAATCAATGCCGCTCATTCGCGATTGTGCAGAAAACTGCACGACTGTTCCATTAGCGTCTTCAATTCCCTTTATGCCCAGTGTTTTTTCAGCAAGACTGATAATGGACTTTCCTTCAGGTGTCTGATCGCCGAATGAAGCCTTCATTGCCACAGTGGCAAGTCTTTCTTTGCTGATACCGGGCAGCGGGAAATAATCCGTTGCCTGACGGTTACCTATCGTTATGGTTCCTGTCTTGTCAAGCAAAAGAGTATCAATATCCCCGGCAAGCTCTACAGCTTTGCCGCTCTTTGCAAGTACATTCGCCGAAAGTGCACGGTCCATCCCTGCAATCCCTATTGCGGAGAGCAAGGCACCGATAGTTGTAGGAATAAGGCAGACAAGCAGAGCAACAAGAGTCGGTACCGGAAGCGTTATGCCAAAATATTTTCCGATAGGCCACAATGTTCCGGTTACCAGTAAAAATGCAAGGGTAAGGCCGGCAAGGGTTACAGTCAGCGCAAGTTCATTCGGTGTTTTCTGGCGAATAGCCCCTTCAACAAGAGCAATCATCTTATCAAGAAAAGAGTTGCCGGCCGATACCGAAATACGTACAACGATCTGGTCTGAAAGTACTCTTGTTCCCCCGACTACTCCTGACCGGTCCCCACCTGCCTCTCTGACCACAGGAGCAGATTCACCGGTAATCGCCGATTCATCAACCATTGCAGCCCCCTTAACAACCTCTCCATCTCCTGGGATGGTTTCACCTGTTAACACAATTACCTGGTCACCTTCACTGAGCTCATCAGAACTTACAGTCTCTTCCTTGCCCTCCCTAACCCTTCGGGCAACTGTATTCTGTCGTGTCCGCTTAAGACTGTCCGTCTGGGCTTTACCCCGAGCTTCAGCAAGGGCTTCAGCAAAGTTCGAGAACATGACGGTAAGCCAGAGTATGACCATGACTGAAACCGTATATATCTGGTGCGGTGCTCCGGACAATGCATTTAAAATTGTAATGAGTGTTGTTAACACCGCTCCGGCTTCGGTAACAAACATAACTGGATTTTTTACCATTGCCCTTGGATCAAGCATCACTAATGAACGGCTCAAAGCGCTCATAACAAGCTTTCTTTCAAAAATTGAGGATGTTCTTGTCTGCCGGCGCTCAGATTTAGCCTGATCATAGATATTCGGTAAGGGATTAGTTTTCATCACGATGTATTTATTAATTCTTAGAAAACCTCATGATTCAATGCAATGTTGCAGTAAGATGATCAGCTACAGGGCCAAGAACGGCTACAGGCAGAAAAAGAAGTGCCCCGATAAAAACCACACTTCCAAGAATTATAAGCCCAAAAAGCAGGGTGTTGGTGCGGAGTGTTCCAGTTGTTACCGGAACAGGTTTCTTTGCGGCCAGTGAACCGGCAATAGCAAGAGGCAGAATGATCGGGATATACCGTGCCAGCAACATCACAATACCGGTAGCAATGTTCCAGGGCATGCTGCTGTTGCCGAGGCCCGCAAAGCCGGAACCATTATTGGCCGCCGCTGATGAAAACTCATAAAGTATTTCTGTAAACCCGTGTGCTCCGGAATTTCCCACAGTTGCAGCGCCTAAAGGAGTGGCTGCAAAAAGTGCCGTCCCGCCAAGAATCAGGGCAGGATGAACCAGCAGTGCAAGCAGGGCAAGCGTCATTTCAGGGGTTTCAACCTTTCGCCCAAAATATTCCGGTGTACGGCCAACCATCATACCGCATATAAAAACACCGACAATGATAAACATAAACATATTGATCAGTCCAACTCCGACACCGCCAAAAACAACATTAAGCCACATCCCGGCAAGTGGTACAAGGCCTGTGAGCGGGTTAAGACTATCGTGCATGCAGTTAACTGAACCATTACTTGTAGCTGTTGTTACTGCCGCCCAGAGAGCACCTGCTGTCGGACCAAAGCGCAGCTCCTTACCCTCAAGATTCGATACCGTCTCGATGGGTAGCCCTGACAGTGCCGTTGCCGGAGCCCCTTCAAGCCAGAGCGCTGCACCTGCTTTAAAAACAAGCAGTGCCATCATGACAGAAAAAATCACAACAGCATCGCCCATACGCCCCGTTATGCGTCCAAACATCCATACCGACGCCATTGGGATAAGTACAATACTCATGCACTCAAGAATATTGGTAAAGAAAGAAGGGTTTTCGAAAGGATGTGCTGAATTTGGTCCAAACCATCCACCGCCGTTGGTACCCAGTTGTTTAATTGCCTCCATGCCGGCAATCGGTCCCCGAGCTATGGTTTGGTTTGCATGTTCAAGGGTATGGGCTACCGCAGCACCATCCATGGTCATGGGAACTCCACCTGCAAGAAGAAGCATGGCAAAAAAGAGCGCAAGTGGTAGAAGAACAAAAAATGTCGTCCGCAACAGGTCGCTGTAAAAATTACCAACAGTTTTTTTCCCGCTGAGCGCTCTGGCAAGGGCCGCAAGAGCAGCAATCCCTGTAGCAGCCGAAACAAACTGAAGCCACATCAACCCGAACAGCTGGGAGAAATAGCTCATGGCAACTTCACCGGAATAGTGTTGAAGGTTAGTATTTGTTACAAACGAAGCCACAGTATTAAATATAAGGCTTGCTTCAAGCGGACCTTTTCCATCGGGATTCAGCGGCATCCACTGCTGCAGGGCAAGGACGATTGTCACAAAGGCAAACATCACGAGGTTGAAAGTCATCATAGAAATGAGATATCGCTTCCAGTCCTGTTCTACAACAACAGCCTCACCTCCTGTTTTACGTAATATTCCTTCAGTCCACCGACCATACAGAGAGCCCCCGGGCGGGTCAATCAGTCGAGTCATGGCAAGCCCGAGTGGCCAGGACAGCAGAGCAGGAACAATCAGTACTAAAAAAAATAGCAGTAACATGACGTAATTGGTTTAAAATTTATCAGGGTTGACAATGGCATAGACCAGATAAACCATACAGCCGAAAAAAGTGATCAAGACAACGAAATCCATATTAACCTCCGATATGAAAAATTATACTTGCCAATCCGGCAAGGCCTGCCAGAAAGAGAAAAATGAGTATGCCGACAAACATGTAATGATAAACGTTCATGAAAGTCATCCTCCTTTTATTACTGTTGACTGATCTTCAGCAATATCTTTTCGGACAGGTATGGTAAACCAAAAAACAGAACCTTTTCCAGAAGTGCTTTCAGCTCCAACTTTACCGCCGTGAGCTTCTATGATTTCCTTGACGATTGAAAGTCCGAGCCCGATTCCGCTTTTCACTTCCTGACCCGGAACCCTGTAAAACTGTTCAAAAAGGTGTTCTACATGTTCCGATGAAATACCGGCTCCTGTATCAGCAACAGTAAACCTGATGTTCTCCTGATCTTCAGAAGCGCTGAGTGTTATTCTTCCTCCCGGTGAGGTAAAGCGCAAGGCATTCGACAGGAGATTGGCATAAACATGCTGTAGACTATCAGAATCAGCAAGAATTTCAGGCAAGCTTTCAGGAGTAGCGTTTATCATTGCAACACCCTTGTCACGAGCAGCAACAAGAAACGGTTCACTTCCTTCAATACTTGCTCTGAAAGGAGAAACAGGAGAAAAGCTCAGATGGGCTTTTCCTGATTCAATCCGGTTGATGTCAAGAAGGTCATCAAGAATATGGACAAGACGTTCTGTTTCATCCCTTGCGGCAAGCAGCAGGTCTTCCTGTTGCTCATTCAGTAAACCAACATGCTCCTCCAGCAAAAGATGAAGAGACATCCTCAGTGAGGTTAAGGGAGTTCTCAATTGATGCGAAACCGTGGAAATAACACTGCATTTCAGTTCAAGCTGTTCATGAAGCTGCGTGACATCCTTTAAAATCAGTGCTGTACCTGCAAACCCGTCACTTTCTATCCCCGCGGTAACGGGCACTGCCATAGGCTGAAAAAAATATTCCCGATTCTCAATAAAGTGCTGGATAAATCCGTTAGACTCCCTGTATTCAGCAGCCGATCCTTGTCGAAGAGCTTTCTGAAGCAAAACAGTCAGCCATTCATAACCAAGATCACGAGCATTAACCCCGGGTTTCAGTCCGAAATATTGATTTGCGCTCTCCGTCGATACCTCCACATTTCCATTCAGGTCAAGCACAGCTATTGGTGTAGGCAGCACCTTGAAAACCTCCTGTGTGGCCCTGCGGGTTCGAAAAAGTGTTTCCCTGTCCCTTTTTCGGATTTGGCGGAGGGTTACAGCCATTTCATTAAATGATTCTGAAAGTTTTCCAATTTCATCTGTTGAATCGGTATCAAGCACCAGTTCAAGATTTCCCTTCCTGATTTCCTCAGCCGATACAATCAGCTTTTTAATAGGCATGAGTATCCATCGATGCGACAGATAGCTGAACAGCAATGCCACTACCGCGCTCGCAAATATTGCGGCAAGCATGGTGTTATGAGCTGAAGCCGCCATATACCTCGCATTATTATTAGCATCATTCATGTTAGACTGGTTCATTTCCAGAACCTGCCTTGAGAGTTGCTTGATACGATGGAAAATTGGAAGTAGAGTCGAAAAATAAGTGTGCTGTCTTTCCGACAAAGAAAGTGATGAATCAGTAACCTGTTTGATAATTCCAATATATTCTGTGAACTGTGAGCTTATCTGCTGAGCTTTCCGGCCTTCTCCGAGTAGAGTAATATTTCCAAGTTCGATACCGAGCGCAGTACGGAAATTCAGTTCATTTTCCCGAATAGTGTGTATACCTTCATCATAGTGGCCTGAAAAAGTAAAAAGCACACCGCTGTCGATTCTTTCAAGAGCCTCTGTCATATCCTGACATGCAATAACACTGCGATAGTTCTGTTTGAGAATAACGTCAATAGCTCCTCCAAGAGCATCAATCTGCCTGATAGTCATCAAGCCCATTGCTGCAACTATCAGGAGCAAGCCACTGAATCCAAGTACAAGTTTTTGACGTATGCCAATCATATTGATTCTCTTTTTGCAATTATTCTACAAATAGCGTGCCGATTGATCCGGTTAAGATAAATCAAGGGTTAACAGGGGAGATAGGAACAGATACCTTGCAGAAATCAAGGAAATACCGTTAGGATGATTGCATTATGCAATGCTGAATGAAAAGGGCCACAAGGAGCGTAAGAGAAGCAGTGTAAGGATTACAATTAAATCATGTATTGTTTTCGTTTTCTCCAGAGCGTTGCCTGATCAATACCCAAAACTTTGGCCGCTTCTTGTAACGACTTTGTGGAAGCTAAGATAGTCCGTATATGAGCCTCTTCAAGCTCGTCAAGAGTTAATGGATTGCCGTGAGCTGCTTTATGGGTTGAAGCAAGGATTGTCTCAGGGAGAACTTCAGTGCCGATTACTTCAGTTTTGCATAAGATAGCGGCGCGCTCTATAGCATTGCGTAATTCCCGGATATTGCCAGGCCAGGAATAGTTTTTCAGGGCATCCAAAGACTCGTCTGTAAATCCTGATAGGCTTTTATGGTTCTGGGCGGCAAAAAATTGCAGCATATTCCGGGCAAGTTGCAGAGTATCATCAGGTCTGCCCGCAAGGGGAGGCAAGTCAATCTGAATGACATTAAGCCTGTAGAAAAGGTCCTCCCGGAAACGGCCTTCATGAACAGCCTGTTCTAATGCTGTATTCGTTGCGGCAATAATCCGCACATCAGATTTCCGTGTCTGATGATCACCGACCCGTTCATATTCCCTTTCCTGAATAAAACGGAGAAGCTTGGACTGAAGAGAAAGAGGAAGATCACCTATTTCATCAAGAAATAACGTTCCTCCTTCACAAGAATAAACCCTGCCGGGATTATCTCTGACAGCCCCGGTGAACGCCCCCTTGATATGTCCGAAAAGCTCACTTTCAAGCAGTTCAGGACTTAAAGACGGGCATGAAATAACTCCAAAAGGTTTCTCCGCTCGGTGACTCCAACGATGAATGGAACGGGCAAGAACAGTTTTGCCGGTCCCGCTTGGTCCTCTTAAAAGCACAACTGCCTCTGAAGTTGCAACGTGACGAGCCAACTCAACCGCTCTCTGCATGGAAGGATAAGATGAATTGAAATTCGCTTCCGGATGGAATCTGGTCAAATCCTCCTGAAGTGATGCAATGCGCCGCTCCATTCCGCATACTGCAGCAAGTCGTTCCGTAATCAGTTCAAGTTGGGCAGGTGTAAACGGTTTGGCAATATAGTCCACAGCACCACGCTTCATAGCTTCAACAGCAGTGTCAATGGATGCATAGGCGGTTATAACCACCACCTTTATCCATGGGTAGGCTTGTAAAAGCGACTGCACAAGATCAAGACCGTTTTCAGTTCCTATACGCAAGTCAACAAACGCCAGATCAAAAACCTGAAGTTCAGCTACAGTAAATGCATCCTTTGAATTACTGACCGCTTTTACATGATGACCGCGAGATTCTAAAAAAACAGTTAGAGTCTTACGAA
>SERZ01001991.1_pt1 | contig 10626 bp, 8 predicted proteins | sample 3171461 | NCBI WGS metagenome assembly SERZ01 (sample SAMN06051861, study PRJNA518727) | freshwater metagenome | biome: subpolar coniferous forest; feature: holomictic lake; material: water; isolation source: holomictic Lake 227, 6 m depth | place: Canada: near Kenora, Ontario | collected 2013-06-25... | reverse complement strand
TTGAAATACCATTCATCCGCCGATGTCGATTTGTCTATACCCGTCACTTTATTGCATACAAAGCCTTTAAAAATTACCTCGCTTTAGTGGGTACGGAAACCCTTAGGCCCAGTGTCGAAATCGAGTAACTCGTTAAAGACACCCGAATTAGGCTTGACCAACCCGTTATCAACTGGTCGCAAATCACTCTTCGAAATACCGATGGAACTGCGTATAGTCCTCCGACGAGCTCGTGATGGCGCATGATGAGCGCTATGCTTGCTTGCCGCCGAAAACTTCCGTATGGATTCTGGGTGAAATCCGCAGAGTGACTGGCATTTTCAAATGCCCTCATAAATGTAAGATTCAACGACATAAGGACCGAAAGAAGGTTGATCATGGCTATTGCAATGCGATTAAAATCGGAATTAAGCCTTGGCCTTCTGTGAGCGGTCGTAAAGCCTTGCCGATAACCGCACCGAATGCCTTGAACGGATCGTTTGTCTTCATTGCATGACCGGGCGTAGGTGATGTCGTGAGCAAATCGCCCACCTCAATCGCGCCAAACTGGGCGTCCACCTTGCAGAACACCTTGCCCATTAACGCAATGGGCTGCCTGTTGCCCTGTGTCTGCCGTTTATCCAACACGATGCCAGGTTTGTAGTCTCCCGCGCCTGAGATGACACCAGCGACGCGCTTGTCATAAGCTTGTTGGCTTTCAAACAGAGTGCCTTCATTACCCAAAACCATAACCGTTCCCGGCTCCACTTTAACCACGCCAGCCACATCGAAGTCTTCGGCACAATCAGCGTTGGCCAGGCGAATATCGCCAGTCACTTCAACATCTCCTTCAAAGAGTCCGGCGAGACGGCCTCCTTTGCCATGAACTCCTATGCCCTTGTTACTTATGCCTATTACGCCAGCCCCTGCGTCAGTGTTGCCCACAACACCGTCAGAGTTAGTAGACTGACCCTCAACACCTCGTCCCTCGATAGAGCTTCCCCGAACCCCAGCTGTGGTTCGGCTGGTGGCCCGTAGACCAAAGTTGGTATCACTTTCAGCAACCATACCTCGTCCGCTGGTAGATTTTCCCTCAACCCCTGTACCCGACTCACTTACACCTATTACTCCGGCCCCTGCGCCCAAACTGTTGCCCACAACACCGTCAGAGTTAGTAGATTGACCCTCAACACCTCGACTCTCGATAGAGCTTCCCCGAACCCCAGCAAATGTTCGGCTCTTGGCTCGTAGACCATAGTTGGAATCACTTTCAGCTAACACACCTCGTGCACTGGTAGATATTCCATGAACCCCGTCTCCGCTGTTGCTTACACCTGTTACCCCATCTCCCCCATTTGTGTTTTCACCTATAACCGCTGCCACAGCAGCGTCCGTAGATTCACCGATTAAATTTGCCATTTCGTCATTCTCCCTTCAAAATTGAAAGTTGTAGATTGATTGATCCCTCATTACAACAAGAAATAAGGGTGTTGAGCTTTTTACTGGTAGTGAAATTAAGGACACGGCTAACTTAATAGCATTTATACATTGTGAGTAGAATGACGTATATATTATTTAACTAAACACCCCTATCGCCCACGAATTAAACAAACGAATTATTGTTATTCATGGGTGGCATAACTCATTGCTTTCTATTAAATGGACTTGTCTTATTAACTATAACCGTATTTTAGCTTTCAAACGTTCCCGCTAGTCCTATTTGCCCTTTATTAGAAGCCCAGGCCCCAACCGTGGAATCACGATTCATACCCTCACTTAAACCTGAAACTAGCCTTGTGCAACGTCCCGTCGTTTAGCCGGAGCTGGAACTCTCGGCAGGTATTCTTCCAGCTTTTTTGTGTCGACCAGCCATAGGTATAGACATCGTTTTTGGCGTTGTAAGTCAGCTTGTTGGCCGGAGCTGTCGCGGCATTCGGGATTGTGTTAACCGGAACACCGGCAGGGCAAGCGATCGGCTGCGATTTAGGATAACCGGCGGCGATAACGCCTACACCTTGATTACCTTTCAGACTGAATTTCATGGGGACCGTGCAGCCGGCAACCGCCAGATTAACGGCTGGCGGGTTACTAACCGGTACAAAAAAGCCGGTATACGCGTAATTGTTCACGCGCACTTTGAATACGCCTTGCGTGCCGTCGGCAAATCCGGCTGTAAAAGCTACATTAACGCCATCCAGACCGTTGCTGCCAAAGCGTAACGCGGTAACACGCTTGCCGTTCAGTGAGTCGCCTACCGCAATGACTTTGCTGAGGGTGCTGGCCAGATAAACGCCGGCCTGACCGTTACTGCCTGTCCCCAAGAACGCCGTATGGTTAACACTGCTGCTGAGGCTACTAAAGCCGGTAAAAGTACCGATCCCACCGGGAATTTGTGTGGTCAGGTCGGCCACGGGGCGGATGGGTTCTTGAGGGATGGCGACATAAACCCCGGCCTGTCCAATGCCGTTACCAATAAAACTGGTGGAAGTACCGGCGGAGGCAATGGCGCCAAAGCTGGTAAAAGTACCGATGCCGTTCGGAATGAGCGTGGTCAGGTCGGCCACGGGGCGGACGGGGTCGCTAGGGATGGCGACATAGACCCCGGCCTGGCCGATGCCATTACCAATAAAACTGGTGGAAGTGCCCGCAGCGGCAATGGCGCCAAAGCTGGTAAAGGTGCCGATGCCGTTCGGGATTAGCGTGGTCAGGTCGGCCACGGGGCGGATGGGGTCGGTTGGGATAGCGACATAAACCCCGGCCTGGCCGATGCCGTTACCGATAAAGCTGGTTGAAGTGCCGGCGGCGGCAATGGCGCCAAAGCTGGTAAAAGTACCGATGCCGTTCGGGATTGGCGTCGTCAGCGTGGCCACGGGGCGGAAGGGTTCGTTAGGGATGGCGACATAAACCCCGGCCTGGCCGATGCCGTTACCGATAAAGCTGGTGGACGTGCCGGCGGCGGCAATGGCGCCAAAGCTGGTAAAAGTGCCTATGCCGTTCGGGATGAGTGTGGTCAGATTGGCAATGGAGCTGAGTGGAATGCCAGGGATGGCGACAAAGACCCCGGCCTGGCCGGCGCCGGTGCCTAAAAAGACGGTGCTACCTGCGGCGAGTGCCGGGCTTTGCGGAAAGGCGCTAAAGACGCTGTTGCTGCCTGGTATGAGCGTGCCACTGCCGATCAGTGAGATAATGCTGCGCTCGATGCCTTGAAACTCCAGCCCATCAATAAAACGATTGCTGGCCGGAAGACTGAACGATCCCAGTAACGTTCCGGTGGTATCGACGTGATAGACTTGATCGGTTGAGCCGATCCATAGCGTATTATCGGAGGTATCAAACGCCAAGCCCCCGACATGTGCGCCGCCCAGCGGTGCGGGAAATGCTACGCCGGTGGGCAGGCCTTGTGGCGTGTACTGGATGATCCGCTCGTTACCGAGAAAGCCGTTATACTCGCTCAGCCATAAATTGCTGCCATCCCAGGCAATGCCGAGCACGTAAACATCCGGCGTGAATGAAAAAACCACCGTTCCCGTGTTGGGATCGATTTTTTGTACTTCCCGGTTGCCCGAATCCGTCCGCCACAGGTAGGTGCCATCGAAGGCCATGTCCGAGGCAAACGTCACGGGCGGATTGAGTGTGGCGAGTGGCAAGGCGGGATTGGTCAAATCCCGACCGGTGATTTGGCCAGCGCCCGTACCAAAATAAATGCGGTTCGCCACCGGATCGATGGCGATTCCGGTCGCTTCGGTCGCGTCTACACGGCGGAGTTCATTACCCGCGCGGTCCGTGTTCAGGATCGGAAATGTACTGGTGCCGTTGTTCCCAATCCACAGGGAGTTGTCGAATTGACCGGCTTCAGATATACCCGGAAGCCCGATAAAGAGTGTTAAAAGGAGTCGAATGGCTGGTTTTTGTAATAGTTTGTGCATCGATGGCCTCATTAGAATTTATCTGCTTTTTCCGTATACTTATACTCGTCTTATTTTTTTAATCAAACGTATTGACAGCAATTCTCATTATGGCCAAAAGTTACTCGGTTTCAGCTTTCGGGGAGCAAGCGATTCGATTTTTCCGGTACATAAGACCAGCCTTCCAGCATGAAATCGAGCAGGTGTTCCCAGCTATCGAAGCATAGATAAGTCGTAAGGGCTTTCATATCATCGAACAAACGCCTACGTGACGGTAGCTTTTGACGTAACAGGCAAAATTTATCATCCATCAAATCCAACATCGTGTGTATCAAGTAGGCAAGTAAGATCAGCGTTGCCAGCAAAGAAGACAATAACTGTTTACCATGATCGAAGTTGTGCTCGAAGTTATAGCCCTTAGTCTTCAGCGTGTTATTGTTTTCGTTTTCAATCTTCCACCTGGCGCGACCCGAAGCGACCACTTCGATAACGTTAGCATCGTTAATCGCCAAGGATGTGGCGAAGGCATTGTGATAAATGACTTTACTGTCTTCTGTCCGCGTAGTGATTTCGCACCAGTTCACCATTAATGCATCGTCAGTATCGCGCAGAGGCACGGTGTTAACATAACGATAGGTGTCTATTTCTTGACGTTTGCCTGTCCAGCGCTTGCAGGCCACTGTTTTAACTACACCATTACGACCCAAGTCATCAACCCATTCGTATAAAGTCTTATGTGAGTCGGGCTTACAGACCAGAATAAATTCCAATTGTTTCTTCAGCAACGCTCGACAAAATGGCTCGTGACAGTAAAGATCATCGCCGAGCACGGTAGTGCCCAGCGCGGCGAACTGGCTACCCTGCCTTTCCAGCCAGCGCAATGAGGCATTGATTTCGCAATCCTGCTTTGCATGACCATCCTGTGGGCACACAAATTCGGGTGCCAATGAAATAACTTTGTTGTTGCCAGGATTAACTAAAACCGGCGTCACTACCGTGTGTGAATAGCTTATTTTACCGCTGCTGTGGGTTTTGCATGAACAGCATGAGCCGTGTAGCTTTTGTGATGAAAAATATTGTGTTCCGTCCAACGCCAGCAGCAACCGATTGTCTTTTGTGCGAAAGGAGTCGATTACACCCGCACGCTGAAAACCGTTAAAAACAAAATCAAATAACGGATACACTTCCGTTGGCTCTACCCCATCAAGCAGGCTGCGGATATGATTATCTGTCGGAATTTTAAAAACACCAAACAAGGTCTGGGCGTTATTTTTCCCTTGCGTCTCCTGCATTGTCCGCTGAAAGTCCAAAAAAGAGGGGCTTTGCATAAAAAATACTGAAAAAGCACTCAATCCAGCATCAGTCATCTTATAATTCGAATTCTTTCCAGTTCGCGAATCGCTGAAGGTTTCGAAAACAGTGCGCATTTGCTTAGTCACATCGCTAAGGCTCAATGCATTTTTTCCAAAGGGGGCGCTCATAAATTCGTCTCATCGGTAAAGTCAATCTTCTATTTTAGCCGATTGATGCCATAATGAGAATTGCTGACGTATTGATTGATTGCGCTATTTATGACGGTAGTGTGACACTCCGATAACGTGTTTTAGCGCCTAACGAGCGGGTTGGACGAGCCGTCAGGGCAGTCTGGCAAGATCGGTTATCTATCACTCAACGTTTACGAACTTGACGACATGCTCACTAAACCATCTAACGCCGTATCCGAAAAAATCTTGATCACTACACTGTTAGAGCGGACTCTTCTTCCTAAGCTATTGCAAAAGTATTGGGTTGCCAAACAATAAACAACCCCACTGGGTTAATCAATCGCACTACTATTGCGTCATCTGCCTGAGTAAATTTCTCACTTTCGTTGTTTTGATGTTAAACCAACTATTTTGCATTTACATCCCCCTTAAGGGGGGTATATGATCCAATTCGTTTGTAATTCTTAAATAATTAATAGCGGGTCGTTGAATAAACCGCCTACATGATTTGCAGCTCAAGTGCTGATAACAACAATAACGGGAAGTAGCCCTATGAAACAAAACCCGAAACACAGTCACTCGATTGCTTATCTCCGTCAGTTGTGTTGTTCCGGGTTATGCAAGGAACTATTGATCCCAGAGTTTCTTCGCGTTATACAAAGTGTGCTGCCATCGGGAAGCAATACCTTTTCCGGGATTGATGAACGATTTAAACCGTCTTATCACATACTTGAATTTGTGGTAACCGATTTGGATGAACAGACCCCTTTAGTGATTGCCAATTTTTTTACCCCGGAACGCTTGCGTCGGGGTGCTGACTGTTTTAGACAACATCAGGTTTGTACAGACATGATGGTATTGGATGAGTCGTTTTATCAGTCTGATATGTATAATTTGGTATTCCGTCGCTTCGATCAGCATCATGTTCTTAATGCTCCCGTGATGCAATCTGGTAAGCCGGTTGGCATGATCTCCTTACATCGCCCTCGCCAACACAAACCCTTCGATAGCCGCGAGCAAGCGCTTTTTATGCAGTTGTTGCCCTACTTGGCCCATGCGCTAAGTGCGCCTGATGACAAAGAAATTCAATACAGTGAAAACGGTTCGTCAGGGTTGATGATTCTGGATTCCCAGGGAACCCTTCTTTTTCTCAGCCCCGAGGCGAAAAAATTACTGGCGTTAGCCTGCCGTCCAATTTTATCCCTGGCTGCGGGCAACCAAGAAAGCGAACTATTAGAAAAATTGAAGCAACTGTGCCGAAATCTGGAAGCGATATTTCGAGGACAACAAGGCCCCCCGCCATCCTGGAGCCATACCAGCACCAACGGCCGGTTTTTGTTTCACGCGTATTGGTTGGATAGTCAAAACAAAGAGCCGGGCAACTTGATCGGCATAACCATAAAACATCTGGAGCCGGTAATTCTGAGACTTTTACGGGCCGTACAAAATTTACCGATTTCCCCAGCACAAAAAGGAGTCGCTTTACTGGTGGCGCAAGGGTTTTCCTCCGATAAAATAGGGGAACGTTTGCATATCAAACTGAACACCGTGAAAGACCATATCAGCAATATCTTTACGAAACTGGATATTAATCACCGTGAAGAATTGTTGCCTTTTTTGCTGGCATTAGATAGTTCAATTGCTGCCTCAAAAGTTTTGTAAATGCCAAAATTGCCTGTCATTCCTGGGTATAAATATAAACAAGCCGTTCTAGCACCGCTAACTTACGCTCTAAGAATGAAATGCTGGTCTATCTTGAAACGATGTCACAAATAGTAGTCTCCAAAACAACGCAAGTCCAGCACGAGATCGTTCAAAAGCTTACCCGTTCTTTCATGAATCTACCTACCTCTTCCTTATGCTTTTTGATGTGTCTGTGCCTAAGCCCGTTGCGGAGGCAGAGCAATTGAAGTGTGTGCACAAGACCATCTCGCTCATTCCAGAACCTCCATTAACCTCGGTTGGATATATGACGTGTGGTAAGCATGCACAGCACTCCTGGTAGAAGATAGTGGTTCAGGTAGCAGGTCTGGACTTAGAGAGTGATTCGGAAACCCGGCGTCTATCCAGGGGGACTCAACAAAAAGTTTGGTTAGCTGATCTGAAGTCCCCGCAGCAGGTAGCGCCAGTATTGATGTGTACAGGCAGTGCCAAATCGTAACCAAACGCCAGTATACCGGCCGAGTCATTGGAGTAAAGTCATATAACGCATTCGCAAGCAACCTCAGTGTCTGCTGACCACCGAAAAATGCGCGGTAACCTACGGAATAGGCTTGCCGGAAACTCGAAAGTGATGGCAGTGCTTCGACGGTATCTAAGTCGTAAAAACTAGGCACCGCATCCTGCAAACGCTCTAGCGTTAGACCTTGCCACCAAAATTCAGCTGGCTCAAGCGTACGTCTTTGGCGCCATTGCGGGACGCGCGGCGAATAGGTTAGGCGTGGATTACTCGCGGCAATAGAAGCATCCTTGGTTAGTGCATCAAGGGCTGAATCAAGGAGCACAAACCGGACTTGATCGGAGGGCTTAAGTGTTGAAATTGTTCTCTGCAGTCTATAGCGGTGATTCGCAAAATGCACAATCGGCGCATAGAGTTCGAACAGTACGGAGACGAGCTCTTCGGAGTCCGTTCCCATCCAAGTATCTGCGTTCCCCATATCGCGTGTGGCAGCAAAGTGTTGCCAAATTGAAGGGCTACCAAGGGCGCGGATAGCGTGTATTGACCCAGATATAAGCTCTGCAGGAAATTGAAATTCATTAAAATAGCGTTCCCCTACGGCTGTCGATGGCGTAAGTGGTAAACTTGCGACTGCTCTTTGTATTGCGGCAGCGACGTGTTCAAGCCCCAAATCTGTTGATATAGAAAAGAGGTCGCTCAGTAGCGGGAATCTCCGTATAAGTAACGAATGGTCTACTTGGTGAAGTATTGGAAGTATATACCGTTCATTCGCGGTCTGTCTTGCCAGGAATGCTTGCATTTCCCTCTGCGGGTAGTCTTTCTCAAGGAATTTCTTGCTTAGGATGAGCACTCCGAAACGGGACAAAGCCAGGCCATCATTTATTTTTCTACTCAGAGAGTCCCCAAGTACGAGTTGTTGTTCATCCAGCCACACGCGAAGACCCTTTTCGCATAAAAGGGCTTCTAAAGGACGAACGACATCATTTTTATCCTCACTAGCGTGGCTGATAAAAACATCCCACAGCATAATGACTCCGTCGTGAGTGAGCCTAAAATTAATAGGGTTCCGTATATCTTCTATAAATAAAGCTCGCTAAGCAACAAATTTGTGATGTTAATTCATTTTACTAACTGAATATCATTCTAGTTACCAAATATATGAACTGTAGATCATGACATGTTTCTTATTTTCGCAAGACTTAACCTGATTTCGAGGTTCTATTGAAAAAGACTTGACCTCCGTAAATAGCCGATCCCAGCTATTTTATCAAAAGACTACAGTCGGCCTTTGTGTCTGGAAATATTAAGCGGTTTAATGCTGCAATTTTTGGTTACGCACGATAAATTGTCATTGAATGGATAGATATTGACAGAGTTCTGTAGGCCACTTGAAGATTTTTAATAGTGAACTTTTAAGAATTATCAGAGATTGCAATGAAAAATTATAGAATATTTTGAAAACCAGTCCCTCGCACATAGAAAAATTACTACAAATTGAGCAACTTAATTCGACCCATTGCTAACGTAGGTGAAAGACGAACTTTGTCCCAAAGGTGAATGACAGCTTCATTAGTCCTCTGTACCTCCTGCCGTGCCCTGTGTGCCAACAGCATTAGCCAACCTCTCCAACCTATCGATATAGCCGCTATGGGTCACAGGATTTATGGGCAAATGATCGTTCAGCCGGGCAGTGGCTTCCAGGGTTAGTCGAGCCAAATCGAAAACCGCAAAGAGATTGGTGCGGTCCTCTTTGAGATAGACTGGCTCACGATTGTCTTCTTCGGCGAGGTCGTCGCTAAAGCCACCTTGCGGGAATAACAGGCGTAATTGACCAACGTGATCGTATTCGTAGTTCACCTCTCGATGTTGAAAAGCGTTTGCCAGATCTGGAATACGTAACAATCCTCCGACGTCGAAGACTTGCTGCTCAACCCGCGTAAAACGTCGAGGCGGCACGTGGGGAACAAGGTCATGATCATTGACATGGCGGAAGGTCTGATCATGAAGCACCTGATTATAGCGTGCGCAAAATTCAGGGTCGCCAACCCGTGGCTGACCGTAGGTGTAGACACCCTGGATAGGATGGTTAGGTAGATTGGCCACCACGGCTGCCATCACCGTGGCCAGAGCACCGCCAAGGCTATGGCCTGTGATCCACAAGGTATGCTGATCGTCGTCATATTTCTTGAGTGCGTCGAGTATTTGCGGCAAAACCGCCAGCAGGCCGTCGGCCCAACCCGCCCAGACGTTCCCCCAGCCGGAAAAGCGGAATTTGTCCTCGAAGGCGACGCGGGCGGTTGTGAAATCGGTAAAGTAATCCACCGGATTGCTGGGCTCGGTTCCCCGAAAAGCAACGACCACCAATCCCTCCCGAACGGCCACATAGGCCTGAGTATCAATAGCCGGATTTGGCGATTGACAGTGAATGATTTCGGTAAACCCTCTGGCTTTCAGGTGAGTGTCGATTACGTCCTGGTCGTTGTAGGCCAATAAGGCGCAGTTGGCCAGACTTAGAGCATTAGACCGACTCCAGACAGCTGAGGAATCCAACTCGAAAACCCAGTCAGGACGAGGTGATTGGCGGAGAAGTGTTAATATCAGGTCCATCGGTATGCTCCTTGGATTAGTGGATAAACTGCAATCGAAATTGAAAAAGGTGTGTGGGATTTGCTTCAAATCTGGCTGACGCCTTTATCCTTTCATACAGGCTGGTCTGTGTCTTGAGATTGCCCATGCTGTTACCCTCTGGATGAAGCCCAATAAGTTATTATTTTGTTAAGACACCCTATACTCGCTTCAAGTATATTTGACAACAATACATTTCAATGATTGGACCACTCTCTGAGTGAATTGAATATAAATACTCATAATAAACAGCTACTTGATAGTAGCATATTTTAACTATGCCGCTCAAATTACAGCCTCTTTAGATAAACTGTTTCATAAATGTAAACCGAATGTCTGCACATGGCAATCTTGAAGGTCTGAGATAACCATCCAGCAGGGTCCGGTTTTGGCCGTGAGTTGCCCGTCAGCACAGCATAAAGATCAACGACAGCTATCTGGAAACGCTTGCCTC
>SERZ01001989.1_pt1 | contig 10635 bp, 10 predicted proteins | sample 3171461 | NCBI WGS metagenome assembly SERZ01 (sample SAMN06051861, study PRJNA518727) | freshwater metagenome | biome: subpolar coniferous forest; feature: holomictic lake; material: water; isolation source: holomictic Lake 227, 6 m depth | place: Canada: near Kenora, Ontario | collected... | reverse complement strand
AGCTTGGCCACTGGCAATCAAGGTGTGAAAAATGCAGTGACCCGGTGTGTGAACATCGCCTGTTTACCGGTCAACTCAAGATTGGCTCGCGATAACGAGCCTGCGGGATCAGTTACTGCACTGCACTTGGGGCCGGCGGCAGCTCACCCCCGAGCCGAAAAATCTGGGCCGCATCAATCGGGTCAAACCGGTATTGCAAACCGCAGAATTCACAGCCCACTTCAATGTCGCCGCGCTCGGCCAGGATGCTTTCGGCTTCGTCAACACCCAAGCTGAAAATCATCTTGCTCACGCGTTCACGGCTGCAGGTGCAGGAGAAACGGGGCCCCGCCTCGCCGGTCAGTGGCTCAAACAGCGTCAGCGTTTCTTCCCAAAAAAGCCGGCGGAGAATCGTCTCGACATCCAGCGTCAACAATTCTTCACGCTTCAAAGTGGAGGCGAGTATCGAAATTCGGTTGTAGTGCTCATTGACGCCAATCTCGTCTTCATTGGCCTGGCTCACCAGACTCCCTGCCAGATTGCCAGAACCTTCCAGCGGCAGCCGTTGAATCAACAACCCGGCCGCCACCTGACCGTCAGCGGCCAGCACCAGCGTGGTGTCAAGCTGCTCACTTTGCAACATGTAGTGTTCCAGCACCTCGCTAAGTTTTTCCAGCTTTTCGCGCTTGTCATCGAACAAAGGCACGACGCCTTGATACGGCTGCTGGCCCGGAAAGCGGGTTTTAGGGTCGAGGGTGATAGCGCACTTGCCTTCGTTGTTCACATTCACCAAGTCGCTCAAACGGGCCTCTGGCGCAATGTCGCCAATGACGGTGGCGGTGGCACGCAGTCCAAAATCAGGCTGCACCTCGACCACGGCCAGTTTGACCGGACCGTCGCCAAAGATCTGCAGGATCAGCGAACCATTGAACTTGATGTTGGATTGCATCAGCGTGGCCGCTGCCACCATCTCGCCCAGCGTGTTTTGTACCGGTAACGGGTAAGGCCCCGCATTGCCCGAAGCGTGCCGACTCAGGATTTCGGTCCAGGCATCGGTCAGGCGCACCAGCACGCCGCGAACCGGCAGACCTTCAAATAAAAACTTGTGAATTTCAGACACGCACTATTCCATTCAGATTCAAAAAATATCAACGACCACCCCGGAACCGGGGTCAGGCAAGCTTGCTCAAACTGGTTTTAAAGCGACGGGCATTTTCGACGTAGTGCTGGGCGCTGCTCAGCAAGCCAGCCAGTTGCTCTGGCGTCAGTTGGCGCACCACCTTGGCGGGGGTGCCCATGATCATGGAACCATCCGGAAATTCCTTGCCTTCAGTCACCAAAGAGCCCGCGCCCACCAGACAGCCTTTGCCAATTTTGGCACCGTTAAGCACGATCGCACCAATGCCGATCAGCGAACCATCGCCCACCGTGCAGCCGTGCAGCATCACTTTATGGCCCACGGTCACATCGCAACCGATGGTCAGGGGCATGCCCACGTCTGCGTGCAGCACGCTGGTGTCCTGGATATTGGTACGTTTCCCAATGCGGATGACGTCGGTATCGCCCCGGATCACCACGCCAAACCAGACGCTGACGTCGTCTTCCAGCACGACATCGCCCATCACCTGGGCGCTGTCGGCGACCCAGGCCGAGTCAGTAATATGGGGGACTGTGCCGTCAAGTTCATAGATTGCCATGTCGATTCCGTTCCTTCAATGTGAACTGAATTGTAAGGAGGGCAGAGAATAAATGTCTTCGGGGTGCTCCTCGACCCCACGTGACCAAGGCTCCGTAAAATAGGCCAACCAACCTACCTTTTGCGCCATGTCAAATACACCCGATACTGAAAATTCGTCTGAACCTCAAGGACAAATTCCGTTCGCTTTCGCACGCCAAGCCATCGTAGACAAGAATCGGGCCGTTTTTGGCTATGAATTATTCGACCGATCAAAGTCAATGAAGGCGCACACGCTGGCCAGCGATGCGGCGTTGCTGTTTAACGTTTTATCGCATGCCGACTGTGAAGTCCTGCTTGACCGAAAAACGATATTTATCAACTGCACGCACCAAACCCTCACGGGCGGTCATCTGGAGTTAATTCAACCCGACCGGGTGGTGCTGGAGGTGCCGTCCCTGCCACAGGCGTGCGTTGAGGATGTTGAGGCTTACCTGCAAACGCTCACAGAAGTTCGCAAACGTGGCTTCCAGCTGGCCTTTGACGACAGCGTGCTGAAGGACATTTATTCAAGTTGGCTTCCGCTGGCCTCCTTCATCAAACTCGATCTTTCAGTACTATCACCTGAAGAGTTGAGTGTGGCGGTACTGTCAGCTCAAAAAAATTCCACAGCGCAACTGATTGCCGAAAAAGTGGAGACCGCTGAGCAATTCGAACTGCTTGCCAGCCTGGGCGTCAATCTGTTTCAGGGTTACTGGTTTGCCAAACCGGTTTTGATTACCGGGCAGTCGGTTCGCCCTGCGCAGGCCAACATCATTGCGTTGATCAACCTGATTCGCAAACAGGCCAGCACCGTTGAAATTGAAGAGATTTTCAAACGAGACCCCACCCTCTCGTTCAACCTGCTGCGCTTCATCAATTCGGCCGGGTTTGGCCTGAGTTGCGAGATCACCTCGTTTCGCCACGCGATCATGATGATTGGCCTCAAGAAGTTGTTCCGCTGGGCCGCGTTGCTGATGACAACCTCGCGCGCCAATGGTGTGCCATCGGCCGTAGCCAATATGGCGGTGGTTCGGGGTCGCCTGATGGAGTTGCTGGCTGCGGAACTCTTGCCGCCCGAAGAATGCGACAACGCCTTTGTGGTGGGCGTTTTTTCCTTGCTCGACACCATGCTGGGCATGCCTTTGAACAAGGCACTGGAGTCCATCTCACTGCCTGAATCGGTGGTCAACGCGCTGCAACACGGTAGCGGCATCCTGGCGCCATTTCTGGAATTGACGAAAGCCTGCGAAAGCGTTGACGATGAGGCATTTGCCAGAAACGCCAACGCGCTCCAGTTGACCAACCACCAGGTGAACTGGGCCCATTTGCAAGCCCTGGCCTGGGCCGAAACCCTGGCGGAATAAGCCCTCAGCCGCGGGGATGGTGCTGGGCATGCAGCACTTTTAGTCGCTCCCGCGCCACATGGGTGTAGATGGTGGTGGTTGAAATATCCGCGTGACCGAGCAGCATTTGCACCGCACGCAGATCGGCGCCATGGTTCAGCAGATGGGTCGCAAAGGCATGGCGCAAGGTGTGCGGCGACAGCGGTGCTGTGATGCCCGCCTCGCGCGCATATTTCTTCACAATCATCCAGAACATCACCCGGCTCATGGCAGTGCCCACTTTGGGGCCGCGCTGCGTCACAAACAAATCTTCGGTCTGCTTGCCCGCCAGCAAACTGGGGCGCGCCTGCGCCAGGTACTTGGTAATCCAAAGGCTGGCGACCTCACCAAATGGCACCAGGCGCTCTTTGTTGCCTTTGCCAAAGACCCGCAAAACGTTTTCCGACAAACTCACGTTGAACACTTTGAGTGTCACCAACTCACTCACGCGCAGGCCGCTGGCGTAAATCAACTCCAGCATGGTGCGGTCCCTCACGCCCATGGGTGTCGCAACATCGGGCGCCCACAACAGCGCCTCTACTTGGGGTTCCGTCAGGGTCTCGGGCACCCGCAGCGCCTGTTTGGCCGCCTGCAACTTGAGCGTGGGGTCGCTCACAATGAGGTGTTCCCGCAGCGCCCAGCGAAAGTAGCGCTTGAAAACCGTCAAGCGGCGGTTGGCCGTGGTGGCCTTTGTCAGGCTGTGTTTCTCCGCAAAGTAGCCATTCAAATCAGCTTCGATGGTGTCGGCCAAGGTCCGTTCACGGACCGCAAGCCAGGCCACATAGAGCGTCAAGTCACGCCGGTAGGCACTCAGGGTATTTTTTGACAAGCCTTCTTCCAACCAGAGGGCGTCGATGAAGGCATCAATGGAAGCGTCAGCCATAACGGCTGTTCAAGAAAAGGTTTTGACCGTGCATGCGCGCAGTTTAGCGGGGTGACTGGTATTCTCACCGCGTGAATTACGCTCAACTTTTATTCCCCGATTTCTCGCTGATCTTGAGCGGCTACTTGGTCTGCCGCTTCACGGCCCTCAACCGCACGGTGTGGGCGCAGGTGGAAACGCTGGTTTATTTTCTTTTTTTCCCGGTCTTGTTGTTTCACTCGATTGTGAAAAGCCCGCTCGATATTCAGTCGGCGTCGAGTCTGATTGGTGCGGGTTGGGCGCTGATGTTCTCAGGGGTCGCGTTGGCATATTCCCTGCCGTATTGGCCCTGGCTGGGGCGTCACATTCCGGTTCGGGAGCATGCGGCCAGTACCCAGATTGCGTTCCGGTTCAACTCCTTCGTCGCCCTGGCCCTGGCCGACCGACTGGCGGGCCCCCAAGGCGCGCTGATGATTGCGGTGCTGATTGGCGTCTGCGTGCCACTGAGCAACATTTTCGCCGTCTGGCCCATGGCACGCCATGCCCAGCGCGGATTCCTGAAGGAACTGGTGCGCAACCCGCTGATCATTGGCACCGCCTCCGGATTGGCGGCCAATTTGCTTGGGTTGACGATCCCTGTCTGGCTGGAGCCGACCGTCAGCCGCATTGGTGCCGCCGCTTTGGCACTGGGATTGATGGCCGCAGGCGCCGGCATGCAGTTTGGGGCGCTCACCAAAGCCAAGTCTCTGGCCATGAGTTTGCTGGCGATCCGCCACTTTTTCTTGCCCGTGGTGGCGCTGGGCCTGACGCACCTGTTTCACCTCGACCCAGTACAAACCACCATGCTGCTGGCGTTTTCCGCCTTGCCCACCGCGTCGAGTTGCTACGTGTTGGCCGCACGCATGGGCTATGACGGCGCTTATGTGGCGGGCTTGGTCACGCTCTCCACGCTGCTGGGAATGCTGAGTTTGCCGTTTGCACTGGGCGTGCTGCGGTCACTATAGTTTTAATAGCTGCTTGCGCATGTAACACGGGGTCTAGAGCCCTAAAAGGCTTATAAATCCAGCGCCCAGGCCACATGCTCACGCACCAGTTCGCTGGGGTGCCCAGCGCGTGCTGCCAGCGCCTGAATTAGCACCGGGTCGTGTTTCAAACGCAGCGCGTTGCCCATTGCCACGGCAATATTTCTGAGCCACTTCTCGTGCCCGATGCGCCGGATCGGACTGCCTTCAGTTCGGCGTAAAAAATCTTCTTCGCTCCAGCCGAACAGCGTCACCAACTGGCTGCCGGCCAAGCCTTTGCGCTCATCAAAATCGGGCAAGGCACTGCGCTGCGCGAACTTGTTCCAGGGGCACGCCAACTGGCAGTCGTCACAGCCATAAATCCGGTTGCCCATCAAAGGCCGAAATTCCAGCGGAATCGGCCCCGCGTGCTCAATCGTCAGGTAAGAGATGCAGCGCCGGGCATCCAACTGGTGCGGCGCCACAATGGCCTGCGTTGGGCAGACATCGATGCAGGCGCTGCAACTGCCGCAGTGCTCGGTGACGGGCTCGCTCAGCGGCAAGGCCAGATCGACATAGATTTCACCCAGAAAAAACATCGAACCGGCATGGCGACTGAGCAGCAGCGTGTGCTTGCCGCGCCAGCCCTGACCACTGCGCGCCGCCAACTCGGCCTCCAACACCGGCGCTGAATCGGTGAACACGCGGTGACCAAACGGCCCCATCTCCAAGGCGAGGCGGTCGCTCAGTTTTTGCAGGCGGCTGCGCAGCACCTTGTGGTAGTCGCGCCCCCGCGCATAGACCGACACAATGCCTTCGGTGGGCCGCTTTAAGCGGTCAAATTCGACCGCCTGCCACTCGGGCGGCGTGCTGCCGGGCAGGTAATCCATGCGCACCGTGATGACGCTCACCGTTCCCGGCACCAGTTCGGCCGGGCGGGCGCGCTTGAGGCCGTGTGAGGCCATGTAGCCCATGTCGCCATGAAACCCCTTCGCCAGCCAAGCCGATAATCCGGCCTCTGATGAGGACAAATCCACACCTGCCACGCCAATTTGAGAGAATCCCAATTCCCGGGCCCAAGCCTGAATTCTGGAAATCCATTGGCTGTTGTTGATATGCGTATTGAGGTGAGTCACCCCCCGATTGTAAAAAACCTGCACTGGCCCAGCGAGGAAGCCACGCAAGGGTTCGCCCAAGCCCTGGCCAAGCAGCCTGCCCTGCGCACAGCTTTCATTGAATTGCACGGCGATTTGGGGGCGGGCAAGACCACGTTGGTGCGCCACCTGCTGCGCGCTTTGGGCGTGCAGGGCCGGGTCAAAAGCCCGACCTACGCGGTGGTGGAGCCTTACGAACTGGAAGGGTTTAACGTCTGGCACTTCGACTTCTACCGCTTCAGCGATCCACGCGAATGGGAAGACGCCGGCTTTCGCGACATCTTTGCCAGCCCCGGCCTCAAACTGGCCGAGTGGCCCGAAAAAGCCGCCGGATTTATTCCACGTGCTGATCTGGTGATTCACCTGGAAGCCTTGACGGACGATGCCCGCCAAGTCTCCCTGACGGCACAAACGCCCTTGGGCGCCGCCTTGCTGCAAGCCAGCACCGAAGAAGCCCAAGAGGACCCCGCATGAAACGCCGCAGTTTGTTGAAGTCGGGCGCGCTGGTGATGTTGCTGGGCACGCAGCATTTGGCGCGGGGCGCCACCATCGTGGCCGTGCGGGTGTGGCCAGCGCCGGACTATTCGCGCGTCACCCTGGAGTCGGACACGGCCCTCAAGGCCAAACAATTTTTCATCCCCAGCCCACCCCGGCTGGTGGTGGACATTGAGGGCATAGAACTGAACCCGGCGCTGAAAGAACTGGTGGCCAAAGTGGGGCCGGCCGACCCCACCATTGACGGCATCCGGGTCGGGCAGTTTGCGCCCGGCGTGGTGCGTTTGGTGGTGGACTTGAAGCAACCCATCACGCCGCAGGTGTTCACCCTGCTACCGGTGGCCGCCTACCGGCACCGCTTGGTGTTTGACCTCTACCCTACTCAAGTGGCGGACCCGCTGGAAGCGCTGATTGCCGAGCGCCTGAATGGCGCGCCGCCGATGCCGACGGCGGTCGACCCGCTGGGCGATTTGATCGCCCAACAAAACCAAAAGCCGGATTCCGCCAAAAATCAGACTGCTACACAATCCGTAGCTACTCCCGCAGGTAACACGGGGTCTAGCGCCCTAAAACCCTTAAAAGAAACCACTGACCGCCTGATCATCATTGCCATTGATCCGGGCCACGGCGGCGAAGACCCTGGCGCCATTGGCCCCGGCGGCACGCGTGAAAAAGACGTGGTGCTGCGCCTGGCCCACCTGCTGCGCGACCGCATCAACGCCACCACCCTCAAAGGCAGTCCCCTGCGCGCCTACCTCACCCGCGATGCTGATTTTTTTGTGCCACTGCATGTGCGGGTGCAAAAGGCCCAGCGCGTTCAGGCCGACTTGTTTGTGAGCATCCATGCCGATGCTTTTTTCACGCCGCACCCACAAGGCGCCAGCATTTTTGCGCTGAGTCAGGGCGGCGCTTCCAGCACGGCAGCGCGATGGATGGCGGCCAAAGAAAACAAGGCCGATCTGGTCGGCGGCCTGAACATCAAGGCCAAGGATGCCCAGGTGAAACGCGCCCTATTTGACATGAGCACCACGGCCCAAATCAACGACAGCTTGAAGCTGGGCGGCGCCATGCTGGGTGAAATCGGGCGGGTTGGAAAACTGCACAAAGGCAAGGTCGAGCAAGCCGGTTTTGCGGTGCTCAAGGCGCCTGACATTCCCAGTGTGCTGGTTGAGGCTGCCTTCATCAGCAACCCCGAAGAAGAAGCCAAACTCAACAGCGATGCCTACCAGGTGCAACTGGCCAACGCCCTGATGCGCGGCATAGAAGGCTACTTTTCCAAAAACCCGCCCCTGGCGCGCAACCGCACGACCTGAGCAAGCCGTATTTAAGTCGCGCTGAATTCAAACGGCGACGCCGCCACCCGGGCTTTAACCTCACCCCGGGTGGGCGGCACACAACCCTGGCGCATCACATTCAAGCTGGCACTGGCAATGGCGTTGCACAGCAGTTCCTTGGCCAGCGCCGCACTCACCGCTTCGGCACCCCAGTCAGTAGCCAGCGCATTCTCCAGCATCGCCACTACCAAACCGGCCAGGAAACAGTCGCCTGCCCCCACTGTATCAACCACCGCCACTGCGTCGATTTCGCGGGCGTTAAAGACCTGGCCGTGCCGTGTCAACAAGGTCGCACCGTCACCGCCACGCGTCAACGCCACGAGACTGGCGCGGCTGTTCTGCAGCAAGTGGTGCGCCCGCTCGGTGGCATTGGCACCGGGCAGCGCCAGACATTCAAGGTCTTCGTCGCTGACCTTGATGACATCGGCAAATTGCAGGGCCGTCATGACATGGCGGCGGTACAGGTCCAGATTCGGCATCACCGACGGACGCAGGTTGGCGTCGATCACCACCGTGCGGCCGGCTTGGCGCTGACTCACCAGCCAGGGCAAATAAGTGTCGGCATCGTCTGGCGACAAGGCGAGTGCACCGGTGCAGACCAGCGACAGTGCCTCGGCGGCTTCGCAAGCCTGCGTCATGGCGAGGGCGCTGGTGGCCCGGTCTGCCACGCCCTCGCGGTAAAAAGAATAATCTGGGTGTCCTTGGGCGTCGACGCCGACCACGGCCAGCGAGGTCACTTGCGGCACCGGTTCAAGCACGGCCAAATGCACGCCATCCACTGACAAACCAGCGGCCAACTGGCGACCAAACCGGTCTTTGGACAAGGGGTTGAGGTACAGGGTTTCGACCCCCTGACGGGCCAGCGCACGGGTCAGGTTGTAGACCGCGCCGCCCAGACAAGGCTGCAGACGGCCGTCAGAATTGAGTATCAAATCGATCAACGCCTCACCAGCGGTGGCCACTTGAAGGGGTGTATTTATTTTTGTCATACTAGGGTTTTCCATAACTAAAGTAACTTGATTTAGTAAGTAGTTTGCCACTATAGTTCAAGCGCGCTGCATCGTAAAGCGTGAATTCCCGGGGTCTGACCCCTAAAGCAAAATTTATTTATATCCATTGAGGAGACTCTCCATGAAAAAAGCTACTACTTCCCTGGTGTTGACCGCCTTGGCCCTGGCCACCTCCAGCGCGTTTGCCGCTGGCGAGCCGGTCATCGGCCTGATCACCAAAACCGAAACCAATGCCTTCTTCGTCAAGATGAAGGAAGGCGCTGAAGCCGAAGCCAAAAAGCTCGGCGCCAAGCTGCTCACCGCCGCCGGCAAGTCGGACGGCGACACGGCTGGCCAGATCACCGCTCTGGAAAACATGGCCGCTGCGGGCGCCAAGACCATTCTGATCACCGCCAGCGGCGATGCCATTGCGCCCACCGTGAAAAAACTGCAAGCCAAAGGCGTGCAAGTCATTGCGCTGGACAGCCCGTTTGAAGGCGCTGACGCCCTCTTCGCCACCGACAACTACAAAGCCGGTGTGTTGGTGGGCCAGTACGCCAAAGCCGCCATGGGTGGCAAGCCAGCCAAGATTGCAACCCTTGACCTGTTCCCCGGCCACCCCGTGGGCGCCCAGCGTCACAACGGTTTCATGAAGGGTTTCGGCCTGCCCGCAGCTGATGCCAAGTCCAACGAACTCTCCAAAGACGCCGCCATTGTGTGCATGGCTGACAGCTTCGGTGACCAGGCCAAAGGCCAGACCGCCATGGAAAACTGCCTGCAAAAGAACCCCGACATCAATGTGGTTTACACCATCAATGAACCCGCCGCTGCCGGTGCGTTCAACGCGCTGAAAAAAGCCGGCAAAGAAAAAGGCGTGACCATTCTGTCAGTCGACGGCGGTTGCCAGGGCATTCGCGACACCGCTTCCGGCATCATCACCGCCACCTCGCAACAGTACCCGCTGAAAATGGCGGCACTGGGTGTGGCAGCCGGTGTGAGCTACGCCAAGGGCGGCAAGAAATCAAGCGGCTACACCGACACCGGCGTGACCCTGATCTCGGCCAAGGCCATCAAGGGCGTGGACAGCAAGGACACCAAGACGGGTATGGACCTGTGCTGGGGCGAGAAGTAATCGTCAGATTTTCCTGAGATAGTTTTGTTTCCTTGAGTTGACGGGGCGCGCAAGAAATCACCTTTTTGTGCGCCTCTTTTTTCCTTCCTTTTTTGGGGCTTTACCCATGAACACATCTCCCCGTCACATCCCCTGGGGCGCTTTAGGCCCCTGGTTGGCCCTGCTGACCACCTGCCTCTTTTTCACCACCCAGTCAGAGCGTTTTCTGACCGCTGAAAACCTCTCGCTGGTGCTCCAGCAGGTGATGGTGGTGGGCGTGCTGGCCATTGGCCAAACCCTGATTATTCTGACTGCCGGTATTGATTTGTCGTGCGGCATGGTGATGGCGCTGGGCGGCGTGGTCATGACCAAGTTCGCTGTCAATTACGGCTTCAACCCGTATCTGGCCATTGTGTGCGGCCTGGCGGTGACCACCGGTTTTGGTCTGTTGAACGGCTTGCTGGTGACCCGCGTCAAGCTGCCGCCGTTTATCGTGACGCTGGGCACCTTGAACATCGCTTTTGCAATCACCCAGATTTACTCCAAGGCGCAGATCATCCCAAATTTGCCGCCTGAAATGACAGCACTGGGCAACACCTTCAACCTTGGCA
>SERZ01001986.1_pt1 | contig 10648 bp, 9 predicted proteins | sample 3171461 | NCBI WGS metagenome assembly SERZ01 (sample SAMN06051861, study PRJNA518727) | freshwater metagenome | biome: subpolar coniferous forest; feature: holomictic lake; material: water; isolation source: holomictic Lake 227, 6 m depth | place: Canada: near Kenora, Ontario | collected 2013-06-25... | reverse complement strand
CCGCAAGCATGCCGAGCATGTTGCCGGTCTCTCCCTGCAGTTGTTCGACAGCTTAGCTCCGTTGCACCGCCTTGAAGCGAGCTACCGGGAGATTCTTCAGTACTCGTCACTTCTGCACAACATTGGAACCTTCATCTCAATTTCATCGCATCACAAACACAGCCAATACATTATTCTTAACGGCGAGCTTCGAGGATTTTCACCCACCGAAATTGAGCTTATTGGTCACGTAGCCCGTTACCACCGCAAATCGCCACCCTCCGAAAAACATACGGCATACAGCATCCTCAAGCCGAACCATAAAAGGGCGGTAGATGTGCTTTCCGGTATACTGCGGCTGGCAAACGGTCTGGAACGCGGGCATCGCCAGAATATCACAAACATTGCCGTTACGGTAAAAGAGAGCGCAATCACTCTGCATCTTGATTCCCGTTGTGAACCCGATATTGAAATCTGGGCAGCAGAGCTCCTCAAATCGTGGCTCGAAACCGTTCTGCAAAAAACCATTATCCTGAATCCCGCCTGAAATGATCCGATCGGCCACCACTGACCGGATCGCCGACACTCTTTCAAGAGACGGTTCACTGTGGTTCGAATCTGCATTCTGTAACGGGTTGGAAGCCGGAGGTCTGCTCTTTTCAAATCCTATAGAGGCCATACAACTCACCTCACTTTCCGGACTGAAAAACTTTTTCGAGACACTCCAGGAAAAGCATGCCCAAGGGTATTACCTCGCAGGATGGCTGAGCTACGAGGCAGGATACGGCTTCGAACACACTCTTTTTGCGGCCGATACAGTACCTCAATCTTCCGTCCCCCTTGCCTGGTTTGGTGTGTATAACACCCCCGATCGATTATCACCCAAAGCTGTCACAGAGCTTTTTTCCGATAACGAATCCCCATCCCTGGAATCAGTATCATTCAATCTGACACAAAACGAGTATGCCCACACCATCCGGATACTCAAGGACGATATAGCAGCAGGCAATGTCTATCAGGTAAACTTCACCGGTCGGTACCGATTCACCCTCACCAGCTCAGCACAATCTCTTTTTCGAACATTAAGAAGTGCCCAGCCACATTCATACCGTGCATTTCTCAAAACCGGTACCCGCACTATTCTTTCATTTTCCCCCGAGCTCTTTTTTAAAACAAACGGCTCGCATATCGAAACAATGCCCATGAAAGGAACTGCCGCAAGAGGCAGTACTCCCGAACAAGACAATCGGCTGAAAGAAAGTCTGTCCCAATGCCAGAAAAACCTTGCCGAAAATCTCATGATCGTTGATCTCCTGCGCAACGACCTCGGCAGAATATGCAAATCAGGTTCAGTCAGCACCAAAGGATTATTTGTAACCGAAACCTACCCGACCCTCCACCAGATGGTTTCAACAATCCATGGCGAACAAAGAGAAAACATAAATTTATACGACCTTTTTAAAGCACTCTATCCCTGCGGATCAATCACAGGAGCGCCAAAAATCAAGGCAATGAGCCGTATACAAACGCTTGAAGCAGAACCAAGAGGCATCTATACCGGCGCAATCGGGTTCATCAACCCCGACCGCACCATGGTTTTCAACGTAGCCATCCGTACAATCGAGTTATCAGGTAATAAGGGAACCTACGGTACCGGAAGCGGAATAGTCTGGGACTCCGATCCACAAAACGAGTATCAGGAATGCCTGCTCAAAGCCAAAATTCTAACCGATATCGCCACCCCGACCTTCAACCTGTTCGAAAGTATCCTATGGACAGGTCATTACCACTGGCTTCAGGAGCATCTTGATCGCCTGGCTTCATCAGCCCAGGTACTCAAATTTCCCTACCAGAAGGCAGCAGCCATGCAACTGCTGACAGGGCTCGAAGCAACCCTGCACCAGCGAGGCACCCGTTTCAAGATCAGGCTGACCCTTTCGTTCCAAGGCACCTTCACCGCCGATTATGATCCAATAGAAGTTCAACATCTACTCACACCAGAGCGACTCTGCCTCGCCGCTGAAAATACCGACTCAACCGATCCCTTGCTTTGTCACAAAACCACCAGCCGTAAACTCTACGACAGCTATTACCAAGCAGCCCGCAAAAAAGGCTATGACGAAGTCATATTTCAAAATGAGCGCAACGAAGTAACCGAAGGCGCCATAAGCAATGTCATTATCCGAAAGGGCAGTCACTTTTACACCCCGGAGCTCAGTTCCGGTCTTCTCAACGGAATATACCGCCAGTATTTCCTTACCACCCGTCCCACTGCACGCGAAAAAACCCTTACCCTCCAGGACCTCCTCACCGCCGATGCCCTCTATATTGCAAACTCAGTTCGCGGCATACGCCAGGCCATCTTCACCAAAAAAACTATTCAAGTCGATCAGTGAAATCAGTACGTAACCATTCAGCATGTTGATGCAATACCAAAAGAACTGTATATTTACAACACTAGTCCAGTCAACAACATACAGCCCAACAACATGCGCGACCACACACCCGATTTCAAAATGCACGAGCTTACCGCTCTAAACAAATCGCTCATCCGCCAAACCGTTCAACAGCTCTTCGAAAAACTCGCCTCCGATGCCCAGCTCACCACCGATACCCTTCTCGAACTGTGGATCGAAGTTCCCGGTGTTCAGCGCTCCCGCGGTACTTTTCGAGGTGGGTTTCTCATGCCCGACAGCTTTATCTACATTTCTGACTACTTCCAGTCCAACCCTCAAGCTCCCTATACCCTGACACCTGGTCCCTCCTATGCAAACGAAGGTCTTACCCTGGACAACGTATGGGATGATCTCCTCGATGAGCTCTATTACCAGGTCGAAATATTTACGTCACAGGAAAAGGCCGAAAAAGGGGTGACGCTCGAACTGTGGGCAGGCAATCGCCAGCGCCCCGAAGGCGAGTGGATCTATGCAGTCGATCGTAAAGTCGAACTCAGTTAGTTTTTAGCCGGATAATCGCAGACATCCGCGATGCCGCACGTAGCACATTCCGGCTTTTTTGCTTTGCAGGTATATCGTCCGTGCAGTAGCAGGTAATGATGAAAATTAATAACCCAGTCTTCAGGAATAATTTTCATCAACTCAGTCTCAGTTTGTTCAGGTGTACTCGTGCGTACCAGGCCAATTCTGTTCGAAACCCGGTGCACATGCGTATCCACAGGCATAACCGCCTGGTTAAAAGCATTGCTCAAAACCACATTAGCAGTCTTCCTTCCGACCCCTGGCAAGCTTTCAAGCTCATCTCGCGTTTCGGGAACTTTCCCCTTATACCGCGCAACCAGTATCCGGCTTACTTCAAGAATATTTTTTGCCTTATTGTTGAAATAATTGATCGACCGCACAAACCCCACCACCGTCTCAAGCTCCATCCGACTCATACTTTCAGCATCAGGTGCAGCCTTAAAAAGATCACGGGTAATAATATTAACCCGCTTGTCAGTTGCCTGCGCAGCCAGAATAGTGGCTACAAGCAACTGAAAAGGGCTATCATACTGAAGTTCGCTTTTTGGATTCGGATAAGCCGAACCAAGCACTTCATTTAAAAAGACAATTTTATCTTCAGGGGATCGTTGCATACCCCTTACGGATTAATTTCAGGGTTCTCAATATTGCTGTCAGTTTTCTGCAATTGAGTGACCGACTGGTCAATCAGCCCACGACCGTTTTTGTTAACCTTGCCCTCAGCCTTAAGGTCATTAAAAATAGCGTCAAGAATTCCATTGACAAACTTGCTGCTCTTATCAGTGCTGTTAAATTTCTTCGCTATTTCAATCGCCTCATTAATCGAAACCTTCGGCGGAATATCCTCGCAATACAGAATTTCCGTCAACGCCATCCGAATGATGTTTTTATCGATAATGGCAATACGGCTCATATCCCAGTTAAACGTATGCTTAACAATATACTTATCAATCTCCTCCATATGCTCCTTGATGTTTTTCAAAAGCATATTGAAAAACTTCATGGCATTCTCATCATCAAGAATTTCCTGGGTCAAAAGCCAGCCAGCAGCCGAATCTATGTCAGTATCCCTAATTTCAATAGTATAGAGCGCCTGTAAAATTTTTTCACGTATTTGTCTTCGGTACGTCTTCATAAAAGAGCAGTTAATTGTTTGAAGATTGGAGTATCTCACCCATAACAATATCCGTTCTGCTTAAGTTTTCATAAAGCACATGCGGATAATGTTTTTTAAGATCCTCCGAAGAATAGGTACCAGTAGCAACAGCAATCGACTTTGCATTCACAACCCTTGCGCACCGAATATCATGTTCAGTGTCACCAATAATGATAATATCGTTCTCCGAAAACCGTTTTCCAGTCAGTTGGTAAGCCTTTTCAACAGCAACAGACGGCAACTCATTACGAGTCATGCCATCATCAGCAAAAGCCCCGAACGAAAAATAATGGTTTATGTCCGGCAGCATCAATTTATGCCGTCCAGACCCCTCAAAATTTCCAGTCAAAAGGCCAGGCAACACTTCCGGACATGCTGAAATCTCATCAAGAAGCTCCCGAACCCCTTCCATCAGCACAATGTCAGAAGGTTTAGCCTCTTCCCGAAACATTTCAATATACGTGTGTTTAGCGGCGTCAAACTTTTCAGTCACATCAGCCTCACTCAGCCCCGAATTTTGCAGCACCTCATAAATAATGACACTGTCCATCTTACCCGCAAAATTATGAGTGCCCGAACTTCCCTCAGTCCCATACACCTCCTTCAAAGCATCGCCAAGGATGCGTCGATTGACGCTGTTCACCGACAGCAACGTCCCATCAATATCAAATAACACAAGTTTTTTCAGCATAAAGTATCCCGTAAGCTCTCAACCCTTTATTTTTTCAATGCGTACAGGTATCAGCTTCGACACCCCTTCCTCTTCCATGGTAACACCATAAAGAGCCTGGCACGAAGCCATCGTTTTTTTGTTGTGCGTAACAATAATGAATTGGGTGTTATTCTCAAATTTTTTCAGAAGTTTTATAAACCGGGTCACATTAGCATCATCAAGTGGCGCGTCAACTTCATCCAAAATGCAAAACGGACTCGGTTTTACAAGATAAATTGCAAACAGCAGCGAAAGCGCCGTCAACGCCTTTTCACCCCCGCTCAGCTGCTCAATCGACAACGGCTTTTTCCCTCTTGGTTTAGCTATAATTTCAATAGGCGCATCAAGAGGGTCTTCGCTTTCATGAATCAATAGATCCACTTCATCCTCAGCATCAAACAGCTCCCGAAAAATTCCGATAAAGTTTTTTCTGACAACCCGAAAAGTTTCCTCAAACTTCTCCAGCGCAGTTTTATTGATTTCGTCAATAGTTGTCCGAAGCTGTGTTTCGGCGCTCATCAAATCCTCTTTCTGTTCGGTCAAAAAATCAAATCGTTCCTTTTCACCCTCGTACTCCTCCAGCGCCAGCTCATTAACAGCGCCAAACTGTTCACGCTGCTTAAAAAGAAGAGCCAGTTTATCCTGAGCCTCAGACCGGTCAAACGAATCTCCAATAACCGGAGGCGCCATAGTCGAAATATCGCAATTGTATTTAAGCTGAGCTTCCGTAAACAAATGGTCGAGAGCATGCTCAAGTTGCATCCGCTCACTATTCAGTGTAGCAAGCTGTTGCAGGCAACCCTCATATTTTCGCCGAACCTCTCGTAGAGCACCAAGCGCCTCATGATGCAGGGCCTGATGTTCACGATATGCCGATTCAAGTTCATTGACCTCAAGCTGTTCTTTTGCCGCAACAATAAGCCGGGCATCAAGCTCTTTCCTTACCAGCTCAGCCGCATCACATCGAACCAGTTTTTTCTTTTCAGCATTTTCAATCTCGCTCTTTAATCCTGTAATCTCCAGCAGCAGCGCTCCACGACTTTCCGCACAGGCAGCAATATTGATCTTCAGCTTTTCAAGATCAAGCAACGCATCCTTATACTTGCTCTGACTCGCCTGAACTTCCAGGCTGAACATATGGTGCCGGGTTTCAAGCGACGTAAGATGCTCCTGCATCTCCCGAATTTTTTCCCCGGAGCTCTCGCTCTTTAAAGCGCTGCTGTGCATAGCAGGCAGGAGCGCCATAAGTTCCTTTTCGCACCTCTCCTTCTGTACCAGTATCCCCGCAATTTCCTCATCAGTCTGCACTATCTCCCGCTTTCTTTCGTTCTCCTCAGCATCAAACCGTGCCGACCTCTTTTCAAGTGCGCCAAGTTCTCCCGCAAGCAGTTCGATTACCCTACGCTGTTCAGCAACTTTCAGCGAGCCCAGCCCGTCACGCAACCCTTGAAGAGCAGTATCCTCCTCCCTGATAGACTTCTCCAGGCCAGCAATCTCCTTCTGCAACAAGTTTCGTTCAGCTTTTTTCCCTAACCGCAACCCCTCATTGCTTTTCGAGCTTCCGCCATACAAAAGCCCCCTTCCCGCAAATGTTTCCCCTTCAAGAGTAACAAACGAGCAGTCCCGATTCTTCAACGCAAGGGCTTCAGCCGCAGCAAGATCAGGCACGATATAGCTTTTCCCAAGCATCAGCACCAGCGCATCATGAAGGTCCTGAGGATACGAAATCACCTCAAGCGTTCTCTCAGCTCCGATGATTTCCAAAAATTCAGCTTCAGCGATTCCAGCCACAAGGTCCAGAACCAAAAAATTAACTTTTCCCTTGTTCGAACCCCTCAAGCTCACTATCCCTTCCTTCGCCTCCTCAAGCGACCGGCACACATAATAACTCATGCTCTCGCCCAGCGCCGCATTAACCGCTTTTTTGTAAACCCCGTCCAGCGAAACAAGATCCGACAAACAGCCAAACCCCTGTTTACCGTTTCGTTGCTTCTCAAGAAACCCTATACCCTCCGGCATACCTTCAAAATTATCAAGCACCGAATCAGCAAGCAGAATCTGGTTATTCACCTTATCCCGCTTCGACTTCAGCACCAGCAAGGCTTCCTTTTTCCCCTCAATCAGGCCAGAAATCTTCTCCTGTTCTTCCCGCAACAACAGCTCCCTGCCTTTTGCCTCGCTAAGCTGTGCAGTTTTAACCTTGACCTCATCCGACAGTTGCTCCTCAACCGTTCGCGAAGCCTTCAGCTTTTCAAGAATGCCAATTTTTTTATTGTCAAGTCTCTCACCGGATGCACGCAAATGTTCTTTTTTTGATTCAAGCGTACGTTTAGTCAAAGCAAGCTGGTTAGCAGCACTTTGATCCTCCGCGCTCAATTTCCTCTTCAAGGCCAGTTGAGACCTCTCTTCCTTCAGGGTGCTGTTAATCTGTTCATGCTCAGCAACAAGGCTCTCAAAAGCATCGTGCAATGTTTCGCACCTCTCTTCTGCAGGCCCTTTACGTTTCACCAGGTCGCTTTCAAGAAGTTCCAGTTCACCGAATTTCCGTTCTTTTTCGCTGATTATAGAAGTTGTCCGAAGAGATTCCGTAACAAGATTTTTTTGATGTTCCTCATGCTGCAACAGCTGTTTTTCAAGAGCATGAATGTGTTGATTACTTTCATTCAACTTTTTCTGCAACTCCGAAAGTCTCGTTTCCTCATCAAGCAGTTGGACCTCCATCTGCTGTGAAGCACTATCCTCCGAAGCAATGTTAGCCGCAAACTCATGGCTCAGCAACTCTTCATTCCTGATGCGGTGCAGCATCGGCTCCAGCTTTTCACGCAACTCCTCCATGCCCAGCCAGGTAAGGGTAAGATCAATATCCCTGATATCCTGTTTCAGTTCCCTCAGCTTCTCAGCCTTTCTAACCTGCAGTTTCAGACTTCTCACCTTCTTTCCAACTTCCGCAAGCACATCATCAACCCTTGCAAGATCCCTCGACGCACTCTCCAGCAGTTTGAACGTCTGTTTCCGCCGTTGTTTATAACGGGTAATTCCCGCCGCCTCCTCAAAAAGCTTCAGGCGTTCCTCGCTCTTGTTACTGATAATCTCCTCAATCATCTTCAGCTCAATCACCGAATAGGCATCACTCCCCATACCCGTATCAGTAAACAGGTCAAGAATATCCTTCAACCGGCAACTAACCTGGTTTAAAAGAAACTCACTCTCTCCACTCCGGTAAAGACGTCGAGTAACAGTAACTTCAGTGTATTCAATAGGCAGGACATTCCGGGTATTCTCAATGGTCAGCGAGACCTCCGTAAAACTGAGAGGCTTAAGATTTTTAGACCCGTTAAAAATAATATTCTCCATCTTAGCCGATCGAAGCAAAGACGACTTCTGCTCACCCAGCACCCAGCGCATAGCATCAACCACATTAGTCTTGCCACACCCATTAGGTCCCACAATAGCAGTAAGCCCCTTGTCAAATTTTATTCTGACCTTATGGGCAAAACTCTTAAACCCAAAAAGCTCAATCTTGGATAGATACATCAGAACAAAAAGTTAATACCCCCCAAAAAAACCTCCCCACTCAGCACTTAGAAAAAACCCGTAAACAATCCATAGCCTCCCGAACATCATGAACCCTCAAAACACTAGCCCCATGCATAAGCGCTATAGTCTCAGCCGCCAGCGTAGCCGCCAGCCGTTCCGAAGGCGCAGGTACGTTACCTCCGGGTTCAGCAAGAGCAAACCCGAGAAACGATTTCCTCGACACCCCGGCTAATATCGGTCTCCCCAAATCATGCAGCGATGCAAGCTCTCGAAGCAACCTGAAATTTTCATCCACACTTTTGCCAAACCCAAACCCCGGATCAATAATAATATCATCAAGGCCAGCAGCGACGGCCCTGGCTATAGAATCCTGAAGAAACCCCCTGACCCTCGCCACAATATCCTCGCCCCCCGAATCCGTCCCGGTACTCCAGCCCATCGACCCGGGTTTAACAGGCGTATGCATTAAAATCACCCCAGCCCCATACCTTCGGCAAACAGCAGGTAACGCATCGTCAAACGTAAACCCGGAAATATCATTAACAATATGAGCCCCAGCCTCCAAAGCCCTTTCAGCAACTTCAGCCTTATACGTATCAACCGAAATCAGCACATCCGTTCTTTCACGTAACAGCATAATAAGAGGTACCGTCCGCTCAATCTCCTCAGCCCCTGAAATCACGCCAGCACCAGGGCGCGTAGACTCACCCCCGACATCAATAATCGCAGCACCGGCACGGACCATCGCAACAGCACCCTCAAACGCACGGTCAATATCCACACCGGACCCCTCTTTTCGAAACGTCCCTCCATCATAAAAAGAATCAGGCGTTGTATTAAGAATCCCCATAACAACCGGCCCTTCCGAAAGATCAAGCATACGTCCAGCGCACATGATCCTGAACCGATCCCCGATCATGTTGCCCCGAATGGAACAGGCGTAAACGTCAAAACAAAGATTGCAATAGCAGTCCATCCAATCAGTTTTCGAGGCCCAGCCAAAGGTTGGTCATAAAGCGTAGGGGGGTGGTTTACCCCAATCATCCGGGCAAGAATAAATGCCCACAGCATCCATCCCGACCACGACCACTGCAGCAGTACAGGCGGAATAAGCAGCACAGCCTCCGGCCTCAAAAGGCCGAGCAGCAGCTCCAGAAACGCCGGAAATCCAAGCATCACAATAAATCCCAGAAACGCCCTCGCAACTTTTGCATGACCATACCGGCCAAACATCGAATAAGTAATATGCCCGCCATCAAGTTGACCAACAGGCAAAAGATTCAGCGCTGTAACAACACACCCCAGCCATCCCGCAAAAAGGAAAGGATAGTGATACATTTCCGTCATAGGCGGCAGGTTTTTCGGAGCAATAAAATACTCCAAGGCAATCCAGAGTAAATTTTTCCCAAGGCAAAAAGTCCCCTTCGGCACAACAACCTGCAAACCCTCCGGGGTAAGGTATTCAGGATGGATCGACAATATAAAATCAGCAGGAGGAAGATGTAAAAACCCATAAACAAGCACGCCCGCGCATACAGCAAACCCGCTTAACGGACCCGCCACACCAATATCAAAAAGGGCATTCGTACTCGGAATACGCTCTTTTATTTTAATCACCGCCCCCATAGTGCCCAGACTCAACAACAGTGGAAGCGGAGGAACAGGAATGTAGTAGGGCAGGGTAGTCCTCACCCGATGACGCAGGGCAGCAAAATAATGGCCAAACTCATGAACGCTTAAAAAAAAAAGCAGACACGCAGAATAAGGAACCCCCGATGCCAGAGTATCAAGCACAAGCCGCAGTGAGCCAAACCCCATGGCACGCCCACCCCAGAAAGCACCAGCCCAAAGTGTCGTCAACACGGTCAAAAGAAAGAGCACCAGATGAAGAGGCAAGTTCAGTCCCGCATGATTGTTTCGCGTCTGAAAAATCGGAAAACTCATAAAATCACTACCAGAAACATTTCCAGAAACCCTAGTCCTTATCCTTGTCTTTGTCCTTACCCTTCTTATCCCCAAAAGTAGCCACAAGACCGTCAACCAGCTCCTTTTTTTCCACAGCATTCAACTTCGCTTCAGGATGCGCAGGCAAATAAATAAAAAGAGGCATTTTACCCTTTCTGACCTCAGCAGCAGCCCTGTCACCCTCATTTTTCTTTTGTACCCCCCACTCCGAAACATTAAAATTTTTACGCCCAAACGTAACATCAAGCGCCGTTAACCACGACACCGGAGCATAAGAACTATACCAGGGCCACACCGTTTCATTAGAATGGCAATCCTTAC
>SERZ01001985.1_pt1 | contig 10649 bp, 12 predicted proteins | sample 3171461 | NCBI WGS metagenome assembly SERZ01 (sample SAMN06051861, study PRJNA518727) | freshwater metagenome | biome: subpolar coniferous forest; feature: holomictic lake; material: water; isolation source: holomictic Lake 227, 6 m depth | place: Canada: near Kenora, Ontario | collected... | reverse complement strand
CGACTATCTCAAATTTGCTGCCTAGTGATTTTCCATTCAAAATTCGAATAATTTCAATAAAAGAGCTTGAAAACTCCATGCCATAAAATTTCATTGTGTCTCCATCCAGATCATTCTCACACTTACCAGACACAAGAATAACCAGCCAGACCACTAGCCAAGCAATTGTGAAGCGCAGCTTTGCCCGCTACGGTGCGGCCACCGGCGGGGAATGGCCCCGCCGGCAACCTGAGGAGAACAGGCATGACAGAATGCCACTTCTCCTTCAGGCTCACGGTTACGTTTTGGCGGATCACGATCCGCCTGACGATCAACCGCACCTGAAGGCGGGCGGGGGGAGAAGCAACCTCCCCCCGCTGCCTGATAACTGAAATGGTGCCCCTGTTGGATTCGGTTGTCAACGCTGATATCTTGTCTTGTACGGATGATGGCGCGGCGGTGAGGAAGACGGCGATGAGCGTGGCAACGTTTGACAAGCTGGTTTACCTGGAAACCCTCAAAGCGGCCGGAGTAGCCGACGACCAGGCACGCGCTCATGCCCACGCTCTTGATGAAGCCTTGCGTGACAGTGTTGCGACCAAGGCCGACGTCGAACGGCTTGAGCGCAAAATGGAAGCCATGGAATTACGGCTCACGATTAAGCTTGGCGCCATGATCGGTGCCGGAGTGGCCTTTCTTTCGGCGATCAAATTCTTCGGACACTAGAGTTGAATGCCCCCTGCCCTGCCCGCTCAACTCAACATCGCCCGTCATTGTTTGTCCGAGCAGGCGCGCACCTGCCCGGACAAAACCGCGCTGATCATCGTCGGTGAGGGCGGGGTTGCGCGCTCGTGGAGCTATCGCACGCTCGACCTGATGGTGCGGCGGCTGGCGGGCGGACTGCTGGCGGCGGGAGCGCAGCCGGGCCAGCGCTTGATGATCCGGATGGATAATGACCTGCCCTATATCCTGGCGTTTTTCGGCGGGTTGGCGGCCGGGCTGGTATCGTTTCCTTCGTCGGCGGCGCTAACCGAGGAAGAAGCCGATTTTTTACGGAAGGACTCGGGTGCCGCGCTGGTGGCGGTCTCGGGTGAACTCGCCTTTCACCATGACTTGCCTGCAAGCCTGCGGGTGTTCGACGCCACCGACGTGCTGACCCTGGCCGCCACCGGTCCGGAAATCGACTATGCCGAGACCACTGCCGATGATCCGGCCTTTTTGATTTATACCTCGGGCACCACCGGACGGCCGAAAGGCGTGCTGCACGGTCACCGGGTCGCCATCGGACGCCGGCCGATGTATCGGGGCTGGTATGGCATTTCGGCGGACGACACCGTGCTTCATGCCGGCGCGTTCAACTGGACTTATACGCTTGGGGTCGGGTTGCTCGACCCGTGGGCGAGTGGCGCCACGGCGGTACTCTATAACGGCCCGCCCGATCCGGCGATTTGGCCGCGTCTGATCCGCGACCATCGCGTGACCCTGTTCGCCACCGTGCCGAGTCTCTATCGCCGCATTTTGAAATATGGCGATCTGTCGGGCGACTCGCTTGCCACCCTGCGCCACGGCCTGACCGCGGGCGAGGCTCTGGCCCCGGCCTTACTGGAATCCTGGCGCAAACGCACCGGCAAGCCGCTTTATGAAGCGCTGGGCATGAGCGAAATTTCAACCTATGTCTCAACCGGCCCCGGCATGGTGATCAAACCGGGCAGCCCCGGACGCCCGCAAGCCGGACGCCGAGTCGCCATTCTCGACCCCGACGCCCCCCCCGATGAAGCCCGCGAATTACCGCCCGGCGCAATCGGCCTGCTGGCCATTCACCGCTCGGATCCCGGTTTAATGCTGGGCTATTGGCGCCGTCCCGAAGAAGAGGCGCTGGTGCGGCGTGGCGATTGGTTTGCCGGTGGCGATCTCGCCCATTTGGACGAAGACGGCTATGTGTGGTTCCATGGCCGCAACGACGACATTCTGAATACCGCCGGCTATCGGCTCTCACCGCTGGAAATCGAACACACGCTGGCCCGGCATCCCGCCGTCGCCGATGTTGCGGTCGGGGAAACCGTGCTTGCCGACGATCTGGCGGTTCTAACCGCCTTCGTGGTGGCGAATGGCGCACTCACCGAGTCTGAGCTGCTCGAGTGGGCCGCACCACATTTGGCCGCTTATAAACGACCGCGCAAGGTGCTGTTTCTGGAGCGTTTGCCGCGGACCGCCAACGGCAAATTACGGCGTCGTGACCTTACGACTCGGCGCGGCGATTGAGAAAGCGCTCTAAGTCCTCGTCATAACGGATCAAGTGAGTATCGAGGGTTGTCTTCAAGTGCGGCCAGATTTCCGAGATAGTGTCGGTCCGACCGGACGCAAATGATGAAATGAAAACAGAAAGCTCAGTCAGAATATAGTTGTGACTGCGGCGATGATGAAAAAAGTTTTGAAAATTTGCTTCCTTCATCAGGGTTTCTTCATGGGCAAAATGAAGAAGCATTGAGGCTTTCAACAGGTTGAGCGCGTTGACTACTTTAGCCGGCTCGATCGAAATTTCAGAAACCAAACGACATATTTCGGCCCCGATCGCCTCCATGTCCTGGTGCTCAGTCTCGTTAGTGGCGGCATAGGCATGCGCTGTGGACATATTCACACCTCGTAGTCGTCTAGTACACTCAGCAAGCTGCGACAAATTGTAGCGGATTTTTATGAAAAGCAAGCCTAACTTCGACATATCTGCGACGCATGGTCGCATTGCCTTTTATCCGCAACAGTGCCCTCGTACGGGCTCCGGTCAAAAACCCCTCAAAAACACCGGGTCTTTAAAATATGCGGGTAGCGAGTTATGCTGACCGCCATTCGCGGATGCCGTTTCGTCAGTGATGCCCTTTCGTAAATTATGAATGCGGGACATGACCCAGCTCAACACCTACCGCGCCGGCCCGGACGAGCGCGGACATTTCGGTCTCTATGGCGGACGTTTCGTCGCCGAGACACTGATGCCGCTGATTCTGGAGGTGGAAAAGGCTTACGCCGCCGCCAAAGCCGACCCGGAATTTGCGCGCGAAATGCGCTATTACCTGACCGATTATGTCGGACGGCCAAGTCCGCTGTATCATGCGGCCCGCCTTAGTGCCGAGATCGGCGGCGCCAAAATCTATTTTAAGCGCGAAGAACTGAATCATACCGGCGCCCACAAGATCAATAATTGTATCGGTCAGATTCTCTTGGCCAAGCGCATGGGCAAAACCCGAATTATCGCTGAGACCGGAGCCGGCCAACACGGTGTCGCTACCGCCACGGTTTGTGCGCTGTTCAATCTGCCTTGCACTGTTTATATGGGCGAAGTTGATATCGAACGGCAAAAGCCTAATGTTTTTCGCATGCGGCTATTGGGTGCCGAAGTAAAGCCGGTCATTTCCGGTTCGCGTACACTTAAAGATGCGATGAACGAGGCGTTACGTGACTGGGTCAGCAATGTCGACGACACTTATTACTTGATCGGGACCGTTGCCGGCCCCCATCCCTATCCGATGATGGTGCGCGACTTTCAGGCCGTGATCGGGGAAGAGGTTCGCACGCAGATGCTTGCCGCCGAGGGACGCCTGCCCGACAGTCTGGTTGCGTGTATCGGCGGCGGCTCCAACGCCATGGGGCTGTTCCACCCGTTTCTCGATGATCCGGACGTTGCGATGGTCGGAATCGAAGCGGCGGGGTTGGGACTGGAGACCGGCAAACATGCCGCCTCGATGGCCGGCGGCGCGCCCGGTGTGCTGCACGGCAACCGCACCTATCTGCTTCAGGACGGAGACGGCCAGATTCTTGAAGGTCACTCGATTTCAGCCGGGCTCGATTATCCCGGAGTCGGCCCCGAACATGCGTGGCTGCATGATCTCGGTCGGGTGCGCTATGAATCGGTAACCGACGCCGAGACCTTGGAAGCCTTCAAACTCTGTTCACGCACCGAAGGCATTCTGCCCGCGCTGGAACCGGCGCATGCGCTGGCCTGGATCGCCCGCAGTGCCGGCAGTCTGCCGAAAGATCACCTGCTGGTCCTCAACTTGTCCGGTCGCGGCGATAAGGACATTTTCACCGTCGCTTCGGCTCTGGGAACCTCACTATGAGCAGCGCACCCGACACCGGCCGTATCGCACGCCGCTTCGCCGCTTTGGCTGCCGAAGGCCGGGCCGCTTTAATCACTTTCGTAACCGCCGGCGATCCCGACTCCGGCACCAGCTTGTCTCTGCTGCGCGGTCTGCCGGCCGCCGGTGCCGATCTGATCGAAATCGGCATGCCCTTCACCGACCCGATGGCCGATGGCCCGTCGATTCAAGCCGCATCCTTGCGTGCGCTTGCGGCCGGAGCCAGCCTGACGAGTGTGCTGTCGCTGGTTCGCATCTTTCGGGCCGCCGATGATGAAACCCCGTTGATTCTGATGGGCTATTTCAACCCGATTTATCGCTATGGCGTTGAGCGCTTTCTGGAGGACGCCAAATTTGCCGGGGTCGATGGCCTGATCGTGGTCGATCTCCCGCCCGAAGAAGACGACGAACTGTGCCTGCCGGCGCTGAAGGCCGGGCTGAGCTTTATTCGCCTCGCCACCCCCACCACCGATGACGCCCGCCTTCCCGTGGTTATGCAAAACACCTCGGGTTTCGTGTATTATGTTTCGGTTACCGGCATCACCGGCGCCGCCTCCGCCGACGAACACGCCGTGGCCGATGCGGTCACCCGGCTACGTCGCTACACCGATCTGCCGGTGGCGGTCGGCTTCGGCATCAAGACCCCGGACCGCGCCGCCGCAATCGCCGCCGTGGCCGACGCGGCCGTGGTCGGTTCGGCCATTGTCGACCGCATCGCCGCCGGGCTGGATGCCAATGGCAAGGCCAAGCCGGGTTTGGTTGAAGAGGTGCTGGGCTTCGTGCGTGAACTGGCCGTCGGCGTGCGCGGGGCGCGGCGGTAGGGAGGGAACGGGCCATGCCCGGAATGCTCGACACCGATGACGACGACCTGGAATACCATCCCCCCACCCGGGAGGAAGTATTCACGCAGTTAGAAAACTGGCGTCGGCGTCTACACGCGCTTTATGCCGACATCATCTCGTGGTTACCGGCCGATGCAGGCTATGAGACCGAAATTCGCGATCACATGGCCGACGAGGGGCCGATGCGTCATGCTGGCGTCCCGCCCCAACCGGTGCCGGAACTGGTAGTGCGACGCAATAGTCAGCCGGTGCTTATCTTTACGCCGAATGCCTGCTGGATTATCGGTGCGGCGGGACGGATTTATGTGAATGAAGGAAATCATAAGACTATTCCACACACATTGGTGGACAGCACATCTCCATTTGTCGAGCGCGGCTGGCGCTTAATTCGTCGCGATCGGGTGCGTCCAGCACTGGGGAAACCGATTGACATGAGCAAATGGAGAGGGCTGCCCTTTGACCGACTTCAACTGCTGGCTCTGATGGAGCCCGCGAATGAATGAATTCGGACATATTATCTGGCTACATGAGGTGTGCAACGATTTGATTGATGATCAGATTGAATACTGCCTGAGCGAACAAGAAGACGATGCAGATTCATTAAAGGATAAACACACATGGATTAAAAGTAGGCAAACCAATGATCATGCTTATTTTTGCCTTTTAGTTTTTCAGCTTGAACAGGCCATCAAGAGCGCTTTCATGCGGCTCTGCAACAGTCGGGGTTCGAAGGCCATCGGTGCGGATCGAATTGCCTGGGAGAGAGTTAAGACATCAAAAGCAGACTTCCTGACCATGGTAAAATTCTTGTTGCCGGATGAGATTCACCTATACCATCGGGCCAAGGAGCTTTATCGCGACCGTAACAAAATTGCACACGAAGGCGAGCTTTCTCTTCCGATTCAGATGTCGACAGCTCAACGGGACATAATAGACATCTCAACACGAATACACTCCGCCCTTTCCGACCTTGAGGCCGCCCCATGAACTGGCTCAGTAACTATGTCCGTCCGAAAATTCGCGCTCTGGTGGCTCCGCGTGAGGTGCCGGAGAATTTATGGCACAAATGCCCGAGCTGCGAGGCGATGATTTTCCATCGGGAGATGGAAGAAGATTTGCATGTTTGCCGGCATTGCGGTCATCATATGCGGCTCGACCCGGAAAAGCGCCTGTCGATGATGTTCGACAATGGTGAATATCAGGTAGTAGAGCTGCCTAAATCATTGGTTGACCCGCTTAAGTTTCGTGATACCAAACGTTACACGGACCGCCTGAAAGCAGCGCAATCCAAGGCCCAGCGCAACGACGCGATCATCGTTGCGTTCGGCAAGATGGGCGGTCTTGATGTCGTGATTGCCGCCTTCGACTTCCGCTTCATGGGCGGGTCGATGGGCATTGCCGTCGGCGAGGGGCTGGTATCGGCAGCAAAGCTTGCCGTGCTTCAAGAAGCTCCACTGATTGTGGTGCCCGCTTCCGGTGGTGCGCGCATGCAAGAAGGCATCCTGTCGTTGATGCAGATGCCGCGCTCGGTGATAGCAGTTGAGATAGTTAAGGAAGCAGGGCTACCCTACATCGTTCTATTAACCGACCCGACCACCGGTGGTGTCACCGCATCTTTCGCAATGCTGGGTGACATACAGATTGCCGAAAAAGGGGCACAAATCGGTTTTGCCGGTGCTCGCGTTATCGAAGACACCATCCGCGAGACTTTACCGGAAGGGTTTCAGCGCGCCGAATATTTGCTGGAACATGGCATGGTTGATATGGTGGTGCATCGTAAGGATTTACGCGATACTTTGGTGCGTGTGCTTCAGCTTCTGCGACATACCGGTCCTTCGGCCGAGGTGGTGATGCTGGCCGGGCCCGACGGTAGCGAGGTGCCGAAAATCGGTTTTGATGCCGGAGCCCGTAAGCCTGAAAAAGCCGATGGAGCACCAGCCGTTCTCGCGCCCCCGGGGGATCATGGCCAGCACGAGCACCGACCCGAGGCGTGACCCGCCGACCACTGATTTGATCGACCCGGTTCTCACCCGCCTTCAGCGACTGCACCCGAAGATTATCGACCTTTCGTTAGGCCGGGTGCAGCGGTTGTTGGCGGCGCTGGATAATCCGCAGAATCGCCTGCCGCCTGTCGTTCATGTCGCAGGCACCAATGGCAAGGGTTCAACTATTGCTTTTTTGCGCGCCTTTTTAGAGGCGGCAGGGTTGCAGGTCCACGTCTATACTTCGCCTCATCTTGTGCGCTTTCACGAGCGTATTCGTTTGGGAGCGCCCGGGGGCGGCCGACTGATCACCGATGCAGCCCTGCTCGCTTTGCTTGAAGAGTGCGAAAGACTTAACACCGGTCAGCCGATCACTTTCTTTGAAATCACCACAGCCGCCGCTTTTTTAGCTTTCGCGCGCACTCCGGCCGATATCGTGTTGCTGGAAACCGGACTCGGTGGACGGCTTGATGCCACCAATCTTATTGACCGGCCGGCTGTGACTGCCATTACCCGTATTTCATACGACCACATGCAATATCTCGGTCCAACCTTGACCGATATTGCCGGAGAAAAGGCCGGTATCTTAAAACAGGGCGTGTCGGTGGTGCTGTCACCTCAACCGGAAACTGAAGCGCGCGAGGTTTTGTTAAACCGAGCAGCGGCTTTGGGCGCACCGGCGCTCGACTGGCGAATTGATTTACTAACTGATGGTGGTTTTCACTTTGAGAGTGCGCTTAGAAATCTTAATTTACTCGCTCCCACTTTGCCCGGCGCACACCAATTCATTAATGCCGGAACCGCCATTGCTTGCCTGGATGCATTAACCGACCGTTTTACCGTGCGGGACGAGGCGATCCGCCGCGGCTTGACAACGGTTTCTTGGCCGGCACGGCTTCAACGCTTACGCAGCGGCCCGCTAATTGATGCGTTACCAGCCGACTGGGAGTTGTGGCTTGATGGCGGTCACAATGATTCCGCGGGTGAAGTTCTCGCAGCCTGGGCTTCTGCTAAACATGACATGCCGTTAGTGCTCATTTTCGGTATGCTCAACACCAAGCGACCAACCGATTTTCTGGCTCCACTTGCCCGTTATGCCGAGCGACTGGTTGCCGTGCCTATTCCGGGTGAGCATGCCGCTCTACCCGCGTCTGAAGCGGCCCAAGCTGCACGGGATGCCGGTTTCAATGAGGTTAGTATTGCAGAAAATCCCTTAAATGCAATTATTGATTTAAGAGATACGCTTCAACGACGTACGCGCATCTTGATTTGCGGCTCTCTCTATCTGGCCGGGAGCGTTTTGATGGAAAACGGGTAAGGCCTGAAATTGCTTTTTTCGGTGAGAACGCCATGTTAAGCTTCCGGGCCTTAAACTGACCGATCGCCATGTCCGCCATAGCCCAGCCTCAGTCCGAAACGAATGACCTGTTCAACAGCATTTTTCATGAAAATGCCGAAAGTCTCCGTTTGCTCTATGATGGCCCACGGCTAAAACAGTACGAATGGCGCTTGCGTATCCTGAGAAAAAAACAGCCCAATGATGTCGGAGTCTTGGTCAGCTTGGCTGCGGTGCTGATCATGCAGGGCGAGCGCGACCAAGCCATGCCTTTGCTTGATGCCGCATGGAGTTTGCGAAGTTCAGCAACACGTCCAGACTATACTGCTTTAGCGAATGTATATATCATTGTTGGCAATCTTGACAGGGCGCGACAGTTGGGTCAAGAACTGATTGAACGATTTAATATTATTGACAACTCCTTTACTCTTCGTACATTAGCAGCTTTATGCTTTGTCGTCGGTGATATTCCTTCGCTGAAAAAGCTAAGCCCCCTGATCGCAGCGATAAACGAGTTCAATGCTGCTGAAGTCTATCTTTCGGCCATCAATGCATATGGCTTGGCTCCGCATATCGCCGAGCATCAGCGGCTGATCCATTCCGCGATTCAGCCTGCACCATGCTGGTATGATTTAGAACTCTATATTGATCCCGAGGACGGAGAATGGACGATATGCGTTAAATACGCCGTTCGCTGTGATTGGGAAAAGGCGATGAATCTAGAATTTAAGGGGACTGAAGTTCTTATGGACTATTATAAAGCGCAAGGGATCAAACCAGGGCCGGCAGCTATGTTTTATAATTACATGATGGTAACTATCCCGCCAGAAGAATCCGGGAGATTGGAATCGTGATTACACCTTTTGACATTCTTAGTGAAGCGAAAACTCTGTTGGATTTGCCGCCTGAAACCAGAACCGAAGCTAGACGCCGAACCATTATCGGCCGTTGTTATTATGCGGCCTACAAACACTTACATTCTCATGATGTAGCCAAGGGCTATCGCCATAGCCCAGGGCAAAATACCGGCAGTCATAGATCTTTTCTGAACCATCTGAAGGAATCAGATCAGCCTGATGTTGTTAAGGCCATTAAAGTTTTAGAATTCTTATTAAGTTATCGTGTGCAGGCAGATTATTTTCTGGACATTGAAATTATCGATTCGCTTGCAACTGATTGCTGGAAGCGGGCAAATTTTCTAATGACCCGGACCCTTCCAGCTACTTCCTCCGCCTGACACCCCTATCCGGGCACAAAGTTCTTCGTTATAATTGATGCCATGCCGCACCGCCCGACCGTCATTCTGACCGGCGCCAGCCGGGGTATCGGACACGCCACAGTCAAGCGCTTCAGTGATGAGGGCTGGCGGGTAATCACGTGTTCGCGCGAGGTGGTGCCAGCCGAGTGCCGCCGTGACACCAACTGGACACACCATATCGTTGCAGATCTGGGAGATGAGGCAAGCCGTGCCGCATTCATTACTGATGCAAATCGCCTGTTAGAAGGTGGACCACTGCACGCATTGGTTAATAATGCCGGAATTTCGCCTAAGACCCCGTTTAAGGAGCGTCTCGGCTGCCTGAATGGCGATATTGCCGGCTGGCGTACGGTCTATGAGTTGAACTTGTTTGCACCGTTGGTGCTGGCACGAGGTTTTGCCGGCGGCTTGGCCCGTGCCAAGGGTGCAATTGTCAATATCACTTCGATTGCCGGGCACTCGGTCCACCCGTTCGCGGGTTCAGCCTATAGCACGTCAAAGGCGGCGCTGTCCGGACTGACACGCGAAATGGCGGTCGAGTTTGCCGAAATGGGGGTCCGAGTCAATGCGGTTGCCCCCGGTGAAATAGAAACCGCAATGCTTTCGCCGGAAACTGAAGTCCTGATTCCTCGCATTCCGTTGCATCGCCTGGGCTCTCCTGAAGACGTCGCTGCCATCGTGTATCGCCTGTGCACCGCTGAAATGGACTATATCACTGGCTCGGAGATATTTGTCACCGGCGGCCAGCACCTGATTTGAGGAACTCCGTAATGTCGCTGATAGAGTGGACCGAGCAAATGAGCATCGGCATTTCTCGCTTCGATGAAGAGCATAAATACTTGATAAGCTTGATGAACACGCTCTTTGACGGAGTTTCTACCGGAGAAGGCCGTCAAGTCCTTGGCACTGTTCTTGACGGGCTGGTTGAGTACACTAAAACTCATTTTTTGAATGAAGAAATTCTTCTTAAAGAATACGGTTATGAGGGTCTGGACAGCCACCATGCAGAACATAAGGAACTAACCAGGAAAGTGCTCGACATTCAACAGCGCTATCATGCCGGCGCCACTACGATGCTAAGCCTGGAAGTGATGGGGTTTCTTAAGAACTGGCTGGTAAAACATA
>SERZ01001984.1_pt1 | contig 10654 bp, 14 predicted proteins | sample 3171461 | NCBI WGS metagenome assembly SERZ01 (sample SAMN06051861, study PRJNA518727) | freshwater metagenome | biome: subpolar coniferous forest; feature: holomictic lake; material: water; isolation source: holomictic Lake 227, 6 m depth | place: Canada: near Kenora, Ontario | collected... | reverse complement strand
TGGCGGCGGCGATGGCAAGGGTGGTCGCACGGCTTATGATCCGGTGTTTGTTGCTCTGCGTCTTGCGAATCCGATGCGCGGCCTGTCTCGTACCGTGGCAACTGACGGTTCCAGCTATCAATTCCGTGTCAAGACCGGCAATGCTGGCGCTCAGTGGGGCTACGGCATCCAGAACAACGGCGCATCCACAACGCAAGATACGTCGATCTGGCAGTTGGTGCTGAAAGACATTAACGTGCAGTTCCCGATCCGCACTGCGGCTCTGGATGACATTGATGGCCTGGAAGCAAACGTGGTTGACGATATGTTGGCTGAATTCGCCCAAAGCGAAGCGCAGTCAATGATCTCCAACAACGACCAAACCGGCTCTGGCACCTCAGTTGCAACTGGCGGCGCTGACGGCCTTCGTGGTCTGGATCAATACGCTGGTCAAAACACGACCTATGCTGGCGGCACTTGCTCTGCGGCTGCGTTTGGTACTTCTGGTACGGCGTCCACGAATGGTCTGCATTCGCTGGCAACCTATGACCAGTTGACCACCAACAGCAATACCGTTGCTGCAAATGCAATCACCTACAAAGACGTCATCAACACGATCTATTCTTTGCCGCAACAGTATTGGACTGCAAACGCAAAGTTCATGGTCAGCCCGATTCTGTTGAACGCGATTCGTGCCTTGGTCGATGACCAAAAAGCACCGATCTTCAATCGTATCGAAGGTCTGTCTGTTGACGGCATTGTTGGTCAGTTGCTCGGCTTTGATGTTGTCGTGAACAAGTATTGCGACACGCCAAGCCAGTTGACTACTGCCAACGCTGGAACGGTGTCCCATTACCCGATGTTCTTTGGTGATTGGAGCCGCGCTCACACCATCATTGACCGTCTGAACATGGTGATGCGTCGTTACGACCAAACCCTGCCTGGTTACATCACCTTCTTTGGTGAAAAACGCCTTGCCACATCGGTGCGTGATCCCAACGCCCTGATCCGTTATCGGTCTACCGGCACGGCTGCTGCTTAAGTTGCCATTTGGCGGGGGCTTCGGCCCTCGTCCCCTTTTTACTTGGAGTCGCCATGACCATCACCGAAAAAATCCTGACCGGCATTAAACAAGCAATCACAGAAGGCGGCACTGTTACAGTTGACCTGAAAGAAGCAGCTGGTCTAACTGGTTCGGGTTCTGGCTATGGTGGGCGGCTTATCTCTGATCCTGCTTTTGCAACACTTCGGATGGCAAATCCATTGCGCATGGGAAGCCGGATCACACAGACCACAGGGTCTGATGAATTGTTTGTTGTTAAGACCGGCAACGTGACAAGAGACAGCAACAATGCTGTTGTCACTGCCGATATTGACGCATTTGAAATGAATGTAACTGCTGTCACATCGGGGACACTGATTGTCGGGCAAGTCCTTAGCGGGACTGGCGTCGGAGTAGGAACCACGATTACGGCATTCGGCACAGGTTCTGGCGGCGCTGGAACGTACACACTAAGTCTGTCTCAAACTACGGCTACTGATGTTGAAGTCACTGCGCTGGCAGCAAATAATCCTTGGGGATACCCAATTAACTCAAACGGAGGCTTGCCTGATGTTGACACATCGTTCTGGCAGTTGCCTGTGCAGTGTCTGAATGCGACTCTGCCTATCCGTACTGCTGTGTTGTCTGATGTGGATAACCTGCAAGAAACCATAGTTTCTGATATTGCGCTTGAGTTTGCACAACAAGAGGGCTTGGCGATGGTTTCAAACAATGACCAAAGCGGTTCTACGACCATCACAACTGGTGCAACTTCCGGCATCCGTGGCTTGAACAGCTACACCAGCGGCTCAACTGCTGCGTTTGGCTCGAGCGGCTCTGCGATTACCGATGGCATCCACACCATCAAGACGGTGGCGCAAGCTGGCGCAGCGATTGCCTATGACGATCTGGCGAACCTTGTGGCTGCGCTGCCTGCACAGTATTGGGTGCTGCCCACTGTTGCATGGCAAATGCACCCAACCACGATTGGACTGTTGCGCAAGCTGAAAACTTCTACCTCTGGTGTGCCATTCTTCATTGAAGTTGGCGACGAGGACGGCGGGGCTTGTGCGTATATGTTCGGCTTCCCTGTGGTGCCGAATCCGTACATGGACTTGGCTGGCAGCGGCAAATTTCCTGTCTATCTGGCTTGTTGGGATCGCTTCCTGACCATCGTGGACAAGGAAGAGATGAGTATTCAGTTGCTTGACCAAACCGCACCGGGATATGTCACGATCTACGCAGAGAAGCGTCTTTGCTCAACTGTTCGTGATGTGTTCGCCGGTGTTCGCCTGACCTACACAACGCCATGATGGAATTTGCGCCTTATCCAGCGTCCCGTAACCCGTTTAACTACTCAAAGTTTGAGCAGATTAACCGGGACACGGTAACACCCTGGCTGACGCTGGATGAAATCACTCAGCAGCTAAACCTGTTTGGCGACGAAAGCCAAGATACCTACCTGACCAGTTTGGAACTGGCGACAAGGTTTGCCATTGAGGATTACTTGGGGATGTCGATTTTCCCGGTAACGTATCGAGTTTGGTACGGAGCGGAGGGGAATATTGATAGCCCTACCTCTCTTGATTTGCCAGCGGTTAGCCAGAACCTTTATCCAAACCAGTCGGGTGTGACCGTCAACAAGGTTGGTTATTGGAGTGGAGCCACGTTTACCACACTTCCCGCTTCTGGTTACTCTTATGACCCATCTGGAAATAAAGTAATCGTCAGCGGCCTACCTACAACCATTGATTCATCTATGACTGCCCCGGTAGTTGTTGAATACACAACCGCTGCCAATCCGATTCAGTCATACCCAAATATCAAACAAGCCGGTTTGCTTTTGATGACGCACCTATATAACCAGCGCAGCAACACGACAGATGCAAATTTGAAAGAAATTCCGTTTGGCGTTTCTACGCTGTTAAGACCTTACAAAAGTTTGGTCATGTGAATTATGGCAATCGCACGATTTGAAAACCTATCCGTCAATAGTTTGACGTTTGGGAAAAGTGCGTTTGGAGAGCAGAGTACAACTCAGACAAAGTGGTTTGATACTCGCGGGAAGATTGCTGACGTTGCCAACAGTCTGAAGATTTCAGAAAAATATCGCTTGTATCAGGACTTGGTAAATATTACCTTGAATTACACGCCCAACGTAAAACAGATCGTTGATAGCCAGCAACTGTACTCAATCACCTGGCGTGGAAATGATTGGCGCATTACCGATGTGCGGGAAGCAAACGACAGAATGAGCGTCATGCTGCTTTGTTATAGAACCGATCCGGTGACAGCAGTATGACTCAGAACAGTACGGTTGTTTATGCAAAAGCAATTCAGGCTCAACTGGCGAGTATTGTTACACCTGTGCCTGTATATTCCGCATTTAATCGGAATTTTGCTTCTGAGCCTAAGTTTGTCACTTGGCATCTGCGTAATGTGCATCAGCCTGTTTACACTGGCAGCACTCAATCGGTTAAGGGTATTGATAGGCCAATTTTTCAAATATCTATTTTCACTCAGTTAATAGAAGACGGTTTCACAATTTCCAACACAATCATACAATCGCTGCACGGTTATAGCGGGTTGTTTGGTGGGGCAACATACGGTTTTCAAATCTCGAAAGCCGATGTTATGTGGTTGTATAACTCGTATGACAACACAGAGAAACTTGCACAGGTTTTTCTGGATTGCACTCTTGATATACCTGGTTAATTAACTCTGAAGGAAACATCATGGCACTGCCAAATAAAGTTCTACCCGGCTTCAGTGCTGCGCTGTATTGCCAGCCCTCTGCCACTCCAACCGCATTAACCCTTGCGCTGCTGTCAACACTCAGCAACGTCGCGGCAATCGCTGTATCAGGCAATCTGGTGCCAGTGGAAGCCGTGCCTGCATTTGGGCAAGACGATGCGGTAGCTACCTTCGGCGTAGCGGGTTCGCGTCAATCTGACAAGATTCCAGTGCAATCTGCGCCCACGAGTTTGACGGTATCGGCGGCATGGAACCCAAGCGACACAGTGTTGGCACTACTTCGTGTTGACGCTTATTCCGGCATTGTGGATCGCACTTTTGTTGTTGCTGCAAGCGATGGCACAAACATCATTTATTACTCATTCAATGCACGGGTCAGCGAGTTCAAGATTGACGCTCAACCCGGAGCAGAGGCAAAGTGCAGTTTTACCATTCACCCACGCGGCAACCTGTACGGTTGGTGCAATAACGCTTAAGGAACAATCATGACAGCACCAAATAAAGTTCTTCCCGGTTTCTCGGCATCCATGTGGATGCAGACAGGCGCGACACCAACCGCACTGACAACCGCAAATCTGTCCGTCTGGACGGCTCAAGTTGCAACCGTTGTTGGCACTGTTGCCAATGGTACGGGGGCTGCTGGTACTCAACTCAACGTTGAAGCAGTCCCGGCGTTCGGTCAGGATGACGCAGTAGCAACATTCGCAGTAGCAGGTTCGCGTCAAAGCGACAAGATTCCTGTTCAGTCGGCCCCTACAAGCATGACGATCAGTGCAGCATGGAATCCTACGGATGCCGGCCTGCTCCTAATTCGTGGCGATGCTTACTCTGGCGTGATTGACCGCACCTTCGTTGTTGCGGCAGTGGACGGAGCAACCACGGTAGCTTATGCCTTCAATGGTCGGGTCAGTGAGTTCAAGATCGACGCGCAGCCGGGTGCAGAAGCGAAATGCAGCTTCACAGTTCATCCTCGCGGTAATCAATACGGTTGGTCGAACACATGAGTAAGCAGCTTACCGCCGTACTAGCGGTTATGTCTAGCAGCTACTCCGACCCTGACCTGTTAGCAAAGGGTCAGGTTGTTGACGCCAAAGAGGTTAGCGAAGCACTGGCAAAAGCACAACCAGACACGGTTGAAAAGGTCTGTCTGGAAATGCTCGCTAAATACAACCCATATGAAAATACAAAATACGACCGACCTGTTGACGTTCCTGCTCCAGCAGCACCAGACCAAACCGAATCTTTGGTTTAGTTTTCTTGAGCAGAAGATAACCGGCGTCCAACTGGCGCATCAGATTGCAGCTAACCATGCTGACAAGCTGACGCCTGAAGAAGTGGTTGAGTATGTCGTTCGGCTGAATGACGTACTTTTCCAAAAAATGATTAAAGGATAAGACATGACATTCGCACAGAAACTCGGCCCAGGTTATGAAGCGGTGCGCTCCGCTGCTCGTATTAAGACTATCAAAGTAAACCTTAATGACGCCGAGTGCGAATTAAAGGTTCGCATCCCTGTTAAGCGGGAAATGGAAGAACTGACAGCTTCCATCGCCGTTCCTGAGTCTGCTTTGGTTGAGAAGATTTACAACGACCTTGCCGCACCATTACGGAAAACCCTTGACGAATCAGGCGATGGTTTCCTTGAAGCTATAAACGAAGACGAAGAACGAATCAAGATTACTGACAATGATGTGATCGTTAGCGGAACCTCTGTTCGGCAAATGGCTCAGTTCACAGCAATCTGGCAAAAACAAGTAGAGGCTTACTTTGCTTTGCTTCAGTCGCCTACTGGTGAGCCAATCAATGAATCGTTTGAAGTAATCTCGGATGAGTTCCCAGAAGCGGTTATCAAAGAGATTGTCACGAAGATCGACGGAGCAATTCGGCCTAACTACAAGGAAGCGAAAAAAAACTAAGAGGATCATTGCGTAGACAAGTTCGCGCAGCAATGATCTTTAACGGAGCGCGAGACATTGACGAGATTGACGAAGAAACATTCAACGAGATATGTATTATGTATGGCGAGGGAATGTTGGGGAACAGGGCAATATTTAATGCGCTTGCACCGATAACGGCTGGCGTATTTAACTATCTTCGCACTCCATCTTCTCCGTCCTACACAACTGAAAAAATCTTCCCCTGGATAACTGAATACGATCACCCTGAATTAGAAGATCAGGCCGATAATTCGTTATTGCTATTCATGTCCCAAGCGCCGGGGTTTAGTATGGAGAGATTCAATGTCGGTTGAGATGACCTTAACTGTTGACGGTTTCGATGACCTATTCAAACGAATGGATGAAATCCGCGAGGAAATAGGCAAGGGGAAAACTGACCGCATTTGGAGAAAGGCATTAACTGTCGCAATGGAGCCGGTATTAATCGCTGCAAAAGCAGCGGCCCCGAAAGATTCTGGACAAATGGCAGATCATATTTACATGAAAGTCCAAAAGCCGCAAGCAATGGACAAGGCCGGGAAGTATTACCAAGGCGAAATGTATATGGCTCGGGTAACTGTCAGCCCCGTCCGCGATGACACCAAATATGGGATGGTTCTGAACAAGCGGGGCAGGTTCCAGACTGTTCTGCAAGGCAAGCATCCAGTTGCTGTGTCTCAGGAGTTTGGTAACGCCAGGACGCCAGCGCATCCGTTCCTTCGTGTGTCCCTTGAGCGAAATGCTGGCGCGGTAATGGACTTGCTGGCTGGCGAAATTTCAGCAGTCATCAATCGACTTGATAAAGGTCTAAAGGTGTAAGCATGGCTCAAATCGGTTCACTCTCAGTCAAACTCGGCCTAATAACGGTCGAGTGGGATCAGGCAACAGCAAAGGCCAAGCAGCAAGCCAAAGACTTACAGAAGTCCTTTGGTGATCTTGGCGAGAACATCAAGACGCTTTCTGGTTATTGGAAAACTCTCGGTGGTGCGATTGGTGTTGGCTCGCTCGGGTTCGGTGCGCTGCTCCAGCAGACGATTTCCTTTACCGCTGAAATCAAAGACCTGTCCAATTCGTTCGGACTTACTATCGGGCAGACTCTTGCATTCAGAAGTGCATTGATGGGCGCTGGTGCGAGTGCAGACTCAGCAACGAAGATGATTAGCACCTTGTTCGGCAAGGTAGACGAAGCGCAGAAGGGAAACGATACAGTAATTGCACAGTTTGAGAAGTTGGGCATCAGCTTTTCAGACTTGCAAAAACTCTCGCCCTATGACGCAATCCAGAAGGTTGCCGCTGGTTTCTCAAACATCAACAACCAGTTTGAAAAAACCAAGATGATTAAGGAGTTCTTTGGAAAGTCCGGGATTGGCATTTCCATTGACGAAATCTCAGCTTCACTTGCAAAGGGTACGGGTGAGTTTGATAAACACGCAGCTTCGCTAAAGAAGTTGGGCGAGGTCGAGGACAGTCTAAAGCGGTCAATGGAAAATATGAAGATCGCATTTGCCGATCTGATTGCTCCATTCGCGCACGAAGGCAACATCAGCGTTGACAAGTTCAGTGCAGCTATCAAGGCAATGGTTGCTGCATTTGCAGTTGGCCAGGTGATTAAGTTCGCAACAGCTATTTGGGAAATAAAGAAAGCTGTTGATGCCGCAAAGTTAGCGACTGTTGCTTTTGATATTGTCACGACAAAATCAATCATTGGCCTTGCTGCAAAAGCTGCTGCCGTTCTTGCGGGATTTGCTGCTTATAAATATTCAATGAGCGAGTCTGAAAACCAGATCGTCCCTGAATCTGGAGGCGAACAAGAAACCGCACAGGCAGCGCAGGATCGAATCCATGCAGCACGAGCAGCCAGAGACAAAGAGGTTGAAGCAAAGCGCACGTCGGTCGATCTGACAAACCAACTAATCAGGTTTGATTCGCAACGCGCAGCAATTCAGCAAGAAATGATCTCTGGCGGTCAAACATATGGCAAGCTAATGCTTGAAGATGTTAATTTGGCTGAGAAGAAAGCACAGATCAATTCCAAGCGTGATGCTGATCTGTTGGCAGCAAAGGACGGAACAGCCGCACTGAAAGGCCAGATTAACGCCTTGGCTGACGCAGAGATTCGACGGGCAACCAATAGTTCTGCCGCAAACAAGAAGCTGGTTAAAGACACAGACCAATACCGGCAGATGCTGGAAAACATTGCGGCTAATCCTAGCTTTAGAAGGTTTGAAGCAACCAATTACGGAGCGGCAAGCGCGGCTGGTGAGGCGAACTACCAGGAGGGTGTCGGAGCGCGTTACCAACACGGAGCAGCAGCCGATGAACAGGGCCGACTTGCAACGCTTGCAAACCAGCGTCTTCAATACGAAAACAGCCTTTACCTTTTGATGCCGCAAGAACAGGAATATTTGCTTGCTCAGTATGATTTGGAAGCGAAGATTACAGAGTTCAGACGCCAACAGGAGCGACTTGGGCAAGACCCTGCGCTTATCAGTGAACGCGCTGACGAAATGAGAACTATTGGTGCTCAGACCATCAAACTCAATCAGCAGACAAAAGACCAGCAGAAGACATTTCAGTACGGATGGGAATCGGCATTCAGTTCTTACATGGACAACGCCACCAACGCAGCAAAGATTGCTGGTGATTCGTTCAACTCGATCACATCAAACATGAACACGGCACTTGATAACTTTGTCAAGACCGGAAAACTCAGCTTCAAAGATTTCGCTAGAAGTGTTATCCAGGATTTGATAGCCATTCAATTAAGAGCGTCAGCAAGCGGTTTGCTAAAAATGTTCCTGAGTTCATTCGGCGGCGCGAACACATCAAACACCACCGGCCCCGTTGACGGGTTTGGAGGCGCTTACGCAGATGGCGGCAATCCTCCTACTGGGGTTCCTAGCATTGTCGGTGAGAACGGCCCCGAATTGTTCATCCCAAAGACAGCCGGGACAGTGATCCCAAATGGCGCAATGGCGAAGATGGGTGGCACTACTAACGTCACCAACTACAACATACAAGCCATTGATACCAAGTCCTTTGAGGATCGCATCCTTGGCAGTTCTAAGGCTGTATGGGCGGCGAACGCATACGGTGCGAAAAACCTTGCATTGGGGAGAGGTAGAACATGAGCCTACAGACCATCTTTGAGATTTCAGAATCATTCTCTGTCAACAATCGGCGCGTGGTCGGGCAACAGCAAAGCCGGTCAGGGCAGATGCGCGTCGCGCAGTATCTAACCTCTGTTCCGTGGCAGTTCACTGTCAAGCCTCATTCATTCCTGTACTACCCACAGGTGCGTGATGTGATTCAGGCAATCGACAACTATGACCGACAGTTGCCACAGACGATCAGCTTTGCAAGCGCAAATCTACAGTGGTTCACAGCATACCAAGGAGACATCACATCTGGCACGATCACCCTTGCAGCAACGCCAGCGGCAAACTCGCAAACACTGTCAATCGCTTTTACTACTGGCAGTGGGTACGCTTTCAAGGCTGGCGACTTTATTATGATCGGCGGCTACAGCTACAAGGTGACAGCCAACGTATCGAGGGCGACTTCACCAGCAAACGTCACCATTCACAGACCGATCATTGGATCACCGTCAAGCGGTGCGACGGTTTCCAAGGGTACGGACTGTACATTTTCTCTACTGGCCCAACAATGCCCAACCTACACGCTAAACCCGATGACAAACGGTGCTTTCGTGCAATGGGATGGTGACTTTGTATTTATAGAGGACATTACAGGATGAGTACCACAATGAACGCACTCAACAGTGCGTCAATCCGACACGCTGAGTTTGTCAGGCTTATCACTCCGTCTGATACCTATTACTTCTGTAACGCAGCAGAGGCGATCACAGTAAACAGCATGACGTTCACCAATCTTGGCAGTCTGCTTTCAATAAGCCAGATTCAGAACGATGTGAAGGCAACTTCATCTGATCTGACAATCTCTCTTACTGGCGTGGACGGAAGCAATGTTGGGATCATCCTATCGGCTGACATCAAGGGCAGCAACATCGACATCTGGCGTGGCTTTCTTGACAGCAATAACCAAATCATCACGACACCTACGCAGCAGTTCTTCAAACGCTATACAGGCATCGTGTCCAACGTATCCATCTCTGAGAATTGGGATGACAAGGTACGCACACGCATTGCGACCTGCGGCCTGTCCTGCGCCAGCTTCAGAACCATTCTGGAGAACCGGGTACAAGGCGTCAAGACGGTGCCGAAAGCGTGGCAGTTCTTCTATCCAGCAGACACCAGTATGAACCGGGTGCCTGTGATTGCCTCTACCTTCTTTGACTTTGGCAAAGAACCAATAGGAGGTAGTCAGTCTGATCCGGGGATTACTTCAACAACGCCATATGTCAATCCAGATTTAACTGGTGCTGGACCATGATTAGGGACGCTTACAGGCACGAAATACCAGAATTGGTAGAGATGATGCGGGACTACTCTATGCAGTCTCCTGTGCCTGTTTTGAGGTCTGCTACAGCGCACAACTCAGATCACGTAGCGCGGTTGTTCTTTGAACTGATTACGGGACGTGGATTCGTTTTGATGGATGAGCACCAGCGCGGATTCATTGCAGCGATTGTTACGCCAAATGTCTGGTGTCCTGATGTGCGAGAGTTGCATGAACTGGCATGGTGGGTCAAACCAGATCACAGGAACAGCACAATCGGTGGCAGACTCTGGACTGAGTTCAACAGACGCGCAGGGCAGATGCTGTTGGAGAAGAAGATTGATTTCGCTTGCACTTCAGTCTTGTCAAACTCTCCAATGATTGACTACACGAAACGAGACTATCAGATTATGCAAGCAACATTCTTTAGGGATAAATGAAATGCCAGCATCACTAATCCTTGCAGCCTTCAGCATTGTGCTTGAAGGCACTGCGCTGGCTATAGCCACCTTCGCAATCAACT
>SERZ01001983.1_pt1 | contig 10659 bp, 7 predicted proteins | sample 3171461 | NCBI WGS metagenome assembly SERZ01 (sample SAMN06051861, study PRJNA518727) | freshwater metagenome | biome: subpolar coniferous forest; feature: holomictic lake; material: water; isolation source: holomictic Lake 227, 6 m depth | place: Canada: near Kenora, Ontario | collected 2013-06-25... | reverse complement strand
GATGATGGTTGCGATGCTACTACTGTAGGGTTTCACCAGATCAATATTTGCCAGCCAATCTTGCAATGGTTTTTTAAAACTATCCCCAGAATAGATACCTGTTAAGATTCCGATCAAAGTAATTCCGATCTGTACGGTTGATAAAAAGGAATCTGGGTTATTGGCCAATTCCAGTGCTTTTGCAGCATCTGGATCGCCTTTTTGAGACTGCGCCTCTAATCTAGCTTTACGAGCAGAAACCAATGCGATCTCTGCCATAGAGAAGAGTCCATTGAGAAAAATCAGTCCTAAAATGATAAAAACTTCTGTCATGTTATATTTCAAATCTAGCGAATTGCTTTGAATTTATGGTTTCCCATCCAAATCAACAATCACATAATATTTCATCCCTAATTCCCGAGTGGCCGGATTTAAGAATTCAGGAGTTAACATACTTACAGGGAAATCAGGGCCTTTGTGTAATACTAATAAATTGGGAAATTTTACTTGAAGAGAGGAAATACTATCTCTGGAAGCAATTAAAATATCTGTAGGAGTTGCCTGGGTACTTGAATATCGATGTGCAAAAATATGCTGACTATAAAAGTTTAAAGAACGACTATCTAAGGTTCCATATACATAAATAGCATCTTTACTTAAAGTAGATTGATTAATGAAGTCAGCTGCCATATTCCCCATTTGATATTTCAGCAAATTGGGATAGAAATTGGCACTCAGAAGAAAGTTTACGCCGATCACTGTATAAAAACTAAGCCATAACAAAGCTGACATTTTAAACCACTTAGCACCCTTGATAAGCACTACGACATATACAACCAAACCAATAATTGAAAGTATAAAAAACAGGAATGGAACTTCTTTAAAAGGAACGCGCATAGCCACGATTGCGGCAATCCATAGAAGGATAAAAATAAAACCATGTAATACTTGTAAAATATTTCTTAGCACTTTAAAATCTTTCGTAAAAAATATTTGATATAGAAAAACACCTGTTACAATCGAAGCTAACGGGAATACTACAAAAATATAATGTGGCAGTTGAGCCTGACTTCTTGCCAATATACAATAGGTCAAAACAAAACCACCCACACTGATCCATTCCTGATTTGAACCAAGCCAGAAGCGGCTGAGAAAAATATCTTTAAATCGAATAATTAGGGCCACTAGAAAAAATACGATCCATGGAAGAAAACTCCAAAGCATATTTTCTAACAGAAAAGTAAAGTAACTCATCTCATGAAATACATTCTCGCCCGTATACCTGCCAAAACTCTGAGTCCAATAATAAAAACGCAGACCCGATTTTATTGGCACCCCATTAATTATTTTGCCCGGATGCAGATCATATTGTTGATACAGACCAATACTCATGGGAATTAATAAAATGGCGATAATGAGCAAACCAATCAAGTATTCCCATCTAAAAAATTGTTTCCATTCCCGTCTTAAAATAAAATGCGGAACAAATGCCAATACAGGTACTATTAAAGCAATCGGTCCCTTCGTCATCATGCCCCCTGCAATAGCAACAAATGCAATAATAAAATTCTTCCATTTACCAGATTCAAACCATGCTGCCAATTGCCAGATACTCAAGATCACCCAGCCCATCAACATCGTATCGCAACGAACATCGTGCGTAATTAAAAAAATGGCTTGTGAAGTAGCTAATATCATGGCACTTAACTGAGCCACCGTTTTTTGATAATATAGAATGGTAAGGCGATAGGTTGCATAAACAGCCAGCATTGCAAAACCTAGCGAAGGCAAGCGATAAGCCCAGTCATAAATCCCGAAGATTTTTAAACTAAGTGCAGAAATCCAAAATAACATGGGCGGCTTATCTAAATAATCCTTCCCGTTTTCAAATATTTGCAGAAAAGAATTTCTTTCCAGCATTTCTCTGCTAATCATTGCATATTGTGCAGCATCTATATCCATTAATGGAATTAAGATTATTCCCGCAATGCATACGATTAAACTGAAAAATAAAACGCTATAAAAAAAACGGTTCGAAATCATTTGATTGATTTTATGATAGAGTAATAATTCCTACTCGTCGATTAAATATTTGTGAGGTAGCAAATCCAATAGAACTTCCTAATAATGCTCCAGAAAGAATATCTAACGGATAATGAACACCAACATACACTTGCGCATAACTTACGGTAGCAGCCCAGATCAAAAAGAGCCAGGTCCATTTTTTAAAGACCGACCTTAATGTTATAAAAACATACACTGCAAATCCAAAATGGTTGGTGGCATGAGAAGAGGTAAAACTATATCCTCCCGAACAATGATCTAATAATAATCGAACATGGCTGATCATGATAGGATCATTACAAGGTCGAGGGCGTTCGAAAAAGGGTTTGACCACACTACTACTGATCTGATCTGTCAAAACAACCGTGAGTATGGCACCCAAGATCCAGAATAACGACTTTGTTCTGAAGTTCACGACTGAAAACACAATCAAAAAAAGATAGAGCGGTACCCAAGTATTTGCATTGCGCCATAGCGGCAAGACATGATCGAATAAGGGATTGGTGAATACAGTATTGAGCTTTAAAAACAAAGCCATATCCCAGGCATTCAGCCATTGCCAAATCTGTTGTATAAATGCATTCATCAATATCAATTTAACCTATTTTCTGTGCAATGATGATTAATCTAGGGGAATTCTGCAAATCGTATTTACCCAATTGATAATCACCAAACACTTCTTTGATTTGAAGATGCTGATAAGAAAGCATTTCGGTAAAATCGCCTAAAGAAAATTTTGCAACCCTTTCAGTATGCAAATGCTTGGGATTTTTATTATTACTGTCGGTGATTTGAATCTGTTTAAAGAAGTGATGTTCATCGTTCCATTTACTGATCCGAAAATGAACATCTTCTACAATTTGAATGCTTGTTGATTCTTGATTTTTAACGGCAAAATGCACATTTAAATAATCAATTACGAGTATTCCACCCTGCTTCAAACTTTGCGCCATGGTTCTGATTGCATTATCATGTTCCCTTTTAGTTTTGAAATAACCGAAACTGGTGAACATATTAAACGCATAATCATAGTAATTGATCCAGAATGGCAAACGCATATCGTGCGTATAAAAGTGCAGATTATCAGATTCCTGTTCCATTGCTTCAGAAATTGATTCTTCAGAAAGATCAATTCCTGTAACATCGAACCCCTTATCAGCCAGTGCTTTACTATGTCGTCCCTTGCCACAGGCCACATCCAACATAGTTGCTCCAGGAATTGGATTTAGATGCAAAATAAGCTTCTGAATAAAGTTAAGCGCCTCCTGCTCATCTCTATGCTGATATAATAAGTGATAATAATGCGAATTGAACCAATCTTTAAACCACGACTGCTGCATATGCCTGTATTAGTGCACAAAAATAGGATTCCGAATCAAACAATAATTTGAATTATGTTTGCACTGAGCAAAACAAAGTAAGAAATGGCATTAATAAAAAGTATTTCAGGGATCCGAGGAACTATCGGAGGCAAGCCTGGTAACACTTTGAGTCCCCTTGACGTGGTGAAATTCACAGCTGCTTATGGAACTTGGTTAAAAAAGCAGAAAACAGAAAATACGGTAGCTAGCAACCCAAAAGTGGTAATTGGCCGCGACGGTAGAATTAGCGGTGAGCTGGTACAGAGATTGGTAATTAGTACTTTAAACGCACTTGCCATTGACGTAATTGACCTTGGTTTAAGCACTACCCCAACTGTAGAAATGGCTGTGGTATTTGAAAAAGCAGCAGGAGGCATTATATTAACCGCCAGCCATAATCCGAAGGAATGGAACGCCTTAAAATTGTTAAATAATAAGGGTGAATTTATTAGTGGAGAGGAAGGCGCTTACATTTTACAAGTTGCAGAAGCGGAAGACTTTCATTTTGCAGGTGTAGATGAATTAGGTACCCATTTTCAAGATCAGAACGCAATTCAAAAACATATTGAAGCAGTTGTTAATTACCCATTGGTTGATAAAGCTGCCATCAAGAAAGCAAATTTCAAGATTGTATTAGATGCGATCAATAGTACGGGAGCTACCGCTGTGCCTGCTTTGTTGAGGGCACTTGGACTAACTGAAATTATTGTGCTAAATGGAGAAGTGAATGGACAGTTTGCCCATAACCCCGAGCCCTTGCCGGAACATTTGAATGAACTTTGTAATGAGGTAAATAAAATAAATGCTGACCTGGGAATTGCAGTTGATCCGGATGTTGATCGCCTGTGTTTTGTTTGTGAGGATGGAAGTTTATTTGGGGAAGAATATACCTTGGTTGCTGTTGCAGATTATATTTTGAAAAACAGAAAAGGCAATACAGTTAGCAACCTCTCTTCTACCCGAGCTTTGAGAGATGTCACTGAAAAATATGGCGGCATCTATTACCCTAGCGCTGTAGGTGAAGTTAATGTGGTTAACAAAATGAAAGAAGTGCATGCAGTAATCGGTGGTGAAGGAAATGGAGGCATTATTGTACCAGACTTTCACTATGGTAGAGACGCATTGATCGGTATCGCATTATTCCTGACGCATTTAGCAAAAGAGAAAAAGACCGCTAAGCAATTAAGAAGCAGTTATCCTGATTATTTTATCAGCAAGAATAAAATCGAATTGAATGAAGGTGTTGATTTGAAAAAAATCTTCGCTGTCATTGAAAAGAAATATAAAAAACAACCGATCAATACAATTGATGGATTGAAGATTGAATTTGATAACGACTGGGTTCATTTAAGACCCAGTAATACAGAGCCAATCATTCGCATCTATGCTGAAAGTAATTTACAAACCACTGCAGCTAATATTGCGAAACGTTTGATGCAAGACATTAACGAAGCGCAATAAACAGGCGATTGATCTGCCTTATTTTATGAAAAGACCAAGGAGGTCCTGCTAGTCAGGATTTCTTTATTTTACGCAATTATGGAAAGAATATATTTAGATAACGCTGCAACAACTGCTCTTGACCCATTGGTACTTGAAGCAATGATGCCCTATCTTACTTCTCGATTCGGTAACCCCTCTTCTATTTATAGTTATGGAAGAGAAAGCAGAATGGGTATAGAGAATAGCAGAAAAACAGTTGCTAAACTATTAAATGCGCACCCTGCTGAAATATTCTTTACAAGTGGCGGAACAGAGAGTAGCAATGCCGCTATCACTGCAGCTGTTAGAGATCTTGGTTGCAAACATATTATCTCTTCAAAAATTGAACATCACGCAACACTTCATACTGTAAACTATCTGCATAAAAATGGAGAAGCTGCTGTAAGCTTTGTAAAATTATTGCCAGACGGACATATTGATTTATTGCATCTAGAAGAGCTTCTAATTAATAATACAGAGAAAACTTTGGTCACCCTCATGCATGCCAATAACGAAATTGGCAATAAGATCGATCTGCATGCAGTAGGTACGATCTGTAGAAAACATAAAGCCATTTTTCATAGCGACACGGTGCAAACTGTAGGTCATTTCCCGTTCGACCTTCGCAATACTCCGGTTGATTTTATTACGGGTTCCGGGCATAAGTTTCATGGACCAAAAGGGGTAGGCATTTTGTATATCAATGAGCAGATCAAGGTCAAGCCCTTTATCCACGGAGGAAGTCAGGAAAGAAATATGCGCGCTGGAACAGAGAACCTGTATGGCATTGTTGGTTTCGCCAAAGCATTAGAATTAGCAACAGAAAATCATGCGGCTGATAAAGAAAAAATAGAGGGACTAAAATTTTATATGATGGAGGTTCTTGAAAAAAATATTCCTGGCACCAGCTTCAATGGAGATCCTAAGGGAAATTCTTTATATGCTGTGTTGAGTGTTAGGTTGCCTAAAACCGAAAAAAGCGAAATGCTTTTATTTAACCTTGACATCAATAATATTTGTGCAAGTGGTGGTAGCGCATGCACTAGTGGCGCAGAACAAGGCTCACATGTAATAAGAGCATTGAAGGATAATCCTAACAACGTTACCGTTCGTTTTTCTTTCAACAAACACAATACCAATTCAGAAATTGACCATGTAGTTGAAAAGCTAAAAGAGATGATTTAAAAATTGTACCCATAATAAAAAAAAGATTTACTCGGCTTATTTTTATTGGAAATCAATATCATCATCATCTGCATTTAAATTCAGCTGACCAAGATTGATCATACTTCCCATTAAGTCTTTGAATTCAATGCGACCTTCCAATGTTTTCTTACTGATCATAGAGAAGGATGATAATCCATGCAATACAAATTCCATTAAAAGAGCGGACTCATTTTCGCTCGCATGCGGATAATGTTTTTTCACAAAACCGTATAAACCATCTACCTGATACAATGCAGCGATCTTGTCTGCATCTTTCATGTCGAGCAATAGATCCAAATGTTGCCCGCCGTCAAACCAACGAATGATCGATTTATAAGGATTCTCTACTTCTTTCTCATCTGCCGATTTCTTACCCGTAGCTCTTTTCTTTTTCGCTTGTTCGGGATTAGGAAAAAACTGCACAAACTGAGAACGAATTGATTTGTCTAACAATTGTACAGCTACCTGATAAGGCCCTTCCTGCTCTCCTTCATACACAAGTTCAATCTTTCCAGTAATCGCTGGAATGATGCCTTGTAGATCGCTGATCCAGACCTGTGTCTTATCTTGATGATGTATGATGGCTCTTCTTTCTGCACTGCTCACTGCATTTTCAAATGCAGCAATAGTTAGCCTTGCACTTACGCCACTCTTCTTATCTACATACTCATTGTTTCTTGCTTCAAAAGCAACTTGCTCTACCAACCTTTTAATCAGATCACTTACACTTACTTTCTCCTTTTGCACATCTAGCAAATTCGATTCTTGTTCCGTAATAGCGAGTGATGTTTCTAGGTCTTTCGGATAATGCGTTAAGATCTGACTTTCAATTCTATCTTTCAAAGGCGTAACAATGCTACCACGATTGGTGTAATCTTCTGGATTTGCAGTAAATACAAATAGAATATCTAAAGGCATTCTTAACTTAAAGCCCCTGATCTGAATATCGCCCTCTTGTAAAATATTAAATAAGGCAACCTGAATTCTTGCCTGAAGATCGGGTAACTCATTGATCACAAAAATGCCGCGATTGCTTCTTGGAATAATTCCGTAATGAATTACTTCTTCGTCAGAAAAGCTCAACTTTAAATTAGCAGCTTTGATTGGATCGATATCGCCGATCAGATCTGCTACACTTACATCGGGCGTAGCCAATTTTTCGCCATAGCGCTCTTTACGATGCACCCAATGTATGGGTGTTTCATCGCCAAATTCTGTGATCTTATCTTTTGCAAATTTGCTCAATGGACTCAATGGATCATCCATGACCTCACTTCCTGCAATGATTGGGATGTACTCATCTAGCAAGTCAACCATCTGACGCGCCATTCTTGTCTTAGCTTGTCCGCGTAAACCTAGGAACAAGATATTATGTCTACTTAGTAAAGCTCTTTCTGTGTCGGGGATTACGGTATCTTCATAACCTAGAATTCCTTCAAATGGATTTTCTTTCTGCTGCATGGAAACGATCAGATTTTCTCTGATCTCTTCTTTAACAGATCTTGTTTGATAGCCGCTCTTGATCAATTGTCCGAGTGTAAATATTTGTTCTCTATTCATTGCCATAAATAATCTTAATTAATAAACTGTCTTGCGTTTTCCGCTTTCAAAATCTTTAAAAATAAACGCACCTAAATTATCCAATGAAGCAAAATAAGCTTTGCCGTTATTAGTTTCTGTGAACTCTTGTACAAAATTTTGCAGATACGGATCTGAAGCGATCATAAAAGTAGTGATGCCAATTTTCAACTTCTTGCATTGTGCCGCTAAATTGATGCAACGATTCACCACTTTTCTGTCTAATCCGAAACTGTTCTTATAATATTTTTTCCCGATCTTCAAGCAAGTAGGCTTGCCATCAGTGATCATAAAGATTTGTTTATTGGGATTCTTTCTTTTGCGTAATAGTTCCATTGCCAACTCCAATCCAGCAACGGTGTTAGTATGATAAGGACCCACTTGTAAATAAGGAAGGTCTTTGATCTCAATGCTCCAAGCATCATTGCCAAATACTACAATATCCAAAGTGTCTTTCGGGTATCGAGTAGTAATGAGTTCGCTCAATGCCATGGCCACTTTCTTTGCAGGAGTTATTCTATCTTCCCCATACAGGATCATGGAATGAGAAATATCGATCATTAACACAGTAGATGTCTGTGTTTTAAAATCGTTTTCCCTGATATGCAGATCCTCTTCTCGCATCTGAAAACTTTCTACCCCATGATTGATCTGCGCATTGCGAATACTCTCTGTAAAATCTATCTGTTCCAACATGTCACCAAACTGAAAGGGACGGGTGTCAGGATTAATTTCGTCACCCTGCCCTAGTTTAAATGTCTGATGATTCCCTTGCTTTGATTTTTTAAGTTTTCCGAAAATTTCCTCCAGACTTTTTTTGCGAATGGTTTGTTCTGATTTGCTGGTTATTTTAAAACTTCCATCCTGCTCATTCTCCTTGATATAATTATGCTCTTTGAGCTCATCAATAAAATCGCCCATGCCATAAGCATCATTGGTTAAATGATACTGTTTATCGAGCTCATTTAGCCACGAGAGGGCCTCAGCGGCATCTCCGTTGGTGTAAGTGAGCAGCTGCGTAAAAATGTCGAGTAATTGCTCGAATTTGGACTTAGCCTCCTCGTTCGGGTCGAAATGTATAAAACGGTGTCCTAGCATAAGCGGAATCTACAATAGAATTTGAGTGATTTCAATTAATAACAAGTATTCTACAAATAAGTTCTAAAAAAGATGCCCAGATTAGATCCGGGCATCGTAGAGATTTATCTTTTTTGAATTTTGAATTTCGAACTTTTACTTCTTCCCCGAATCTGCTGCCATCATTTTTCCGGGAATTTGAATCCTTGTATTATACATTGCTTGAATCTGATCAAGCCCTTTTAAATAGCTTTCTGCCATTCGCTTCTCGTCTGACATCTGATCGGCTTTATCGCCTGTTAATGAATTACAGAATTTAACTTGTTGCTGTAAATCTTTCTTAACTGATGCAGCTACTTTTTCTGCCAATGCTTTATCATCGGCCATTAAACAAGCTTCCAAGAACAAGAGTGAATTTTTATTGTGCATGTTACCGCGACTAGCCATTCCATATGCAAAGTTTTCTTGTAACATCATTTCATCAGCCTTATCCAATACTTTTCTAGCATCTTCTTTTCTGTTTTTAGCAGAAAGATCAATCGCTAATTCTGCATACGCATTTCTGATGGTATTCAAGTGACGGCGATTTTCTTCGTCGTAATAAACCCCTTTCACATTTGCATTTCCAGAAGAGAATACGTTAAGCGATCTAGAGAGCATCCAATCTGTGTTAACGCGACTATTTGCAACAGGCACCAAATGGTAACTCAAACCATCTCGACGCAAAAACTGATCAAATCCTAATTTTAGATCATCAGAAGTAAAGTAAATTGGTCTAACCCATTTGTTTGCAGCGATAATATTCAACACAGCAAGATCATTCTTCATCAATGATGTTTTTGGAACATCAAAACGGAACTCTTTCATAATGCTATCATCTGCATTTACCACTTTATTCTTCAACACAAAGTTTGCATCAACAGGTACAGCAAATTTACGAACAGGGAAACTGTTCAAGGGTTCGGAACCACGACTAGCATCCATTTTATCTGCATCATCACTTCCTACATAATTTTTCATCACATCGTACAAATCATAGTAACGATCCTCAGGAATATTTGGTCTAGGACTATACACTACATAATCACGTTTACCAGCCTCGATCTGATCAGGTCTCCAGATCACATCGATTGAATCACTCTGGTTTACTTTGTAGCGCAATTCATTAATATACCAATCGATTCCTAATAAACTATAGTTGATCACCCGAATATCCGGTCGAATGCCTTCCACTTCTTGTGCATACCACAAAGGATATGTATCGTTGTCACCGAATGAGAATAGAATGGCATTTGGTGCACAGCTCTCTAAATAATCTTTCGCCAAATCGCGAGACAATTGTTTCTTACTACGATCGTGATCGTCCCACTCCTGTTGTGCCATCAGGGTTGGTACAGCAAGTACACAAAGTAACGAAGCCAATACAGCCGCAATATTTTGAGAAAGGAATTTAGTAAACCAATCTCTCACTTTTAGCACACCCAAACCAATCCATACTGCAAATGCATAGAAGGATCCCACATAGGCATAATCACGCTCACGTGGTTGGTATCCTGCCTGGTTCAAGTAAATGATGATAGCGAATCCTGTGAAAAAGAACATCAGGAAGTTTACTACCCCATCATCGCCTCTATGTTTGAACTGATAAAATAGTCCGATCAATCCCAAAATAAAAGGCAACAAGAATAATTTATTATTTGCTTTATTATTTTTTAAACTATCCGGCATGGCACTCTGATCGCCATATAAAAGGGTATCAATAAAAGGTATACCAGTGATCCAGTTACCATCGCGCACATTGCCTATGAACATACCTTGCACATCGTTCTGTTTACCAGAGAAGTTCCACATGAAGTAGCGGAAATACATCCAGTAAAATTGATATCCCACAAAGAACCTTACATTATCTGCC
>SERZ01001982.1_pt1 | contig 10659 bp, 10 predicted proteins | sample 3171461 | NCBI WGS metagenome assembly SERZ01 (sample SAMN06051861, study PRJNA518727) | freshwater metagenome | biome: subpolar coniferous forest; feature: holomictic lake; material: water; isolation source: holomictic Lake 227, 6 m depth | place: Canada: near Kenora, Ontario | collected... | reverse complement strand
CAAATAGATTGATTTAATGTTCGATTTGGTCTAAATAGTTTTTTTTTATGTGCATGTCAAGTTAATTGTTTTTCGGGATAATAATATTTACATGGAACTTATCAACAGTCTGGATCGTATCGACCGACCATTTAAAAATGCGGTCATCACCATCGGCAATTTTGATGGCGTTCACATCGGACATCAGGCGCTTTTTCATGAGGTCATCGAAAAGGCGGAGGATATCGGCGGAACTTCCATTGCCATGACGTTTAACCCCCATCCGCTTCGGGTATTGAGCCACAACAAAACATTGTCCCTTATCACCTTGGACGATCACAAACTGGAGCTGATTTCAGCCTCGGGCATTGATGTATTGATCCGTATTCCGTTTACACATGAGTTTGCCGCCATGTCCGCCATATCTTTTGTGGAGAATCTGGTCAAACGTGTGGGAATGAAGGCCATTATCACGGGAAACGATTACACATTCGGCAGAAACCGGGAAGGCAATGTGGATCTGCTCAAAAGCTTGGGGCAGGAAATGGGCTTTGAAGTAATGGTTTCAGCCTGGATACAGGCATCATCGGCCAAACCAGGCAGAATCAGCAGTACGCAGATTCGGGAACTAATTGCAAAGGGGAAAGTCGCCTCTACAAAAAAATTGCTGGGCCGGTTTTACCAGGTACGTGGAACCGTGGTCAGCGGCCGGAATCGCGGAGGGAAACTCCTGGGGTTTCCCACTGCCAACATGGTGCTTCAGGATGAGCTTTGTCCCAAAGCCGGAGTTTACGCCGTAACGGTTGAATGCCTGGACAGGCAATTCATGGGTGTTGCCAACATCGGCTACAGCCCTACATTCAGTGACAACATATTTACGGTAGAAGTCCATATCCTGGATTTTCATAATGACATTTATGGAAAGAATATTCGGGTAAATTTTGTAAAGCGCATCCGGGATGAAATCAAATTTTCCGGTATATCCGAACTTTCTGAGCAAATCCGTAAAGATGTCGCTTATGCTCGCGGGGTTCTTTCTTGACGGATTTAACCTGAATGAAAAAAACAGCATCTTTGTCTCTTTTCGTCGGACTGGTTCTTTCCATCGCCGCCCTTTATCTGGCATTCAAAAATGTCCCTTTCAGCGATCTGATGGACTACCTGAAATCCATCAATTACCTCTGGATTATTCCGACGATTTTGCTGGTTTTGGCCGGATTCATGCTCAGGGTTTATCGCTGGCAGTTGATTCTTGGATCATCTCAGCCTGTCGGATTCTGGCAGGCGTTTCATCCTCTTATGATCGGATTCATGTTGAACTGCATCCTGCCAGGAAGGGCGGGCGAAGTTGCAAGGCCGATAATTTTACAGCAGAAAGAGCATGTCCCGTTTTCGACAGGTATTGCAACTGTTGCGGCAGAGCGAATCTTTGATGCAATGATCTTGCTGCTGCTCTTTTCATGGATGCTCACGATGGTTCAGATTGATCCGGTGCTGGAAATTCACTTTGGTGGTTATGCTCTAAACAAAACCATGCTGATCGGTGCAGCAACGGGCATCACGCGCCTTAGCCTTCTGCTTTTGGCGGGGATAGTGCTGGTGGGTCTGGAGTATAGCCGGAACTGGATGAACCGTTTGTTTCTGTGGATTCCAAATCTCTTTTTTTTCACTAGCCAGGCTTTTCAGAAAAAGGTTTACCACCGATTCAGCCTGGTACTGGTCAGGTTCACGCTGAGTTTTTCCAGAGGGTTTCTGCTGCTTAAGGAACCCTGGAAAATGGCGGGGTGTTTTGGCCTTTCGCTCCTGATCTGGGGATTGTCTGTTTTGTCTTATTATACAATGACATTGGGGGCTCCGGGTGTTGAGTTGTCTTTGGCCGAGCTTTCGGTTGTCATGGTCATCGTCTGCCTTTTTATTTCGATTCCTTCCGCTCCAGGGTTCTGGGGGATATGGGAGGCGGGCGGCGTATTCGCTCTGGCCCTTTTTGGCGTATCCGCCAAGGATGCAGCCGGATTTACCCTGGCCAATCATGCAGTTCAGATGTTTCCGGTGATCGTTGTAGGTATGGGATCGGCGATTGTGACGGGCGTGAATGTATGGCATATTTCGCATACAGTCGAAGATAGGGGAAAGTAAAATTGAACCTTGGCACTGCTCTTGGCATCCGGCCCCTGTTCCGTTAAATAACTTATCTTTCCAGGTTGAGACTCTTTATGTCATTACTTGAAATATTAGAATATCCGGACGAGATTCTGAGCAAACCCGTCCTTCCGGTAACAGTTATCAACGGCGATCTTCAGCAGAGGATTGATGACATGGCCCAAACCATGTATCATGCGCCGGGTGTCGGATTGGCGGCATCCCAAGTGGGAATTAATCAGTGCGTCCTGGTGTACGACGTGTCCCCGCGGGATGACAAGCGCGCACTTCATGTCCTGATCAACCCGAGAATTGTCTGTCAGGAAGGTGAATTTCTCTCCGAAAATGAAGGCTGCCTTAGTGTTCCGGAGTACCGGTCCGACGTTGTCCGCTTTTCACAGATTCAGGTTGAAGGTGTGGATCGGGACGGAAAGCCGCTTTCCTTTGCAGCAGACGGCTATCTGGCCGTTGTATTGCAACATGAAATAGATCATTTGCAGGGGGTATTGTTTATAGATCGCATCAGCGCGCTGAAACGCAATCTTTATAAAAAGCGCATCAAGAAGAGATTGAAGCAATCATGACTCCTTCTTATCGCATTGTGTTTATGGGTACGCCTGAGTTCGCGGTTCCTGCGCTTAAAAACCTTTATCGCAGTGGACACAGGGTTCTGCAGGTAGTTACCCAGCCGGATCGGCCCAAGGGACGCGGAAAGACGGTTGTTTTTCCCCCGGTAAAAGAGGCTGGGCTGGATATGGGGTGCCCGATCATCCAGCCCCAGTCGGTTCGGACTCAGGATTTCTGCGATGTGATGACCCGCCTTGACCCCGATATATTTGTGGTCGCAGCCTATGGTCATGTTTTGCCTCAGCAGATACTGGCGATTCCAAGACTGGGGTCCATCAACATTCACGCCTCCCTGCTTCCCAAATATCGGGGTGCTGCGCCCATTCAATGGGCCGTCATAAACAGGGAAGTTGAGACCGGTGTGACGCTGATGCTTATGGATAAAGGGCTGGATACGGGAGATATGCTATTGTCGGCATCAGTCCCAATTCTCTCCGATGATACATCTGGATCCCTGCATGACCGGCTTGCCTTGCTGGGAGCGGATCTGTTGATTCAGACCCTGAACTATTATGAGATACATCGGAAAAGCGCCATCCCCCAGGTCCATGAACAGGCAAGCTACGCCCCGCTTTTAAAAAAAGAAGATGGGCATCTGGACTGGCGACAGCCCGCCGATGAACTGGAGTCGCTTATTCGTGGACTGACGCCGTGGCCCGGCGCTTTTTGTTTTTATAACGGAAAACGGATCAAGATATATCGGGCATGCCAAAAACCCATTGTGACGATGGAGTCCCCAGGTATGGTCCTGAAGGGATTTTCGAATGAGCTGACCGTAGCGACCGGCAGGCATGCGCTGGTCATTCAAGAGCTTCAAGGCGATTCCGGGAAACGCCTTTCGATTCAGGATTTCCTGCGAGGCCATCCCATTTTGCCGGGAGCTTTACTGACTTAGGGAAGGCCGGATTTATTACATTATTTAAATTGGCTATTAGACTTTCTTACAAACCCGATTTGACTCAAGAGGCTTCATGCTGCCTAATTCCCGTCTGATTTCCTTAAGCGTTCTCAATGAAGTGGACCAGGATAAAAAAACCCTGGACCATCTTCTGAACGCCGCTTTTACGCAAATCGCAAATCTGCCGCAGCGGGATAAAAACCTCACCTTTACGATTGTTTATGGTGTATTGCGACATCGAAAACGCCTGGATTGGATTCTTGACCATTTTTCCAGAACCGGACTTGACAAACTGGATTCAGAAGTACTCAACATCCTCAGAATCGGCCTTTTTCAGGTGGTCTATCTCACCCGCATACCCGCATCCGCCGCTGTCAATACCGCTGTTGATCTGGCCAAAACCCTGAATAAACCATGGTTGGCGAAATTTGTGAACGCCGTGTTGCGCGCTGCTGTCATGAAATACCGGGAGCTAACCCCTCCAGATATGGAGAATGATCCGGTTATGGCAGTTTCAATCGAAAAATCCATGCCTCAATGGCTTATCAGCCGATGGATCCCTCGATTCGGCTTATCCCAGACCCTTTTGCTCTGTGATATCATCAACACCATTCCACCCCTTACACTTCGGGCTAACACACTTAAAACAACTCGAATCGCCCTTCTGGAATCCGGGAGAATTTATGCCAGTCATAAACCAACTGTCTATTGTCCGGATGGCATCTTGATGGATCACCCGGAATATCCGATTTCATCACCAGGCACCTCACCAGTTGCTTCAATGGAGGGATTCAGGGAAGGGTTTTTTCAGGTTCAGGACGAAGCAGCTCAGCTTGTCACATTACTTTTGGACCCCCAGCCCGGAGAAACCGTTATGGATGCATGCGCAGGCATGGGCGGAAAAACCGGCCATATTGCTCAGCAGATGAAAAATACGGGAAAGATTCTGGCTCTGGACATAAGCCAGGACAAGCTCGAAAAAATTCATTTGGAAATGAGCCGCCTGGGAATTTCAATTGTGGAAACCCTGGTTCATGACCTCAGCCTGCCTGTAGATACCAACCAGATTGGAAAGTACGACCGGGTGCTTCTGGATGCTCCTTGCTCGGGTCTTGGTGTCCTTCGCCGCAACCCGGATATCAAATGGAGGGCATCAATGGATCGGCTGGAGTGCTGCCAGATAAGGCAAATTGGTTTTCTGGATCACATATCGCAATTTGTAAAACCTTCCGGTGTTCTGGTTTACGCTGTATGCAGCATGGAACCCGAAGAAAATGAAGCAGTGGTAGAGGCGTTTTTACGAGATCATTCTATATTTTCGATTGATAAGAGCCTTGCTGGACTGTCCCCTCAAATCCGTTCTCTGATAAGCTCTGATGGGCATCTTAGAACATTTCCGCATCTTCACGGCATGGATGGTTTTTTCGCTGTCCGTTTCAGAAGAAGCGATTGATTCTGGAGAAACCATGACTATTTTGGTTACCGGCGGCGCCGGGTATATCGGCAGTCATGCCTGTGTTGAACTTCTGAACGCCGGCTATCAGGTGGTTGTGGTGGACAACCTGTCCAACAGCAAGGTGGAATCCCTGAAACGGGTTCAGCACATTACCGGAAAATCGCTGGCGTTTCATCAGGTGGATCTGAGAGACAAAGCTGCACTGACCGCCGTATTTGACGCTACCGATATACAGGCTGTGATTCACTTTGCGGGCTTTAAAGCCGTGGGAGAATCCGTTTCATTTCCGCTTATGTATTATCAGAACAATATCACGGGAACCCTTGTTCTGTGCGAAGTCATGAAGAGCCATCAGGTCAGGAACCTTGTTTTCAGCTCATCAGCCACGGTATATGGAGATCCGCACCAGGTTCCGGTTACCGAGGATTTTCCCCTTCATGCCACCAACCCTTACGGCCGCACCAAATTGATGATTGAGGAAATCCTCAAGGACATTCATGTCTCTGATCCAGCCTGGAATATCGCTCTGCTTCGCTATTTCAATCCGGTGGGCGCCCATGAAAGCGGACAGATCGGCGAAGACCCCAACGACATTCCGAGCAATCTTCTGCCCTATATCACGCAGGTGGGGGTTGGAAAGCTGGAGGAGCTGAAAGTATTTGGAAATGACTACCCAACCCCGGATGGTACTGGTGTCCGAGACTTCATTCATGTGGTGGATCTGGCTGTGGGCCATATTCATGCACTGAACAGGCTTGTAGGAAATCCGGGAATAGTCACTTACAATCTTGGTACCGGAAGGGGCTACAGCGTCCTGGAAATGGTTACGGCTTTTGAAACTGTCAGCGGAAAGCGCATTCCCTACCGGATCATGAATCGCAGGCCAGGAGATGTGGCCAGCAGTTTTGCAGATCCTTCCAGGGCGCAGAGGGAAATGGGCTGGACCGCCCGGAGATTTCTTGACGATATCTGCCGTGATGCCTGGAGATGGCAGTCTCAAAACCCGAACGGATACGAGTAAGGCAATTTCGTTTGTGTTGACACCCGATCCTTGAATGGATATTTATGCTGATATTAAGGGGAGGGGTGTCGTAAGTTCAGTTTCTTACCGTTTGCAGTATATTTCTTTTTGTGTAAAGGATGATTCATGACAGGTGAAAGTGATATTGTTTTGATCCATTTTGAAGACAACCCCCTGATTTTTGCCAGAATAGAGGATATTACAGAGGATTACAAGCCCGGCTGGAATCACGTTAAGCTGCTCCTTCTGCAGGTTCCTCTTCAAACCGTTACCTGGATTCTGAGAAACGCCTATATTGATGGCGACCCGTTTACAATGGATGGAAAAAAAGTGCGGCTTGAAAAAATTATCTGCCCGGAAGACCCAGAAGAAAAGGCTTCCAATACCAAAGCCTCCATTGAATCCAGATCTGCACCTGGACCCAAGGTCATCTCGTTTTCCGATTTCAAAAAAAAATGAACGAAACAAGAGAGAATAATATGGAACTCAAGACCGTAGCAATTGAAAACCCCGATGGACTCAACCTGATACTTGGTCAGTCTCATTTCATCAAAACCGTTGAAGACATTCATGAAGCCATGGTGAATGCCGTGCCAATGGCCAAATTTGGTCTGGCTTTTTGTGAAGCCTCCGATGTTTGCTTAGTCAGATATTCGGGTACTGATGATGCTCTGACCGAACTGGCCCAAAAAAATGCACTCAGCCTTGCTGCGGGTCACTGCTTCATTCTTTTTATGAAAGATATCTTTCCAGTCAATGTTTTGAATGCCATCAAGAACGTTCCGGAGGTATGCCGCATTTTTTGCGCAACCGCCAATCCGGTTGAGGTCATTATCGCCGAGACCGCACAGGGAAGAGGAATTTTAGGGGTTGTTGACGGGTTTGCCTCAAAAGGCATCGAAACTACTGATGATATTCATCATCGCAAAGATCTTCTTCGAAGATTCGGATATAAACTCGGATGACCGCTGAATTGAACCCTGATGAGCTGCGGGGCGTATGCAGTGTTGACCTGTTTCAGTTTGCCGACACTTCCCAGCTTGATCCTCTGGATGAAGTCATTGGCCAAAAGCGGGCGGTTCAGGCCATTGATTTTGGTTTGAACATGAAGAGCCCTGGCTACAATATCTTTGTTACTGGCATCACAGGTACTGGCAAATCGTCCATTGTCAAGGAAATTATTGGTAAATTTGCTGCGGAGCTTCCGGCGCCGGATGACTGGTGCATGGTCAATAATTTCAAGGATGAATACTGCCCCAAGACTTTTGGAGTTCCTTCGGGAAAGGCTGTTTTATTCAGCAAATCCATTCACCGGCTGATTGACGATTTAAAGATAGAGCTTCCAAAGGCATTTGAAAGCAAGCTGGCTCAGGACCGGATTTCGGAAATTCAAAATGCTTTCGTGGATCAGCAAAAAGTCCTGCTGGAGAAAGTTGAAGTATCCGCAGAGCAGAAACAGATTCGGATAAGCAGGGATGACTCTGGATATCAGCCTGTTCCCTACAGGAATGGCAAACTGGTTTTGGCGGAGGAATTCGAGGCTTTTTCTCTGGAGATGCAGTCCGAAATTGAAGAAAACCTTCGAAAGATTCAAATCGAACTTGAGGCTGCGCTTCGGGAAATCAACAAGCTAAACCAGATCATCAATGACCGTGTGGAAGCTTATGCAGGAGAGGTTACGCGACGGCTGCTTCAGGACCGGCTTAAGCCCCTTCAAGACCAGTATATCGGGTATGAAGACATTCTTTCTTTCCTTCAGGCGATTGAAGACGATGTGGTTGAAAACCTGGATCGGTTCGTGACCTTGCCGGACGGAAACGCGGACAGTCCTGACGATGCCGAATCAAATCATGAGGCCGCCGCCTTTTTTATCAGATACCGCGTTAATATCCTGGTTGAGCAAAAACCGGAGAATGGCGCGCCTGTTATTTTCGAAACCAACCCCACTTACCCAAATGTGATTGGCCGCATCGAAAAACGCGCTTACATGGGCGCCGTTACAACGGATTTCACCCTGGTGCAAGCCGGCGCGCTTCTAAAAGCCAGCGGTGGATATCTGATGATGGAGATTGAACCGCTTCTCCTGAACCCTTATGTATGGGATGCCCTGAAGCGCTCGCTTCAGAATAAATCGCTGGCCATCGAAGATGTGCCGTCAGATGCTGGGGCTCAATCGGCATCGCTTCGTCCGGAATTGGTTCCTTTGGAGGTAAAGGTCATCCTGCTCGGCAATTATGAGATGTTTGAATCACTTCAAAATTTTGATTCCAAATTCAACAAGATATTCCGGGTGCGGGCGGATTTTGATGATGAGGTGGCCCTGAATTCCGATTCCATCCAGAAATATGCCCGATTTATTGCAAGAGTCTGCAATGCTGAGAAATTGCTTCCGTTTACGCCGGATGCGGTTGCAGCGGTTGTCGAATACGGCAAGCAATCCATTGCGGATAAAACCCGGATTTCGCTTCGATTTGGCCCAATTGTGGCGCTTCTGAAGGAAGCGGACTACTGGGCGCAAAAAGGTGGTTCCCGGTGTGTTACCGGAGGTTATGTATCCCAAGCCCTTAATGAATACCGGTTCCGCTACAACCTTTACGAAGAAAAGATTCATGAATCCTATATGGATGGCACTGTTCTTTTGGATGTTACAGGTTCTGTCGCTGGTCAGGTCAATGCGCTGGCCGTGTATCAGATTGGCGATATCTCCTTTGGCCGCCCCTCCAGAATAACAGCCGAAACTTTCATGGGAAAACCCGGCATCATCAATATTGAAAGAGAGACCAATTTAAGTGGAAATACCCACGATAAGGGGATATTGATTTTGTCGGGATATCTGGGAAAAACCTTTGCCCAACTTTATCCTCTCAGCCTTACCATCAGCATTGCATTTGAACAGAATTATGGTGTGATAGATGGAGACAGCGCATCATCCTCGGAGCTCTATGCCGTTATTTCAAGCTTATCTGATGTTCCCATTTTTCAGGGCGTGGCAGTGACCGGTTCAGTCAACCAGAAGGGTGAAATTCAGGCAATTGGCGATGTGAATGAGAAAATCGAAGGGTTTTATGATGTTTGCAAAACTCGGGGACTAACCGGCCAGCAGGGTGTGATGATTCCCGCCACCAATGTAAAAAACTTGATGCTGAAACAGGAAGTTGTTGAAACGGTTCGACAAAATCTTTTTCATGTCTATCCCGTATCGACTATTTCTGAAGGGATTGAGATTTTAACCGGAATGCCTGCCGGAACAATTGATTCGAATGGAATTTATCCGGAAACAACTGTCTATGGAAGGGTTCAGAAAAAACTGCTAAAGTTTTTGAAGCAATCCATGGCATTCAGTCATCTGGGGGCACAGTATGCGCCGTTTTTTTATCCAGAGTCATAGTCTTTCCGGAGATGCGCCGGTCATCACCGGCGATGACGCCAGTCATATACGAAACGTTCTCAGGCTGAAACCCGGAGATGAGATTGAGTTGATTGATGGTACCGGACTGGAATGCGATGCCAGGATTGTCCGCATGTCGGCTGGAAAGGTTGACGTGTCGATCCTCCGGCGGCGCTTTTTGGAGCCTATATCCACCCTTCGCTTGATTATCGCCCAAGCGGTGTTAAAAGACAATAAACTGGATGGCGTTATTCGGCAGATCACAGAGCTGGGCATTCACGAATGGATTCCCTATACTGCGCATCGCTCGGTTCCGGTTCTGAATGCTCAGCGCGTTGTTTCCCGCAAGAACCGATGGGAGAAAATCGCCATCGAAGCCCTAAAACAGTGCCTGCGCAGCAAACTCCTTAAAATATCTGATCTGCTGACATTTGATGCAATGCTTGCTTATGGCCGGAATTGCGACATCAAGCTGATATTCTGGGAAGATGAATCGCCATCCAGGCCGTTTGAATTGCCCGATTCAAATGATAGTTCCGTTAAGAGCGTCATGGCGATTATTGGACCCGAAGGCGGCTTTACCCCTGATGAAATCGCTGCCGCCAGAACATGCGGATATGAGACAGTATCTCTTGGGCCCCGTATTTTAAAGGCGGATACGGCAACCCTTGCCGTCAGTACCTTGCTTCAATATGGGTATGGCGACATGAGACATCTAAAGTCATCTGCATATTCCCTTCCAGATGTATAATCAATAAAGAGACTTTAACCTTTTAAATTCAGGATATTGTTAAACAATAGATTTTTTTGTTGACAAAACAGTTGGCATTCAATATAAATTGAGGTGTTTGGAGGCCGAGGTAGCTCAGTCGGTAGAGCAGGGGACTGAAAATCCCCGTGTGGGCGGTTCGATTCCGTCCCTCGGCACTTAAAAAATCAAGGGGTTACAGCTAATAACTGTAACCCCTTTTTTATTTGCTTACTTTTTTGTCCCCACTCTGTCCCCATTTTCAATCCAATGGACAAATCCATATCCCGTTTTCAGTCAATCCCGAAACAAAAAAGGCCATCACCCGATCACCAGGCACGGCCTTTGATATTTGATCACCAGCACATAACCAGTTCACTAAGTGAAACAGTCTGCACATCAC
>SERZ01001980.1_pt1 | contig 10667 bp, 10 predicted proteins | sample 3171461 | NCBI WGS metagenome assembly SERZ01 (sample SAMN06051861, study PRJNA518727) | freshwater metagenome | biome: subpolar coniferous forest; feature: holomictic lake; material: water; isolation source: holomictic Lake 227, 6 m depth | place: Canada: near Kenora, Ontario | collected... | reverse complement strand
GTTGCCAACAATAGTTGCTCCTGCTGCATCAACACCTACTCGGCTTATTCCTGGCATGAGTATCTCATTATGTTAATAGTACCAGTCCGGATGAACTATATGTTTTATCGTTAAGCATAGTAAATGCCATTTTTCTCATACCAGTAAAATTCGGTGTAATGCCTGCATGTATCCAAATTGTTCTAGTATTTTTTGTATTTCCATTCTTACCAGGATCTCTATATTCAATAATCAATTGATCATATGGAAACAATCCATTGATCTTATTGATAAACGCAAATGTTGCATCCGCGTCATTTACTTTGCCACGTGGTTGAAAATCGACAGCACATCCGATAAAATGCTTACTAGCCGTCGATCCACCAGGTGGGAGTTTAGACCTAAACCCAGAGGTGATTATAATACCAGATTGGCCGACAGCATCATAAATTGGTTCAATAACAGTTTTTGCCAAGTTTGCTAAGTTTTCTACAATTTGATTTATTGTTAAACCCGCCATTGGTTGCAAAGTATTCCCTGGCATAATTAAATCCGATAACCTAACTCTATCAGTTAGCTTATATGATTCTGGGAATGATGTCATAGATTTAATCTGATTTGAATCGGCTTTGTTAGCGGTATTCGGAACAGGAACAACCGGAGGAATAGTCTTTGCTGTTTCAGATGGTGTTGTTGCTCCAGTCAATCCACCGGTTTCGGATACTACAGGCACAGGCACGGTTGATGCATCAGCAATAACATCTTGTTGGATAGCATTAGATTTTATTTGCGCAGCGGCTTCTGTATCGGCAGGAGTAGAAATTTCATCTGCACTTTCATATACAGAAAGATCTTCAATTAGTCTTGCTGGTGGCTGCAATGGAATCATCGAAATACCTTGTGCTCCAATTTCTCCAGGCACCTCAACCGTATCAGCAGGTTTTGTTAAATCTCCAGTACCTTGCGCAAATTGTCCATTCAATTGAACTTGTGCACCATCTAAAGCAATAATACCTCCAGCTAAATGATGTTGTTCTCCTGCTGTTTCTGTTGTAGTAGATGATGCATTGGTTTTAGCAGATCCATTCACCTTCATACTATAATTGCCTTCAACATTCATTGAATAGTTGCCTTTAATTTGTGACGTCATATTGCCTTCCACAAGCATATCGACGCTTCCACCAACAGCAACATTCACATCGTCTGCAACACCCACGTTTAAGTTACCATGAAGCACAGCTGTCGTGTCTCCGTATACTTCAATGTTTGCGTCCGACTCACAAAAGATTTTTATATTGCCAATAACTGTAATAGAAAGGTCGCCTTGCGCATATACAAATCCGTTACGATCAGTGATAGAATAATTATCGCCGACTATACGATTAACTTGTGTTCCGTTTGGATCGATCTCTAAAAATGTGCCTTTGCGATGCATAATATTGATACGTTCATAATCAGGAGTATCATCGAATTCCTGTACATGGCCTGACTCCGATTCAAACACATGATTAAATGGATACACTGAACTGTATGGAACAGGTGGCTGATCCCAAGTATCGCCATCGGTTGTAGGTGCACCAATTAATCTCGTTGCATCTTTATATTCAACAGATGTTGCTGTTACTATGCTTCTTGCTAACCTATTTGTATCGGGTTCTTTTAGATAACCTTGTAGCGGATACTTTCCATTTGGATCGGTAAATCCAACACTAGGCATTGATTGTTGTTTTAGAATTCCAGGACTTGGGTTTGGTTGCTCTACCGTTGGTTTGTAAGATGGGTTTGCATCTTCGTCTACTTTGTTTCCGTCTTTAGATGAAGGAACAATAGTGTCTGCTCCATAAAACCACCCATAGTATAGATCTTTCTTCGCATCTAACTCTGGAGACGCTCCTGGATTAACTCTAGTTTTTGCTGCCGTGAAGTATGCTAGATCTTTTTGGGCGACCGAAACTTTATCGTAAATAAACGTAGCAGCGACTAGGGCCGATGCGTTTATGTCTGTATTTAGTAGGTCTGGGTTGTTGAGGATGTCTAATCCTGTCCTTTTTGCGAAGTATTTGTAGTTGTCTTTTCCAGTTAGCTGTATCATACCACGGCCACGATACTTATAACCATCTCCAGTCTCATACTTGCCGTTACCTATCTTGTTGCAATATACCGTATTTCCTAGGGTCTCTGGGTTATGCGCGCACTGTTCTTGCAAAGCTGGGTTGTTTTTAAACTTTCCTGGCCACACTACTGCTAGTCTTTCCTTTGAATAGTTAAGGTTTTCTGTAGTTGGGACCCATCCGCATTCTCCACCACAGATAGCCAACACTGCGGCTTTTGCGTTAGCTGTGGTTATTCCAACGGTATCGCACGCCGACAATAAAGCGTTGATACCGTCTTGGGCTTTTCCAACGTCTTTAACTTTTGGATATGGCTTTGTTGTCTTAAGTCCTGATGGTGTTGTGTTGGTTGCATTAACAGGACCTGTTCCAATTGTTGTTGGAACACCAGAAGTAACAGGATTACCGCTACCATCAACAACAATTCCGCCAGATCCTGTACGAACAGTATTTGATGGAACGGTATCAGTTCCGACATCTGCGGCCATTGATTTTGTTTCTTTTGATTGTGGTATACCACCAACTGTACCAATCATAATTGGGTTTTGATTTTCTTCATCCAAGAATGAAACAACAACCCAAGTACCTTCAACAGGCCCAACAGGAGCCTGTCCGATACCATTCATTGCTGCACTAGTAATTGGCGTCATTGGATATGCCCATGGTAAATCATCAGTAGGCAAATCTACTTTATTATCAGTATGCAATCCAACTATTCTGCAACGACATCTTCCAAGAAATAAAGGATCATTTCGATCTTCAACAACACCAAAAAATAATTTCACTTAATAACATCTCCAAAAATAAATCCATCATTAGAATTAATAGCATCTTTTGATAAGCACAATATCATTTGATGATCTTTCGCATTTAGTTGATGCAAAATGCTTGTGATCAAATATCTTCCAGACCAATACTGATCAATCTTTGAATCATTTTTTCCATCATGTGGATCAATTGCATTATATAATCCCATCTTAAATTCAACAACCTGTCCTACCTCAATATCTGTCCTTCCTGGAACAACTAGTTTAAGCTTAAACAATTCTGTCTGTCCAAGAAGAGGAATACGCTTAGACAATATTTCTGCCCCGAAATCTTTTATTTTGTTATGTGTTTCTGGAACTATTATTTTTGTTTCAAGTCTTGATCCAAATTCTGGATATTCAACGAATTCACTACAAACAGGATTTTCTCCTAAATGATTCGATGATTCAAAATCATTCCAATAATCATATTGTCGATGTTGTAAATTTTTATAAAGCAAATTATGTTCTATAATATGATTTGCAAATGTTCCGTTAAGCATTCTGTTAATATAATCAAAAGACTCATCAATATGCATTTCATATGCTGTATGATATTCTCTTTCAACATCTCTTACAGAACTACCTTCTCCAACATTACTTTTTTTACGTCTTGATTGTTTATCATACACATACGAAAATACGGGTTGTTCTTTTAACAATGCATTCAGAGACCTGAAATGAAAATTCTTTCTACTTTCATAAAACAAAAATGAAGAAGCTTTAAATGAAGACATGTCAGTAGATTTTGACGCAAGATAATTCAAATTCTTATATGGACTCCAATAATTTGACACATACTTTATTTTACTAGACGATTCTTCAAGCTTTAATTTTTTAGGAACTTCATTTTGAACAACGTGCTTATCAAAAATGCTTTGTGCTATGTCATGTGTATTTCCAGAAAATGATTTACTTATTTTTATTGTTAAGTCATTTACGTTTTCAAAAGACATAAAATGTAAAATATAACCTTGCTTTTTATCGCCTTTCACAATTCTATCTGTTAACTTATAAACATAAAATGACTTTGTAAACTTTTCCGTAAAAGTTGGAGTAGAAAATTCTATTTCAAGAATTTCTTCACCGATAATCGGGAGTTGATTGATAAGATTGTATGTTTCTGAAATAACAAGTTGACCGCTCATTGAACTAGCAAATATATCTTCAAAAATTTCAAGTTGATAAATCAAAGATGTTAAATCAACACCTTTATCGCCTTTACTTGAAATAAGATTACAGCGAGTTAATTTTACCTCGCCTGCATAAGCAATTGATTCCGTCATGCGTAAAGCGCTTCATTAAATTGTTTAACAAAATTGTTGATGTATTGCGGCTTGATTACTTTAATGATTCGTTTCTTTTCATTTTTTGAAATTTCATAATCAAAATTAGTAACTGACTTAACATCTGAAATACCAAAAGTGTTCATCAATGAAATTTGATCTAAATTAGATCCACGAAGACCTGTCGAAATACTTTCATAATGGTGTATTGCATACGGATCGGTATATTTAGTTACAACGAACTCATTCAATGCGATATCACCAAGTGGCCAATCAGTTTGTAAATTAGTGATCAAATTTGCATAAAGAATCGTCCAATGTAATTTCATATCACCATACATTTTATAAGCAACTATTTCCGGTGTTTCATTTGATTCTATTTCATAGCTTTCGTACATGTTAATATTAGAAGCACCATCAACCCATAATGCAACTCTGGTTAATATATCTTGTAAGATATAAATTTGTGATGCTGAATCAGAATTAACAGTAAAGTCATACTGAATATTTTTAATGTTATCAAAGTAGTCCATTAGTATCCGCTTTCAACCTGTGATCTTGTGATTGGCTCTAATTCAGTGAATGATAAACTCAATGTAATTTGAATTGGATTGGATGTTCCATTAAATGCTGTGAATCCGCCAGGCCCGGTATAATCAACATGCATATCAGTTAATACAGATGTTGCTATTTTATGAATAGAAGTGTTCTCTTTATTCTTATTATAAAACTCAATGTCAAATTCATCGGGCACAACCAAAAATGATGGATCTGCTGATGTTCCTGCCGTTTTATTATTTCCTTGAAGTTCAGGATGCATATGTAGTTTGAATTTTTTAATGATAGCCGAAATTATTTTTGAATCTTTTTCAGATGTTGGATAAAATGTATACTTAAATTCATGCGATCGAATTTTTGTTGACTTAAACAATGTTTCTGTTCTTGGATTATCAACTTTACCAGTAATGCCGCCCATCAATGTTGTCCCATCAGTGCCGTTTGTACCCAATGACAATATTCCTCCAATTGTTTCTCGTGTGGCTGTTTGAGCACCACTTAATACACTGCCGCCTTTTGGATTTGATGCTTTATTGGCTCCAGTTACAAAATCTTTGCCAGAAGCCAATGCATTTTTAATACCTTCGGTTGTTCCAAGGATAGCTTTACCTGCCCAATTTGCTTCAGCCGTGTCATATTCCATAGAACTTGATGTTACAACAGCTTCAGGCATATGTAATGCAATTGCAGAATTCAATCTTTTTGTTGGAGCTTTGCCACCGATAAAAGTAGGTACTAAAGAACTTGCTGTTATTACAACTCCGTTATTTTGCGTTTTTCGCTGATCTTGAGGTATTTCATATGTAACCGAACCAGCTGCTTGGTTGATCACACCACGTGTATTTACATTAATAAAAAACACAACATAATGAGGGTATCGTGAGCCACCAATATTTTCTGGATATTCCAGCAAATTATATGAATTTTGTCCAAACGTTTTTGTCATCTTATATGCCTATAAATATATAAATTCAGGTAAGGTAAGCTATACCATTCTATTATTTATGTCTTATGGCAAATTATTACAAGGAAATTTTGTTCCAAGAAATCCACAAAAATACAAAGGAAATCCATCGGAAATCAGGTTTAGATCGTCATGGGAACGCAAAGCGATGGTGTTCTTTGATATGAATCCGTCGATTTTGTTTTGGTCAAGTGAAGAACATCAAATTCCATATTACTCACCGGTGGATGGTAAACCGCATCGATATTTTCCGGACTTTCTTGTTAAATATAAAAAACGAGACGGATCAATTAAAGTTGCATTGATAGAAATCAAACCAAAATCACAAACGATTCCGCCAGTAAAAAAATCAAAGGTAACTAAAAGGTACATAACAGAAGTGACGACATATTTGGTCAATGAAGCAAAATGGAAAGCTGCGGCACAATGGTGTTCCGCACAAGGTTATGATTTTATGATTTTATCGGAATCGGATTTAGGAATTAATCAATAATGGCAAATTCTATTTTTGATACTGTCAGAAATAATCCTGAGTTCAATTCAAAAAATGCTTGGACATGGTTTCAGTATAACGTTCGTCAAATCGGTGAAGCTAAAGTATTGAAAAATGCGCCGATGAACCTATTGACAGATAATCAAACACTGCTTGTCAATAAGCTTCTTCCTGGTTACATGTATATGTTTTTCTATGATCCTAAATTGAAAAAGACACTTCCATATTACGACACATTTCCACTTGTAATACCATTCAGTATGGATGCAAATAGTTTCCATGGATTGAATCTTCATTATCTTCCAATTAGATATCGGTTTTTGTTATTAACAAAACTGCTTTCATTTGCTAATGATCCAACAATGTCAGATAAAACACGTCTTATCACATCATGGCGTTTACTTAGTAATGTATCTAAATTTCCTGAAGTTGCACCGTGTGTAAAAATGTATTTAAAAGGGCATGTGAAAAGCAAGTTCTTAAAAATCAAACCATCAGACATGCAAATTGCATGTGCTTTACCAGTAGAAAGATTTAAGGGAGCAGAAAATGATCATATTTGGAAACAGTCAAGGGAGCTTATTGGGAAATGAGTAATTTACAAGAATTCCTTGGATTTGTTCAAGGACAAAGTTATCAATTAACAAAACCTTTCTTATATGAGGTTACTTTATCGCCAACAAATGTCCGCGGTGTTAATCCTGAAATGATGATTGATGTAACTGATAAAAAGAATGTCACATTTCTTTGTCATTCAGCAACATTGCCAGGATTTGAAATTGCTTCATCAACAAATAAAATTTATGGACTACAATATGAAATTCCATATGAGGTAATGCAATCACCGGTTAACTTTTCATTTTATGTTGATAAAGATTACAAAATTCCGAATCTATTTTTGAAAATGAAAAACCAAATGTTTGATTCTTTTGTTGGATCAAACAGCAGCACATCTTTACCAAGCTTTTCGCCAAATTACAAACAGGATTATATGTTTGAAGCACAGATAACGGTTTACGATATATCAAATCGTGATATTGAAGTTGCAGTATTTAAACTTCATAATGCGTTTCTCAAAAATGTATCGCAAATTGATTTAAATTATTCAGGCTTAAGCCAGATAGTTTCAATGAGCATTTCTTTGGTGTATGAAACCATCGAACATCATATATTCAATCAATCAGGTGCAAATGTTGGTCCACCTGACATAAATAACATGTTAAACAAGAATTATGCCCTTCCAGTCAATTTAGATACCGTCCAGCAGCTTAATCCAGGGCTTTCGGGACTTTATCAACAAGCATTTAAAGGATATAACAGCATAAAAGATAATATCGTCTCAGCCGCCTCTAGTCTTCCCGTATCAATTCCTGGAATTATGGACGGCGCAGGCATATCAACTAGCAATTTGGGTTCACGTCTTCCAACAGAAGACAACATTAAAAGTATTATTGATTCGTCAAGTTCAACATTTAATTCGTTTGCACCTGATCCGTAATTTATGAAGGAGTGATAATGGCTTTACCTCGCAATGATTTACCATTTTACAATTTGACTTTGCCTGTATCAAAAAAGGTAATTAAGTTTCGGCCGTTTGTTGTAAAAGAAGAAAAAATAATGTTGATTGCTTTGCAAGAAAATGATCCAGCACACGTTGTTGTGGCTTTGAATCAAATTATTGAAAATTGCACCAACAATACAGTCAATGTTGATTCATTTCCACAAATTGATATTGAGTACCTCTTTTTAAACATTAGAAATAAATCTTTGGGAGAAGGTGTTGAAGTAAGTGCAAAATGTTCTCATTGCGAAAAGAAAACACCTTTGGTATTAGATCTTTCTAAAGTGACTATCAATGAAGGACAAAAGATTGATCCAACAATCAAAATTTCAGATGATTCATGGATCGTTGTTAAGTATCCTTCAATTAGAGAAACATATAAATTAACAACAGATAATACCGATCAAACAACAATGAATATTTTGGCTAATAGCATAGTATCAATTATTCAAGGCGAACAAACATATACAGCAGAAGATTCAACATTTGCAGAACGTTTAGATTTTGTTGAAAGTTTAACACAAAAGCAATTGAAATTGATTGGTGTATTTTTCAACAATGCACCAAAAATGGTTTATGAAGACAAATTCAAATGTATCGCTTGTGGTACAGATAATACAATATTGTTGGAGGGCCTCCAAAATTTTTTCGGTTAATCCTCTCGCAGGAGACACTTTTTGATTATTACAAAATCAATAGCAGATTAATGCATGATCATAAGTACTCATTAACGGAGCTTGAGGATATGTTACCATATGAACGTGAAATTTATATCAATTTGTTAATTCAGCACATTCAAAAGGAAAATGAACGGAAAACAAATGGTTAGAAAAAACACAAAAAAAATTGCTGATGAAGCTACATTGTTATCTGATATTATTGAAATCATCGGTGAAAAGTCTCCAGCACTTGCTGAGAAACTTGGAGCAAAAATTGCTGAAGAAATGCAATCGTATATTACAAAATTAGAAAACAAACTAAAGATCGATAAAAAGACAGCTGAGAAACAAGCTGAATTGTTGTTGCTTGTTAAAAACAGTACAGAACAAGGCCGAATATTTACAAAAATAGTTAGTGGTGCATTGAATGATTTGATTCAAAAGAATCCAGAAGATAATGTATTGGGTGAAATTATTTCGGGTCTAAAAGAAGCTGTTGAAGATAATACAGAAGAACTGAAAAATATGCGTGATTCTTTGGCACCAAAATGGGTGCCAAAATCTGAATCTGATTTATCTACAGTTACAGGTCCGTCATTACGATCTACTCCAAATGTTGATTTATCACAAGATGAAAAAGATGATTTAACAAAAGTATATACTGTTGCTACTGATACAGCAGAAGGTGTATTGAATAGTCTTGAAGATTGGGCATTGGCTTGGACTAGAGATTATCGCGGACAACAAAACTATTATCCTGAAAATCCGGTTGAGCATAATTCAATGATCAATGATTATAAGGACAGTTTAAAACAAGGCGAAATTCCTGTAGAATCTGGTTTTGTTCCACCAAACAAATTATTAAAAGAATTGGGATTGTCTGTAAAAGACATGGTTGCATTGAATAAGCAATATACAGAAATGCTTGAGAATGCAAATCCAACTGATAAACAAAATTCAAATAATGATGATGATAATTCATCAAAAACAAAATCATCAAGAGTAACCAATCGCAAATTAATTGATTTGCTTACAAAGATAGAAAAAAATACACGGGCTGGTTGTAATGGTGCGCCGGGTGCAGAACAAGAAGAACGCCAACCTGGTATGGGATCAAAAGTTGTTAGTGCACTGAAATATACACCGATTGGTATGTATGCTAATGCAATGTATCATGCCGGATCATTTGCATTAGGTACTGTTGGCGCTGTAGGAAAAGGATTGGTTGCGGGTGCTCGCGGTATAAAGAGTTTATTATCAGGTAAAAAAAGTGAAGGGCAAACAACTGAAGGCAAATCTTCTAAAGAATCGTTGGAAGAAGACTCTGAGTCTCTTGATATTCAAAAGAAACAAATGGAACTTCTAGAACAAATTGATTTTAACACATCTGAAACAGCAGCTGCAATTGGAGATTTAGATAAAAAGAAAAAGAAGGAAAATGAAGAAAAAGAAGGAAGTGGTGCAAAAAGTGCGATTCTAGGTTGGCTAAAGAAAAGCCCAATCGGACAATTCTTCAATGTGTTTAAAATTGGCTTTGATTTGCTTAAAGGAATAATTCCAGCTATCGGTCCAATAATTGCTGGAATCGGTGCAGCATTTTCCAGCGTCATTGCTGCAATTACGCCGATACTTGCACCACTTGCAGCATTTGGTGCTGCCATAGCTGGTGTTGCCGGTGTTGTGCAAGCACTATTTGGTGAAGATGGTGTTTTGAAAGGTGGCGACGGTAATAACTTTATTAGTGATATGGTAGGTGGTCATACCAAATATGAAGATCCAGGTGCAATGAAAGCAGACGGATTAGATGATGTTAATAAAGCCAGAAAAGAAATGGGTTTACCACCTGTTACACAGGAACAACTCAATGCATCTAAAAACAAAAATGCACAATTAACACCAAAACAGGAAGAAGAACTTGGAGATAAGAATGAAAAGATTCTTGCTGCTGAAGCATCTAAATCTTCAAAACAAGATCAACAATTAGATTCAGCATCAACTCAAAATTCAATTATTAATGAAAATGCTGAATCTAAGAAAATCAGTAGTATAGTTAATGCTCCTAAATCTACAACTGTTATCAATAATGGATCATCTAGTTCATCTGGAACAATACTTACATCTAATCTTGAATCATCATTTAGACGTTTCATTGATAATCGAACATCTTATGCATAATGATTTAATTAGTTCATTCATTGAATCATTCATCTAATCTTTAGATCTTCTGGTGTTCCTCATCTGATCAATTAA